>Ga0307516_10006757_pt1 | contig 13402 bp, 21 predicted proteins | sample 19_EM_MG_FD_203310 | JGI IMG/M metagenome (GOLD analysis project Ga0307516, IMG submission 203310) | Populus trichocarpa ectomycorrhiza microbial communities from riparian zone in the Pacific Northwest, United States - 19_EM | ecosystem: Host-associated > Plants > Roots > Unclassified | place... | reverse complement strand
GAGTTCTAACTTAACTCCTTGCAACTCTGAGCCATGAAAAACACCAGAGCATCGTATCCAGATGTACTATGCCGCCACTCAACCCAAGGTGGAGAAGCACGCGCCAAACGGCCGGAGCTCGCGCGCAAGAGGGACAATCCCGGCCGGACAAAGAGGACTGTGACGTGTTTGGATGGACCACTGGTGGTGGGGGTAATCCCTCGCACAGCGGTGGTAACGGCTCCTTCAACGTGTACAGACCCGAGCAGGTTTTGGGAGCGTCGTCCTTTGCGTGGTCTATAGTGCTGCCGAGGTGGCGGGCGCAGGGTGGTGCGGGGAAGCCAACATATTGACATCCCAGGGCTGCGATCGACCTCTTCCTTCCCCATCACCTTTCGGCATGCGATATACCCTGCTCTGAAGGATTTTTTGTCCGACTTTCAGGCTACCGAGGGCTTGTAACGTTCTTGCCTACTTCTTGCCTTCTCGCGTTTAGGAGACCATATCGCTCACGTGAGTTCGTTTGTCGGCACTGGCCCGGCGGATCCTGACGTTACAGTGGGTTTAACGACCCTGTCGGTGATATTGGGTTTCTCCAGTGCATTGGCTTGGGTATCCGAAGAGCACCGATGCCCCCCTACCGCCAACTCCACTTGCCAAAAGCGTACGATCCTAGAGATGGTTGGTTATGTAATGAATGGATCCCACCACTCCGACGGCCACCCGCTTTTGGCATGGGTTTCAATGTGGTTTCGACCGTCTCAATGGGTCGCGGAGAGCCCCGAATCATCGACTATTACTCAGACAGGCCGAGCCGTAACCCCCAATTACGCGGGCGGACCCCGGAGGCCAGTTTATAAGAACCACCACCGCCTTCACCTTGCTCCACGAAAAAAGTTATAACGGCGAAGTAGCCATGCAGTACCAACTCGGAGCACTTGCGGCTTGCGTGGCAGCCCCCGTCTATGTCTTTCTCCGAAGGTATCGGAAGGTTTCCACGATCAGGGATGTACCAGGACCGGTGAACCCGTCTTGGATTTTTGGTACGTCTCCGGAGGGTCAACCTGGCCCTTTTGCCCTCCTCCTGGGAGTCGATTGCGCTGACCGTGAACATGCTACAAGGACACCAGTGGTATTTCCAGGCCGAAGAGGCTGGGGCGGTAGAGAAGAGGTTCCTCGAGGATTTCGGGAACATCATCCGTTGGAACGGTCCGTTTGGGGTGCGTATCGCATTTTACCGAACAAACGCCGATGATTAGCATCCGGCTGAAATGACTGACACGCGTGTGCAGGAGGTCCGCTTGTTGGTCGCGGACCCAAAGGCCATCAACCATATCCTCCAGAAATCTGGCTATCTATACGCGAAGCCGGGAACTGCTCAGGAAGGGATAGTATTCGGTCACGGTATCTTATGGGCAGAGGGTGAGTTGTTCCATCATAATTGACTCTCCTCCACTTCCAGTTCACCCGACTATCCCGCAGGCGACATACACAAGCGTCACAGGAGGGCGATGGCTCCGGCCTTTGGCGTCGCCGAAGCTAAAAGCTTGTTACCCTATTTCATGGATTCTGTTACCAAGGCACGTGAACTTCGTTTGTATTTGATCTTGGGGGTTGACTTGGGTCCTTGCCGCTAGATGGCAGACAAATGGTGCGATATCATTGAGAACGGCAGGTCCGGGTCTTCGGCCATTATTGATGTGAACATGTGGGTGGGGAAGGCCACTCTGGATGCGTGCGTCTTAGCCTTAGCGCCCGGTGTGCACGGGCCCCGGACTAACATCTAACCGTGAACTCATCTCAAAAGGATCGGTGCTGGAGCTTTCGAATACGATTTTGGTGCCTTGGACGATGCGGATAACTCGTTGACCAAGTCTTACACGGACCTAATGTACGATCCCCCATCTTCGTCACCCACGGTCCGGGTCCCCATCGCGCTGACTGTACCCTTCCCGCTAGTTTTGAGTCCTTCGGAAACCCTTCTCGATTACTCGTTTTCTTCCTGGCTATCATGGATTGGTTCCCAGGAGTGATCGTATGGCTATACAATAATTCCAACGATCCCGGGATACAGAAACTCCGAAAGAACACGGCCGAGGTGCGCAGCGTCGCTCAGCAGCTGCTTGAGTCGAAGAGGCAAGAATTGAAGGCTGGCGCACCGAGGAAGGATACCATGAGTGTTCTCGGTTCGTTGCTCTCTTCTTTCTGTTCACGTGGTTGTTGAGGGCTTCCTCCTTCCAGTCAAATCCAGTGACTCTCAGCGCCAGGAACGGAGATTGACAGATGAAGAGATCATGGCGCAAGTCCAGTGAGCACTGATTCTGGGCACCACCTCGAGATCCCTGCGCTCACAGTTTGTAGGACGATCATGTTGGCCGGACACGAGACCACAGCGAAGTCGGTTAGAACATTACCTCCGCCTCTGCTCTCTTTAAACGCGGATCTCACAAACCCTCCAGCTGACCTTTGGACTTTGGGAGCTGGCCAAGCATCGCGATTGCCAGGAGAAACTTCGTGCAGAAATTAACGAGACTCTGGCGAAGGTCAAGGCGAGAGGGGACACTGATTTCACGGCCACAGACTTCGAGAATATGTCATATTTAGTGGCCGTTACCAAGGTTCGCCGGAGTCACTTGTTCGGATCTCTAACCGACTGCGGAATTCATTGAGCCCTCGCACAGGAATTGTTGAGGTTTCACCCAGTCGCTGTCGACTTAGTGCGCACTCCTATAGAAGATAACATCCTCCCTCTCGCGAAACCGGTTATTGGTACTTCCGGGAGAGTATACACTGAGTTACCCGTTCCAAAAGGAACTCCCGTCACTGTCTCGATCAGTGGATACAGTTTGTACATCTATTCAATTCTGTCGCCGCCATCTTCTTGACATTTTGGGCATACCATTGTTCCCTTGGTAGGAACCAGGACTTATGGGGTCTAGATGCGCGAGAATTTCGACCAGAGCGTTGGTTCGAAATGAAGGAACAAGTGGAATCTCCCGTTGGGGTGTATGGTAACCTGTACGGTCACGCACGGAATTCTGGCGGAGCTGTCGAGTGCTGACCCATTATTCGTTCAGTGCTACATTCTCCGGAGGTGTCAGGAGCTGCATTGGGTGGCGATTCTCGTGGGTTGATCATCTTTTACGCCGTTCGCTCTCTCAGAGATGCTGAGAAACTGGCTTTCGGGCAGTGTCATTGAGATGCAAGCGTTTCTGGTGACCCTAGTCCAGAAGTTCGATATCTCCCAGGCGGACCATCACCCGCAAATCAGGAGGACCAAGACTGGAGTGATGGGACCCTTGGTCCTTGGAGAGGAGCACAAAGGCACGCAACTCCCATTGAGAATTACTGCTATTAGGGTCACGTAAATAACGCAAAGGGCCTGGTCGTTGGAGGCAAGCCTGTGGTGTATAAAAGTATGTGCGTTTCACGTCGCCAATACATTCTCTGCTTCTTTGATCTGACGTGCGTAATTGCTCCTGGAAGTTTTTTGGATGTGAGACACCTGATGCGGTGGGCGATACATAAGACGCTGAGAAATTGCACATCGCGAGCTGCGTGCAGTGGATGTCGATATCACTACTGTTTATCATCCATTTCAGCTTCGCTCCTTTTACGATCCCAGGTCCAGACGGAGAGTGTTGTGTGCTGGCCCCATGAGGACATGGGAATAACCCCGACGAACAAGACGGTCTCTCACACGACGCTGTCGTTGGTCCGCCCTTTGTTTTCAACGTACTGAACGGCTTCCTTCTCCTCACCACCCTCGCCTCCCACGCTCGACCCTTCAACGGCCCGAACTTCCCCGGCGCCCGCTGGGATGTAGTTCATATACCACCGGCCTGGAACGCCGCCTTACCCCTCTACCGTAATGCTCAGGGTCGATCAGAGTGAGAACGACGATGTACGCAGTCACGGATTCGGTGAAGGTGGGATGGGTGAGGGCGTGGTTTGGTACGTCCCGTCGGCCATCCGGTCCTTGGACCGTCGTACGCGAGAGTCCTCCTGAGGGTGAGGGTTAAGGCTTGAAGGGGGAGAACCAGACCTGCGCCGGATATGACAAACCCTTAAAATGTATGTTACGGCAGCACCTACCTTGAAAGGCTAGGCCCTGGTTACTTAAACAAGTCCTCAATCGCGAGGCGAAGGGGTGATGTGGTTAGGTAGACGGAGAGCCGCACCGTCGCATGGGCGATCCGAAAAATGGAACGCACCCGTCGCCTCCGATTTGGAATCGCATCAGCGGTGGGTTTGCAGCGTAAAGCGCCTAGTCCGGGCTCAATGCCTTGTAGGCGGGCGGGACCGTGACTACGCTTCAGGTTTTTTGTCCACGCATTTTCTGGCGCTCGTTTGACCGTCGCGCCCGGAATCGTATTCATTCACCGCACTGTGCAGCTCCGCCCAACTCGCCTTCCCTCCAGCCGCAAGACAAAACTAAATTGACCGGGTGTTTTATGTATTCGCCGGTTGGTCTGATTGTCATCATGTGTATCTACGCTTACATGCTGCAACGTACAATGGGTGCCCCGTGGGTATCGGGGGGGTTCCCACGAGTGGGCATCCTCCCGAGACTACTTATTTTGGTCGGGCGCCGCGTGATGGGAGGGAACTAAAGATCCGGGAACGGACCGATCGAACAGAGTGGGTTGTTCCTCCCGCCAGGGCATAGTCGACCCCCCCACCCCCTCGCGCTTGTAAAATAGTGATAGCGTGCAAGAAGGTGCAGGGTCGACCAGCGACAGAGAATAAGACCGGAGTTCCTTGAAAATCTGACGCTTCCTCTCGTCAAGCTTGTACTCACTGATAACCTTCAAGACTTCCCTGCATGTGTTTTGATAGGGCATGATAGGGATTTGTAAGGCAACCGCGCACAATAGCAAAAGGGCCGTCTGTATCGGCGGTGGAGAAAGGAAGTCACCGTCCCATGGGACAATCCTACAACAAACGATCGCAGCAAATAAGTAGGACAAGCTTGAAGCGGGCCAGATGAGTCGCCTTGAACGAGTCGGCGAGCGAAGCCAGGGGCCATCTGCGAATACATCAGACAAAACACAATGTTGTTTTTGAACGTCGAATGTTGACAGAGTGTTGCAAAACGATAGACCTCTTTTTGAAAAACAGTATAGATCCCTTTTGTTTATACTGTAACACATGATAAACAAAGATTCCCGCCACCGAGGGAAACGGAGACCTTGTTCCCCTGCACCCTCCTGTACGCCTCTGGAGCTGGAATTTGAGGTACCAACCCCACGGCCATGTTGACCCACTATCGTGGGGCATTTTTCGGCCAAAGGACTTACATAGTAAGGCGTTGGGATGGCTGGGGGTGGGGGACTGGAAAAAAGCCCTACCAAGCGCCTATCAACTCTCTTGTGATCCCCGTTGCAGTTCTACACTTGGGAATCTTTGTTTACATGTCACGGCATAAACAAAAAAATACCGTCCTGTTTTCCTAAAAAGCGGTCTATCGTTTTGCAACGCGCTGGAACGGTGGCCGGGACCGAGGGCCAGCGCCGAAACATACCATGTTACGCCCACGATCCACCGGTCTGGGCTGCACCGACCGGTGTTGACCAGCGCTGACCAGCGCTGGGGGATGACCCCCGTCTCTGAATAATGTTGAGGGGTACTGGGCAGATGTCATTTTTCTAACGATGAAACCGACATTAGGTGCAATCCACGCAAGCGGCAAGTGACTCGACGCGGGGAGTGTAAGATTTTGGAGCCTCCGACGTTAGAATTTGATTCATGGATCTCACCTCCTTATTTGCTTTCTTAACAATCTGAGCGCTCAAACGGTTCAACTGATCAGGCCCTCCATGGGTAATGGAGGTGTGACCGTAACTGGTGTGACGTGTGACCGTTGTGACTGTAAAATTGAGCCTTTGGCTGTTGTTCCCCACTTCCGCGCGAAAGACCTGTACGGGCGCGACAACTCTGATGTCTAAATCTCTCCACCAATTCAGTGGTGTCTGGAGTGATGATTGGTTATCTGTCGTGGGAACACGGTACCACACGGGCACCTGAAACCGTTTCGTTAGCTTTGGTGCTCGTGCAGCGCTTCCGAGGACTTCGACATGCGCACCACCACCCCAGGCGTTTCCCACGAATGCGCCATTAATCCATGGCGTTATCTCGTCCACAGACTTTGTCAAAAGCATTGATGTTCCCCTTCATAACCGCTGGAGTGCGTGCTCCACTTTTTCGGTTCTCGGTGAGCCTGCGATCACCCCCGAATTGTTCTGTCCAGTTGTATGTGTTCACTTATGTTGCGACCTGTGGTCAGTGCATTCTCACCGGCCCGCTGGGGATACGCCGATCCAACTCAGGGTCCGCACGTCAATCGGACCTCGTGAACAGCAAAACCGGTGATGCGGCATGACGGTCGCCCACTCGGTCAAGGACGTACGGGGGTTCGGCTTTCCATCGCCCATGAGCTCTTGCTCCTGGGCTGCGATCCTATTCCCGTGTCGGGGCGCGCCGCCGAAATCCAGGGTTGGTGCTCAGATCAAGCCCTCGTTCAATGGCAGTGGGTTATCGGAGGGTAGTTTCTAATCAATGCATAATGACCTGGTGGCTCCCCGCCCTCCAATTTTAGCCAGAGAACTTCCTCCCGAATAATCGATTGCGACCCAAAGATGAACGCCCTATCACCTGTACAGCCCCCGAAGGCCATCATATAAGTACCTCAGCCCTCCTCACCTTGCTCCTCAGCAAACCTCCTCTCGACAATCCGGCAATGGAGTATCAACTCGGAGCACTCGCTACCTGCGTGGCAATCTTTGTCTACGCCATCCTTCGAAGGAATAGGAAGCTTTCCGCAATCAGGGACGTGCCAGGACCGGTGAACCCGTCGTGGATCTTTGGTATGTTTCCGGGGGTCAGCTTGACCCCGTTCAACTTCCTGTAGGTCGATGACACTCAACGCAAATCCTTTAGGACACCAATGGTATTTCCAGGCCGGCGAGGCTGGAGCAGCGGATAAGAGGTTCCTCGAGGATTTCGGGAACATCGTCCGCTGGAATGGTCCTTTCGGGGTATGTTTCGTTTGTCGTGGAACGCATATCATCGTCCCCGTATTCGAACTCTTGACTGAAATTTCTGGTGCGCGTGTGCAGGAGAACCGCCTGTGGGTTGCAGACCCGAAGGCCATCAACCATATCATGCAAAAATCCGGTTATTTCTATACAAAGCCCAGTGACGCTCGGGAACAGATAGCGTTGTTGGCCGACCGCAGGGGTATTGGCTCGGTGGAGGGTGGGTCGTCTATCAGGCCTTTCTTTTGTCTCTGGCTCATCTAACAATCTCATAGATGACGCACACAGACGCCACAGGAGGGTGATAAATCCAGCGTTCGGTCTCATCGAGGCTAAAGGTTTTGTACCGCATGCGACGGAAGCCGCTACCAAGGCACGCGAAATATATTGGCATTCACTCTTGGGTTCGAAACTGACACCAGTCTCTGCCATCAGATGGTAGACAAGTGGAATGACATCATTGAAAATAGCAAGACCGGATATTCAGCCCTTATCGACGTGAACATGTGGTTGGGAAAGGCCACTCTCGATGCGTACGTCCCAGTCTCAGCGTCGGGTGTGCGCGAGCCTGACCGTGACCTCATTTTCCAAAAGGTTTGGCACTGGAGCTTTCGACTACGACTTCGGCGCCCTGGACGAGAAGGATAACCAGTTAACCCAGTCTTACATGAACGTAATGTACGACCACCTATACCGGACTCCCACGACTCCCACGACTCCCACGCTAACTGCGTGCCACGTTCTTTAGCTTTATGTCCTTCGGGGTTCCCTCCCGATTGTTCATTTTCTTGATGTGTGTCGCCGGATGGATCCCAGGATTGCTCCCATGGCTTTGCGATCAATCCAACACTACCGGAATGAGGAACCTCCGATGGAACAAGGAGGAGGCACATAGGGTCGCCCAGGAACTGATCGACTCGAAGAGGGAAGAGTCGAGGGCTGGTACACCGAGAAAGGATCTCATGAGCATGCTCGGTTCGTTGCTCCCCTTCCTTTTCCGCTGTTTGCGTTGTTGTTGAGATTTCCCCCCAGTCAAAGCCAACGATACTCAGCGCGATGGCATGAAATTGTCCGATGAGGAGGTCATGTCGCAAGTCCGGTGAGAATTTCTCTGGTTGCCACCCTGAGTCGCATGCTCATTACGCGTAGGTCGTTCATGTTGGCTGGACATGAGACCACGGCAAAAGCGGTCAGAACTTTTCGTTCAGCTTCGCTCCTTTTCAACGCGTCCTCATTACTATTCTAGCTGACCTTTGGGCTTTGGGAGTTGGCCAAGCACCGCGAATGCCAGGAGAAACTCCGGGCAGAGATCAACGAGACCCTGGTGAAGATCAGAGAGCGGGGCGATACTGATTTCACGGGCAACGATTTCGAGAATATGCCGTATTTGACAGGCGTCACAAAGGTTCGTCGGAATCACTTACTCGTGCCTTAAACGAGGGCGAAACTCATCTGGTCCCTGCACAGGAACTGTTGAGGGTTCACCCAATTATCGTGGAAGTGATGCGCGAGCCTATTGAAGATGACCTCCTTCCTCTCTCGAAACCGATCGTCGGTACTTCCGGAAGGGTGTATGCCGAATTACCCGTCCCCAAAGGAACTATGGTCACTCTCTCGGCGTTTGGATACAACATGTGGGTCATTTTCACTGGGCGGGCCGCCGCTCCCTTGACACGGCGCTCACACCGCTATTCTATAACAGGAACAAGGATGTTTGGGGTGAAGATGCCCATCAGTTCCGTCCGGAGCGTTGGTTTGAAATGAAGGAACAGGTGGAATCCCCCGTCGGGGTTTACGGAAACCTGTATGTCACGCATCCGTGGAAATTCCGATTGGATGATCGAGTATTGATCGGATCTTTCGTTTGTCTAGTTCTACGTTCTCCGGAGGTGTCAGGAGCTGCGTGGGCTGGCGGTTCGCGTGCGTTTACCATCTCTTATACTTTTTGCCTTCGGGACGCTGAGAACTGCCCTTTGTGTAGCCTCATGGAGATCCAGACGTTCCTGGTGACTGTAGTCCGAAAATTCGATATCGCCCAAGCAGACCACCTCCCACAAATCAGAAGGGCAAGGCCCGGCATGGAGGTTCCCATGGTCCTCGGAGAGGAACACAAGGGCACGCAACTCCCTTTGAAGATTACAGCTATCAGGGATTTATAGACCACTTAGAGGACCCAATTAACCTCGTCGGAGTCGGAGCCCCGGGGCTATTTTCGTACCGACTATGGCGTAGAATCGCTCGCTCCCCTCATCAATGTATTATTCTATTACCATCTGCTTCTCTGAATTGATGCGTGTGCCTCCATGCTCCAGAGTTTGGATGTGGGATGCCGCTTGGTACAGCGGCTGACATTTGCTGGGGTACGTCTGCCTTGATGGCTGTTATGAGCGGCAATCTTCCGCAGGGTGTCATTGTGAGTCTCCAATCAAAGGCGTCCAAAATACCAATTCGGGCAGACGGCCGGCTTCCACGGTTCGTAAGCTGCGGAGTTGTTCAGGCGTCAGCGGCTCCATCGCGCAGACCTGCTGAAACCACCAGGCTTTGATTACCTGGCACCAGCAGGCAGCACATCAGTGGCATACCACGCTTCTCCGATACTGGGGAGCTGTGTGGGAAGTCGAGGAGTTCGTCGATCGGTGGGTGTCCCTTCGGTAGGAGGAGGTCTACTCCACAACGCTATTTCCGGATATGAATACAAGCGAGACAGTGGGAATGAACAAGTGACGTGGCCAATGGAACTATAGCCTAGCTGTGTGTAAATATGAACAATAAAGCGCTGACGGCGGACTCAATGCATCCTGTTACACGGGCGCTCTCCGAACCGCCCGGAGAATATGTAGAGCTGGTAAACTTTAAAGCCGGCCAGCAAATCTGATAGTTTGGATGGGCGGTGTGATCCCCGGACATGGTGGCGGGATGTCAGAGGAATGATGCCCTTCGGAAGAAGGGAAGCACCGACAAAGGTCTGCGCAGTGCACTCGTAGTCCTTGGTTCAAATCTTATGCACAGACTTTGTGACAGAGTTGATCCACGCAGCCTCGCCTGCTTACAAAGTGGTAGAATTGGGCTGATCGGTCCCTCTCGTTGGTCCGAGACGAGGGAGCTGAAGCTGGGGCAAAAAATAACAACAGAAGAATAGCGTATTATCATTTTTGGGTATGGCGCGGAGGAGAATCTGGAGCGATCCCACCCCTGTCCCACCTAAACAGCGTCCCACTTCTTGAAGTTTTCTGGTGGGTCGATGAGTTCGACGCCAACAGCCTCTCCCTCCGGCGTGGCCTGGACGAGCGCTGAGAATGGGTATCGAACGTAGCGTGAGGGGCGTACGTACACAAAGAACCGTGGCGAGACTCTTTACGCTACGCACACTCGGGTTTAAGATCGTGCTATGCCGGGAGGCTCACCAATGCATGACATACCCACCGCGCCAACAAGCTACAGACTGCGGATGGCGAACTCAATGCACCAGACAACTCACTTCGCGGTCCAGCGGCGATGAAGGAAAACGCATGCAGCCCGAACTTCACCGTAACCACCTCCGTGTTGAAGGACTCCCCGACTCCCAATTCGATTGGGTTGAAATAGTACACAGTACGGTCCCGTCCCAGAAATACGATTGGTGGCGGGAGGGTCCCTGGGTGTTGGGATTGCTGCAGGACCTATGATCTACGATTCCGGTTTCTTGGCTGTTCGGCGGGGTTAGCTGCAACTCATGATGCCATGAAACCTTGCGACAAACCTTACGATATTTAACGACTGCGAGCGGTCGCCCTACTGACAACTCTCCAATGTCCGACGCGTCATGTATCACGAACGAGTTGTACCCGGGGACCTTCACGCGTCACGCGTTCAACGTTCACGCAAATATGCGCCTGCGTCGTCTCCGTCCAATGAAGTGCCCTTGCGACTTCCCGCCTCGCCGGATTGGCTTCCTTCGGATTGACGGCTGGTCGTCACCCTTGAAGCTTGATGGGTGATCGTGAAGTTACGATCAATTTCCGGATTGTCCACCATTTGCTGGTGCACCTGCTCAGTGACAACATCAGTCCTCGTGCGACGGGGTGGTGAGGGACGTGTCGGTCTCTCCAAAACTGTAACAACAAAAGAACAGCGAGTTACAATGCTTGGGTACGGTGCAGGGAATTCTGGCGGGTCTCGCTGACGTTTGAGACACTTTACGATGCATTGTTTGGTTGAGGGTCAGAAACGCAGGAGAGGATGTATGGAAGAGGGGTGTTGGGTTCCTGGGTGAGGCGCCACGGGGATCGTGCACAAAGTCGCTGCCCGCCTCAAGCGAACGTGAGTCGATCGACCGAAGGCCGAAAAGTTTTTGTGAAAGAAAGGCCCAGGCAAAAGGAAGCAGCGAGTCCTTCGGCTGCGCAACCTTTCCAAAGCTACTGCTAAGACCACCTTCATTCTTTAGAAAGCCCTCTTCAACTCTCTCACGCGAACCTCCAACGACACGACCCATACTCGATGAACTTCCTCCGACGCTTTCCCCACTCCTGGTCAAGAAACCGTTCCGCCTTCTCAACTTCTTCCCAACGAACCTCTCCATGCTCCTTCCGTCTCCTCCGGGCAAGGGGGACCCCGCCTCACCCCAATTCGCCGCCCAGGGAGAGAGGATATAAGGCGCTTTTCGCGTGTTTTCTTCAATGGTCTTACGTTTTCCCAACCCGGGCCACACCCCTACGGTCCAAAGCCAAGGTCCACTGACCTTGGATCAACCTGCTTCGACATCCGGGAATACGCCTATCCGTCCTTCCAACCGATGACCGTGCCCAACCTCAGTCCGGGGCTGGCCGGCGGTTTCCACTTGACCTTCATTGCCCTCCCTGTTCGACTCCGAAGACGAAACGGAGGTCAACCCGCAACATCCCTTCGTTTCTCACGATGTAATGGAGGGGGATTCATTGGAGCTACTATGACCACTCTGTTTTATCCTTACACTCCAGGCCGTCCTGACAGTTGCACCCATCCCCGCAGATTCTTGGGTGACCGCAAAACCGTTGCTTCAGACCCAACCACCTACGGGAGTTACCCTCCGCAAGAAGTGCGTCCTACATTCACATCAGTCCAATCTCAATTGCAAACCCTAATTCCAGATTATCAGTATTCCTTGGTGACAGAACGAACGAGGCAGCGAAAACGAGCCGATCATCAATCAACTCATGGAACCGCGTGAGTTCTCCCGAAGAGTTTCTGGAGAGACATTTATTGAGTGTCTGATTAGTACTTCCAACCTCGGTGCATGAACGTCGTCCTCGTACGTGGTCGTGGGGTCTTCGGTGGAGCCAACAACAACCACCACTCTCATACCACCGGCCACCACAGGAGGCACAGTCTCTGTCGCGACTGAGGAAGAGACTGACCCGACGCGGGTGGAGAGGCCAGCAACACCGGCAGCGGTCACGCTCAGCCAATTCTTCATTTCCCGACTCTTCAAAACCCTAGACTTCTATTCATTTAACCACCGGGACCCCTATTATCCATGCTCGTGAGGACCACCTTGTCGACCGTTTACGCGTACGTATGAACCCTCGAACAAGCCTGGGCCCGGGTGGGCTGCTAGCAGCAATTACCTATCGATGATGGCCTTCAGCCTGGTTTCAGAGAATGGACAAGGTTATGGGACTTGGATGTGGGGACGGGTTGCATAGTTCAGGGTGGTGTGACTTATGGCGCTGCAGGTCTGAACACGGCGCCCCCCTGCCCAGGTGCATCAGGAAACCTGCATTTCACTTTTTTACAACTTTTCTCTCTCTTATCACAAGAAAAGGTGTAAATAAGGGAAAAGTTCGAACTTCTATAAGTTGACCTATCAACTTATTTTAGTTGCCTGAGGATGCCCGTAAGACGTAAGAAAAGTTCAACATAAGTTGAATTAAAGCCATGGCAGTCCAAGCCGCCCGTCCACACTTGACCTAATCTGGGTGTAAGTGGTGGCTGTTAGAGATCTAGACAGAGTCCAGATCAGACAAGTCCTCAGATGAAGGAAAGAACTGTATTATACCTAGACAGAGTCCAGATCAGACAAGCTACATGGATGTAAGTTAAGGTATATGAGAGAAACCAGAAGGGATACGTACTCCTCAATGAAGGAAAGAACTGAGGAGGGAAAAGGAAAAAATGCAAGGAGTAATCGATGAACTGTACAGTAGATAAGCCACTGTATGTAACATGTGATCAGAACGATCGGAGCAGGTGAGGAGCCAAAAGCGCTCATATTCCAACAGTGGCCTCAGCGTGGCAATAATGAGGAATTCTGATGTAGATTTTCTTTCTTACTCACGCTGTCAATATAAGTTGTAAGAAAAGCTCAGGACCTTATGTAACTTGGGGAAAAGTGAGAACAAGTTGAGAAAAGTAGATAAGTTGAGAAAAGT
>Ga0307516_10006756_pt1 | contig 13402 bp, 17 predicted proteins | sample 19_EM_MG_FD_203310 | JGI IMG/M metagenome (GOLD analysis project Ga0307516, IMG submission 203310) | Populus trichocarpa ectomycorrhiza microbial communities from riparian zone in the Pacific Northwest, United States - 19_EM | ecosystem: Host-associated > Plants > Roots > Unclassified | place... | reverse complement strand
TTGCATGGAACGTAGGGTTCTCTGCTAATTTTTTTCTTGAGTTCATCAATCTAAAGAAAAGAGAAAAACAATACTGACAAATCTTACAATTGAAGCCCAGAACTCGATATCGCTGGAAAGGATCAGCACAGTAAATTACGGGTTGTTTTGCAGCAGACCTGCTTGCTGTGGTGCTTTGTTTTTTTGGTTTTAATCTGGGTGTTCTCGTACTCTTACTCTTTTTAAAAACTAATCCCGTTTAGGATGGATTTGTAACTGTCACTTTTAATAAATGCGTTTTTTGAAAATCAAATTTGTATTCTCACATTTAATATGATGATTTTGAAATATTTACAAAGCAATATAGGTAAATATAGTTCATAATTACTTAAAAATGATTTTTTTTTACAATTTAAATAGTTTTTTTTACTTATCTAAAGACAACAAGAAATGCTTTTATTAAATCATACCTGATTGCTAGTATTTATTATAATTGTGAAGGAATTGGCTAGATTATAAAAAAGATTAATTATTATTTTTAACAATGCATTGAGTGAATCTATTTCCTTTGAAGATAACAATATACCTTTTGAATTATAATTGCACAATTATATTAGTAACTAATATAATTATGAGATAATTAGTTAATTTATTGACTGACAAGATAAATTATTATGATAAAATAAGTAAAAATATTTAATCATTTGTATCCCGAAGCCCCCGTAACCATAGGAAATTGTATTATTTGCAAAACTTGGACATCTTAAATGGTGCAAAACTTCCATGTGGCACATTTTAGATCCATGCCAATATTTTAACGAAGTTTTACACGCTTGTAAAAACCTCTTCAGTCTTACACGCTTCACATTTGCAAAACTTCCATGCAAAGGCTATTGGTTCAGGTTCAGAAGGTTCAGACAACACTCGCAGGAGCTGGGTTAATTTGACGGATAACGTGCTTGGTAATATTATAACGATTATTTTATAAAATAATATTTATTTGAAAATTTATTGAGATAATATTTTTTTAGCTTTTAAAATTTATTTTAATATTAATATATTAAAACAATAAAAAAATACAATAAAATTAAAAGCAAAGAAAAAATATATATTTTTAATGTTTTTAAAAACACTTTTAAAACGTAAAAATAAACGAGTTCTCGGAGTCGTCATTGTTATTTTTGTGATTTCATTTATTTTTATTTTTTGATAATCTTAATGTTTTTATATAAATAAAAAATTAAAAAAATATTTTGATATATTTTCAAGTAAAAATTACTTTTAAAAACACACATTACTCTGTCATAATAATCACACATTTCATATTAATTTAAATGAGCATTTCTTAATTTTTATTTTTACCCCATTAAGTAATTAAAGTTGCATTATAGATTAAAGTTCCAATTCTTATTTTTTGACCCATTAAATAATTGTCCAATATAAGATAAAGACCCAAACGCTTGGAGTGTTTGGAAATGTTGTAACGATTATGGTTTTAAAGTGCTTTTCGCTTGGAAATGCATTAAAATAATTTTTTTTTTATCTTTGAAAAATTACCTTTGACATTCACTTATCAAAAGTCAAAATGATCTGAAAATATAAAAAAAATAATTTTAAGCAAAAAAAATAATTTAAATTTATAAAAAACATGGTTTCAATTAAATTCCCAAACATTGCCTCGATCAAAATCTAAAAAAAACCTAAAAAAGCCCTAATTAAATGAGTCATGAATTAATTTAATTTTTACAAATTAAAAATAAAATAAAATAGAATCGAACCAATCGGTTCAATTTGATTTAGTTTGGTCCGAAATTCTTTAAAAATAATTAATTTGATTGGATATTTTTATCTAAACTAAATTCAACCAAGCTCGCCTGATAAAAATTAAACTTAATAGTTTTTAAGAGAGAGTTAAAAAAAAAAGTCAATAAAATAAAATCAAGTAAGCTATCAAGAAGCCCATTTCCATAACCAGGCCCGACTAACCAATCTAATAAAAACGACTCCCTCGTAGGCGGGAAAAAAAACCAGGCACACCAAAAATAGGGCTTTTCAAATTTTCAAACATCAACTCTTGACTCCCTCCCTCTCTCCAAAAAACGAAAATGGAGAGAATCCACGTCGCCGTCAGAGCAAGACCATTATCAGCAGAAGACGCAAAATCTACTCCATGGAGAATCTCCGGAAGCTCCATTTTCATCCCTAATTACTCCAATAAATTCGAATTCGGTACTGTCAAGTTCACATTCCACTTTTTTGAATTTTTTTAAATAAATTATTTTTAGGTTTTACCTCCGGTTTGCTAATTTTTTCAATTTTTTTTGCTGCTTAGATCGTGTTTTTGGTGAAGCGTGTAAGACTGAAGAGGTTTATAGATCCAAAACTAAAGAAATCGTTACTGCTGCCGTTCGTGGATTCAACGGTAAATTTTGAAAGTAATTAAGATTTTAATAAGTGAATTGGATTAACTCAAGAGTGTAATTATGGTTTTTAGGGACTGTATTTGCTTATGGACAAACTAACAGTGGAAAGACGCATACAATGAGAGGGACATCTAATGAGCCTGGCGTGATTCCTCTTGCTGTGCATGATTTGTTTCATATAATACAACAGGTAATTTTAATTTGAATCTAATTTTAGTTGCATGTTAATTGAGATTTACACAATTTTCTGGGTTTATGTTATTGTTTTGTTTAATGTTGATATTTTTAATTAGCTTTTAGATGGCAGTGAGCCTTTCCTTTTTGGACATGTTTTAGGTGTTTATAGAGAAGAATTTAAGTGTTTATGGAGAGGAGAGGAAGAGAAAGAAAGAATTCTGTTTTGTATTGCCTTTGATGATTAAAATGATAAACGAGCTAGCTACGTATACAAGGTTCTCTATTCTAACTCCATAAATGTTTTGACTTCCATTAACAAAAGTAATAGTTTGACATGCAGTTTGACAACAAACTATTGCTAACTCCATAAATGTTCTAACTTCCATCTTGATTAAAAGTTTCCATTTGATTCACTCTATTAACACCATTAAGAAAAGATTTATAGCTTGCTGCCGTTCCCATATTAACTGCTTGATTAGGTTAAAACTCAAGACCATTTCCCAAATTTCTTGAAAATATTGTGGAATCATTTGGTACTCCAAACTGTTTTTGCACTCTAACTCCATAAATCCAATAATAATGATTTTGTGAAATACCACATAACCGTCACCATTTACCCCCAAATGATTAACAGCGTCTACAAAAGATTGTGAATTCCGTAAGACCCCAAAATTAGTCCCTTACAAACGAGTACTAACTTTTCTCCCAAATATTCAACCCATTTACTCTATTCTCAAAGAATTGGTTATTTTGGGTGGTAACACCAAGGACTATTCTGAATTTACCTTTCTAAAATTCTGGACCGAGTCCTCCAATTTCTTGATTTCTGCGATTATGGTCCTTTTTTATGGTAAAAATTTATATAAACAAGAATTAAGTGTTTATAGGGAAGAAGAGAAGTTGTAATTTACAAAGGAAGACAAAGAAACGATTCTGCTTTACATTTCCTTCGATGATTAAAATGATAAACGAGCTAGTTATTTATACAAGGTTACCAATTTTGTTGTAGCAGCTACCTAATCTTACCAAATGCCACATGTTACATCATCTTCATTACCCACAACCATTCAATCGATGCCACATGTCCCTCCAAAATTAAGTTTTACTTTGACTCATAACAATGCCAAACTAGACGACCCTTTTAATCTCTGCAAAAGATTGTGCATTGTATTGATGGAGTTGAAATCACAAGGACACGGAAAGGTCATTAGTGAAACACAAGAGAGTGAGACCTTGGCATCCTCGATAATAATTATAATTTGTAGAAATAGCTTTAACAATTTAGTAAAAGTTTGGATATGTATTTTTAATTTTGCAAGGAATTTTTTTATTACTCTTACTTGATGAGACTTTAATTTGTAAATTAGGATGTGGACCGGGAGTTTCTGTTGAGAATGTCTTACATGGAGATATATAATGAAGATATTAATGACTTATTGGCTCCCGAACATCGAAAGTTGCAAATTCATGAAAGTACAGAGGTACTCAAAATTTCTGTTTCTTGGAGATTATGTGCTATATTGCCAAGATTGTTGCTAGCTATTTGTTTTTGTTTTGTGTACGTAGAGAGGAATATATGTAGCTGGATTGCGTGAAGAAATAGTTGCCTCTCCCCAACAAGTTCTCGACCTTATGCAGTTTGGAGAATGTAAGTTATTTTTAGACGTAATGTTAATATTTTTGGATTTTTGTTAGAAACCACCATTTTTTTACGTTGGCTTTTTGATGATTAATTGGTTTCTGCTTTTTCTTCATCGAATTTTAGCTCACAGGCACATTGGAGAGACAAACATGAACTTGTATAGTAGCAGGTCCCACACTATTTTCCGTATGGTAAGATCAAATTCTCCTCCCACTGATTTTGTTTATTTTATACGATCATTTTCCTTATATTCATTATTGAACAGATTATTGAGAGTAGAGATAGGACTGGGGATGAGGATAGTAGCAACTCATGTGATGCTGTACGTGTATCGGTTTTGGTATGTGATTCAGTGTATTGTGTTTCCTTTTATCTTTATGGTGGTTATGCTTCTTTCTGTTGTCGTTATGGTAATTAGTATGGATGTTTTTTTTTCTAGAATTTGGTGGACCTTGCTGGTTCTGAACGGGCGGCAAAAACTGGAGCAGAAGGTGTTCGGCTCAAAGAGGGTTCACACATAAATAAAAGCTTAATGACACTGGGCACTGTCATTAAGAAATTGAGTGAGGGTGCAGAAAGCCAAGGGTATTTTCTATATTTGTGTGACTATCTTTATTTTTTAATCACTTCATACACTTTAACTGTTTTTATTATTCAATTTGATCTAGGGGTCATGTTCCATATAGAGATAGCAAACTCACACGCATTTTGCAGCCCGCTTTGGGTGGAAATGCAAATACAGCTATAATATGCAACATAACTCTTGCACAGGTAACATTCTGTAGCCATTCAAATTTATCTTGGTTAACATTGTTAAAAGCACAAGTGTTATGATTTCATCTGTTTTTTATGTTGCTAATCACGTTTGTTGATAGTAGATTCATGCAGACGAGACAAAGAGTAGTCTACTGTTTGCAAGCAGAGCGTTGCGTGTCACGAATTGTGCACATGTGAATGAGGTATGTTTTTGCTGTCTTGCACTAACTAAACTGTATTGTACTTATTTTTATGCTTTCTAAGTTCAAAAACTCTTTTAAAGTGTTTCATAATTTGAGCTTATGTTTTGATGCCAGCATATCGTCTCTGGATGTCATTTTTTTTCATTTCTTTTGGAGGAGTAACCCCTGTTTTCTTCATGCTAGATTTTGACAGATGCTGCCTTGTTAAAGCGTCAAAAGAAAGAGATTGAGGAGCTTCGGGAAAAATTACGGGTTAGCCCCCTTAACATGATAGGTGCAGTTATTTTTTCATACTTTCGACAGTTGCTCACCTTTTAACTATTATTGATTTCAATCCAGGGTTCTCAATCCGAACACCTAGGAAAGGAGATTCTCAATCTTCGAAACACATTATTACAGGTTCAATCATCTTGCTTTTGATATTAATTTTTTCATATGCATGGAATGATTTGTGTTTAGATGTTGAAAATATTTTTTGCAGTCTGAACTGGAGAGGGAGCGCATAGCTTTGGAATTGGAGGAGGAAAAGAGAGCTCAAGTTGAACGTGAGAAGGTTTTGCAAGAGCAAGCTAAGAGAATTAAAAACTTGAGTTCAATGGTGTTGTTCTCTAATCGGGATGAGAGTCGTGATCAACATAAAAGGGTTTGTATGACTTCCTTATCAATATAATTCATCAAAAACATATGTTTGATGCGCCTTCCTATAATTTCTGTGCAAAAATTGTAGGATGGTGGATATTATTGGTGGTGGGTATTAGTTTGGGGAGTACAAGTTGATGATTAGTTACTTTCTTCTAGACTAAGAAGGGTAATTCGTCAATTGCATTGGTAATGGAGTTTGGTGCACCTTTTTATTTTCAGATAGGATCTCAACTCCCAAGGTCACATAAATGGGTTTGATCATATTTGTGGCGCTAATTTGGAGCAGTTGAAATTCCTCAAAATATGTTTTTATTTCTAATTTTTTATTGATATTTTTTTTCGTATTTGCGTGAATTCGAGTTAGAGTGAATTGCTTGTAGTCCGTGGAGTGAATACCTAGGCGGCTGGCCAATTTTTTGGGATGTTGTCTTTTTACTGCATTCACACTTAGAGTGGATTGTCTGTCATAAGGCAGCTACATTTCTCGATTCTATGGTGGAAAGATTCGAGGAAAGACTAGCTTACAGGAAGGGGCTTCTCATTTAGAAAGGACTTAGAGAATGGAGACCTAGATTGGATATCATTGTCTGATTTACTTTATTTATTTGTTCAATTTTTGTTTTAGTGGTGCAGATGCTGTAAAAGGTTGCAAAATTTTTTGTTGATGAGAGACCAACAATGAGTTAAAAATTAACCCCTTACGTAGTTCTTATGGAGTTTCGTTACATTCTGCAGGGGAAGAGACGAGACACATGGTGCCCTGGAAATCTTGCACGGGCAACTCTTCAAGAGGTATTATGTTTGCTGTTACTAAAATGCTTAAGTTTATCTCCTGTTAGTCATGAAACTCAAAACTCTTTGCTAGATCATATTTGAGGTCAAAATTCAAGAGTGAACCTATGCATGTTGAAGTTGATTTTAAAAAGTGATGGATATTTGTTGCAATGGTTAATCATTGAGTAGAGGTAACAGAATCCTGTTTTCACTTGGACACAACCACCCAGGGGGTGTAAGGGATGCCATATCTCAAGAAACGAGGACAAGGCTACGTGGCCAGCGTGTGTGTGGTTCTGTAGTTTGACAATGTTCACTCAAAGAAACTGAACTATAATTGAGTGTTTGTATGTATACATAAGTAATGAAAGTTCGAAATCCAGCTTTAACTTTGCATTCAATTGTTAAACAAAGGTGGACAGCAGTGTTGCTTGAAGTTCTCGCACAACTAAAGTAGGAGCATCCTATAATCATAGAATATAATAAACGTTTTTTGATGCAGTTTGCCCATAAATAGTAGTTTGTACACTGTTCTATCATGAATTGACTTGGTCTAATGGTTTGACATTTTAGGTATTGCCTTATTAATGGATTATCATCTGAAATCTTGGCACAATTTGCACAAATAGAAAACCATGGCATAGGGCAGTGGTACTTGTGTGTGTGTTAGGAAGTTTCACTTGATTTATGACCGGGATTCACTGGGATTTCTGTCATATATTGTCCTATGAAATTATTGAGATGATCAAGCACATTGATAACTAGTTTGTACTGGAATCAGGAATTTGCACTGTAACTATGTGTTGAGAAAAGCTATGGAATATTGCACAATAAATTGGATTTAGGCTGATTAGCTAGCTTATAGTCTTCTGCTTTGCTTTAGGTGGATCCCAATATCCAGCCAAGGGCTTCTGCTATAAAACCAATGAAAGATAGAAGTGATATGGGACCACTTTTACCCTTTCAAGAATTGGTCAGCGAGATTGAAGTTGGGGATGACGTCAATATGCAAAGTGAAGATTGTAAAAATAATGCATCAGAAGACTGCACCCTTCCTGATCCATGTTCTTTATTGCATGTGACAAATAGGAGAAAGGCGCCACCTAGGAAGAAAGGCTCAACTGCGGTTTGTGCCCTTTCTTTTTATCTATATTCCCTCTCATTTATCTGTTGATGCACTAATATGTGTTTGGGTGTCAGGAGGACCATGAATGGGCAGAAATACAAGTGGAATATGAGGACTTGCTTCAGAAACTTGAAACTCAGGTTGTTATTCTTCTTTAGCACATCTGTTTTTAGGAGATGGATGTGGATATTCACTTATTTCTCCATTTGTTTAATTTTTATATTTTTACCATGCAGAGAACTACGAGTGAGATACAGATTGATTGTTTAAGAAGACAGCTTGGTGAGACTAATTTGATTCAATGTGTGAAATGTAGTAATTGTCTTACTTCTGATGGCAATACAAGTACCAATAATTTGGACAAAAACGTAAGTCTAAGGGAGTCAGAGGCCATTATTGTGATCAAACAACTTCAAGATAAGGTTTGTTTTTTTGCCTTCTTCCTCAATTTCTTGTTTGTTAATAACCTTTTGTTTTTAAATCTTTGAATTTTATGTTTTTTTCTCTGGTTCATATTGTTCCTAGAATTTCTTCATCTTCTGTTTCCACTACATGTGATTTAAACTTATTTTTTCATTGTTTAGATTAAAATGTTAGAAATGGAGAAGTCCTCTAGTCAGCAAAATCTAGACAGTGTTGTTGAGCTAGCAACAGAGCAAAGTATATGTGCTAGGGAGACGTTTGAAGAGGTAAGTATGAGCCATCAATGAATTTTCTTTGTTTTCTAAGATGTGCATATGGGCAAATTTATGATGTCTTTGCTGTGGTTTCCAAGAGCTATTCATGGTCTTCATCAATAAAAGTACAAAATTATATGCATATTAATGTTGGTATTTTTTAACTTCTGTTTGGTTTTCATTGGTTAATGAAAGGTAACTGGTATTCGTTCTTCATTTATGCTTTGCATTTATAGTAAAATTTATTGCGTTTACTTTATGTTGGAAAATTTGTAATGCTTCTTTGTCTTTTCTATTGTGATCTCTTAGCTCCATGAAGAGCTCCAAAATGCACGAGAGGAGACGAGGATTGCTCATGAACAACTTAACATTATTGATGTAGGTGACTTTTACTTTTGTCTTAATCTCTGTGAGCATTCCTAGTCAGTCCTTGTTCTTTATATTTTCTGTACTTAATATATGTATTTGTCCGCAATGTTTTTGTTCGTATTTATACTCTTTGGGCCATGCCTAGCAAGCTTATTCCTAATCTCTTAACTAGAGGTGAATTTTAACTCTGATAAAGGTTTCATTGGAGATTGAAGACATCATGTCTGAAGTTAAGAACTCCAAAGAAGTTGTTGAAAGCTGTTCCTCTCTTTTGGATGACGTTTTCCAGAGTTTTTCTTCTATATCTAATGCAATAAGTGTGAGTAATCTTGAAATATCGACTGATTGCTTATTTTATTTTATTTTATGATTGTTCATTATGCGAATACCTTCTGGATGTGTGGTAGGCTATTTGTTTTCATTGAATCTATATTAGACTATGTTTTAGTGGGCACAGTTTGAATAAAGTAATTCGTTGCAATGCAGGATTTCAAGGCTTTGATCTGCCAGAGCTCTCATGAACAAGGATTAATCATTAGTAGTCATGAGAAGTTATACCATTGCATGAAGCAAAAAGTTGATGAAGTGGAGAATGAAAAGGTATGGTTGTTTCTTTCTTTCTTCAATGCAGGGGACTATAGCTAAATGAACCGCAGTAGTGATAAAGAGATAACGCAGTTCTATTTGTTTGGTACAGATAAGAAAACAGAAATTATTAAATGAAATCTACTATTTCCTTTTAGTTCTTTTCTGGCTATATCTGCTAAATAAATTAAAATTTTCAAATGCAGCTCCTTTTACACAAAGAATCTATGGGTCTTCAGAAACAGATACAAGAACTGAGACACAATACTCAAAATTATGAAGAGTCTTTGAGAGTAAGAAAGCTTGTTTAAATGGTTAATTTGACTTAACTCACGTATGCATAACATGCAGGGCTTGATGTACTTGTCTTATTTCTTTGGTTGTTGCAGGCACTTACAGAACATCAGAATTTTGAAAAGGAGGAATTTCTTTCTCAAATTCAAAATCTTCAAAAGGAATTATCATGTTTATCTTCTTGTTTCTTGGCAAAAGAAAAGGAAAATTTGAGAAAAGATCTTGAGAAAACAAAAGTGAAATTGAAAGAGACTGAATCCAAGCTCAAGAATGCTGTTCAAGAGAAAACCAAACTTGAGGTTTTGTTCTATATGCATAATTTCCTACCATGCCAATTAAATCATATGATTTAGATTATAATTCATCACTTCATGTTTGTAGGGTCAAAAAACATTTGCTGAAAGGGAGGTAAAACGATTGCATGGTCAGAAGACTCTTCTTGAGCGTGACATTAGCAAACGTGACTCCCTGGCTGGTAGAAGACGTGATTCAATGGTTGACAGGAGTTCAAAGATGTTTGATCCAAAAAAGTCAAAGGGTCTTGCAGCTTCTTTTGAAGAGACAATGGAGGTGGTGACCTTGAATATTAATATCTGTTTCGTACACCTTGCATCGAACATCTGTAATCTAGCTATCAATTATCCCCTTGCTTGAATTAATCATGCGGATGACTTCATATCTTATCTTCTTTTTTTCCCATGTCATTTTTGTATTGTTTAGGAAGATTACAGAAAGTTGGAAGTTCTTGCATTTGAAATGGAAGCAACTATTGCTTCTTTGGAAGAGGAAGTAACTGCTGCACACAAGGAAAAGGAAGAGGCTATATCAAGAAATGAAAGTTTGGCTTCAGAGTTGGAGGCCCTGACAGAAAAGCTTAACATATCAAATGCTGAAGTGAATGTGTTGCAGGAAGATGCTTCACGCCTTGTAAATTTTTCCTCTTACATCTCCCCTGTTCATCAGTTTCTTTAATTCTTCATTAAAGCTGAAAGACTATTGTGCATTTGTGCTACTTGGTGCATCTTGTTTTTCTGTCTCTAGAGACTAAGGTTGGAAGAATCCACTTTGGACCAGCAAAAATTGGAAAATTCTATAAGATTGTTAGCAGAACAAAAGGAAGAGTTGGCAATGGTAAGCTCATGTTTTGTCTAATCTCATAGAAATTAATTTACTATTTTTCTTGTTTTTATTGACAGAATTTTGGTCATGGGATTTTGTCTGATTTTGCAGCAACTTAGTGATTCCCTTTTGGAAATGGAGGAGGAAAAGGCAATATGGTTTTCCAAGGAGAAAGCTTCCATTGAAGTCATAGAAGAAAAAGGTGCAGAGATTACAGCAATGACCAAAGCAATGTCAGAGGTAAGCTACAAAATTCCACTTAAAGAATTTTTCAATACGCCATTCTATTTCAAATTCTGTGCTGTGTTCAGGGTCTGGTGGGGATACTGTAATGTCATCATTTGCTTGTCTCGTCCAAATTTGTTTTGAGAATGAACACCATTTCTTTTAGCGTATATGATTGCTTTGTTTTATTATACCCACTTGTCTGTTAGTTTGATTATGGATGTGTTACAATAGGCCAGAAACGAATTAGAGTCCTGTAGGGAAGAATGCAAGGTCCTCACAGAAAAACTTGCATGTTCTGAGGAAAATGCCGAGCGGGAGAAGAAATCAAGGTATATATTATATTCTAAATAACCATGTTCGATAGCCATGTTTTCTGTATTTTTTTTGCATTATTAGTGACCTTATTGCTGGCGACTGGCTATTACTGTCCTCAAAGTCGAACTCTTTTCTGATCCAGTGCAGAGAAGTCTCTAGAGATAGATCAACTGAAAAATCATCTGATAAGGGCTGATATTGAGAGCAAACAATCTCAAGAGGTGAGATACAGGTTCATTTTCATGTGATAATTTTTTTATACGACATATTATTAGTTTATTACTCTATTTGGAAAGCAGAATTAATCAATTTCTTTTTTCCTCTTATGCTCCAGACGTTGAAATCAAATCTGGACACTCTCTCCATGGAACTTGATTGTGCTCGCGGGAAAGTGAATACACTTGAGAAGGAAATGATTATTCTGAGCAAGGAGCGAGATGATCTATTTACTCAAATTAGAGGGTTGGATACAAGATTAGAACCAGAAAATGACTTCCAGGTTCGATCTACATGCATTGTTTGCAAAATGAATTTACATTTGAAAAAAGGGAGAAGGGCAGATATTCTCTCTCTCAATTTAGTGATTTACTTGGTCACATGTTTTTTTTACAGAATCTTCAAAACCAACTACTCAGTATAACAAGTGAAAGGGACAAGTGGATTAGACATTGTGATGACATGGTAGGTTGGTTATTAATTCTTTTGTTGATTTGGCACCCCATTTATCTCAGAACGGTCTGATACCGTGAATTTGTTCCAGTTACTGGAGTCTAAAGTTCAAGTTGAGGAACTTAATGGGAGAATCTCTAGCATGGAGGCCAAAATGAAGAATGTAAGTATCTACACAATTGTATTCATCCGATTCAAGATCTAGCATTACTTGTGTGTTTCATCCCAGAATCAAAGAGTTAGAAATGCTCTTTAAGCTGCTCTACCATGGGCTAATTACATATAACTCGATCTTCTTTTCTTTCTCGAACCTAAAAAGATGCGTTCCCCATCCATTAGTAGCATCACATCACATCAGTTTAAAGGAGGAAGTCCCTCAAACATTGAGATTTGTTGTTTACTCATTTTCTTCAAGCGAATCCTTTTTGATCTAGTGAAACATATCATGTGTTGCTCAAATGCAAGCAGGAAGAAGCCATGAACAACAAGGAAAGGGCAAAATTTAGAATGAGGCTTCGAGGGACACAAGCAAAGTCAGACGCCTTCCATTTTAGATACAAGGAAGCAGTAAATGAGTTGGCATTCATGAACAGAAACTACGAGGTGGCTTCAAAGAAGCTGAAGAACCAGTTAGCTTCCTATGGAATTGAGATCCTCAACCTCAAGAAGCAAATCGCTGCCTTAACCGGGCAAAGAACTGATCATTAAACAACAGTAGTTGGTTTTTATTTTTTTATTTTTATTATTTTTTTTTCATTTTTCGCATCTCAACCATTTTTTACATGTTAGCTAATTATTTATCCAGGATACAGCACAGCAGCTTACCATTGTCAATATGTACATTAACATGCTATTTCTCTAATGAAAATAGAGTAGAAAATTCACGAGTAGATATTAAATTTCATAAAAAAAAGTTATCTTTGAACTTTTAGAATTGAAATACCCTTGGATAGATTCAATTTTTTAAATAGAAAACCAAACCGACCACGGGCTCACCCGTGTTCAAATTTAGAAAAGATATTCAATTTGGTTGGATTTTTTGGTCCAAACCAAATCAACCGATGCACACCCTATTTTCTATTGACCCAAATGGTTACATAGGCAAATATAAATCGGTATGAGCAGGGGCTCTTTAGTGAACAAGGCACAAGTGTAACATATTTGTGTCATCAAAATGAAATAAAAATTGCCATTTAAATTGTTTTTGTGCTACGGTTTGGCTTTACATGTACTTCAATTCTGGTTATGCTGCCAGATCAGAATATGATCGACAAAATGCAGAGACATGAGAGTTTACAGCACACGCCACTTCTTCGACACAGCCTCGCATACCCTTGCAATACACCAGGCAGCACTCAGCGGATATTCAGACACTGAAAGGGGAGACAACACAAGTAATTAGGATTCCTGCCTCAAAAATCCAA
>Ga0307516_10006753_pt1 | contig 13405 bp, 21 predicted proteins | sample 19_EM_MG_FD_203310 | JGI IMG/M metagenome (GOLD analysis project Ga0307516, IMG submission 203310) | Populus trichocarpa ectomycorrhiza microbial communities from riparian zone in the Pacific Northwest, United States - 19_EM | ecosystem: Host-associated > Plants > Roots > Unclassified | place... | reverse complement strand
GGGTTTGCGCTGTTGGTGGCGGCGCTGGATTCTTTCATTCTATCGCACTCGGACTATGGGTTGGTCCTTAGTACAGGATATGCAGGGCAATACAATACAGTACAGTTGTTCCACCTAAATTAGGACCTTCATGCCATATGGCAAATGGGATATGCAAGCAGTGGTGTCCCATGTATTTCGTGCCGGTTTTTAGGGCTGGCAAACTTTGGGACTTCACAACTCGAGTGAGGCGAGGGGATTGCTGGGAGAGTGAACATTTGTGGACACCGATTTGTCAAGGAGACCCTTAGTTGCATTCCATCCAAACCTCAACCTTCCGACAACCTCCCGTCACCTTCCCAAGAACTCCTTGGGGCCCATTTCGACCGCTTAATTACACCAACCTTCAATCACATCATCCACAACTACCACAACACTACACCCCTTTCACCATGTCTCGTTTCAATCTCTTCCTGTCCCTCGTCGTCGCTCTCCTTCAGTTCGCCGGAGCTTCGTTCGCCTCTCCCGCCGGTGCCGGCGAGAACGCCAAGGGCGTCTACCTCCCCGGTGTCGTCGTCCACAACATCGGCGGAGTTGAATGGCTCTCCCTTCCCTCGTCGGTCGACGTCTCCCAGCCAGCTCTGAACATGACTCACCTCCTCAAGCTGGCCGCCCTCGGCCTCCCTCTGCCAGATCTCCCCGCAGGCATCCCGGCGCCTCGTGTGCAGTCCAACTTCCGGACCCAGGCCACAAAGAATGGAGCCATCATCCGCTGCGAGACCTCGAACTCGTCGCCGTACAGGATGTACTCGGACCCCCTCCTCGAGGCGCTGAAGGGCCTGAAGTTTCAGTGGTGCTGCATCAACATCAAGAATAACGCCAACAGCCCCTGTCTCACGATGATGGGCGCCGGATACCCCAAGCCCGGAGATGCCGCTACCGATATATGCAACTACACTGGCAACAATCAGGTTTGTATGAACTGCCTCTGGGCTGCTTGGGCCGTCGAGCAGATCCTCGATCGCTGCACTATCGGCAAAGCCCTCAATAGGCAGGCCGGTGGGCATGTCCAGTCAGTTTATTTCCCTCTCACCCCCCCACGGAAACAGTGTTGGTACTAATTGTCTCTGTGCAGGTTCGGAGATATCCACGTCAACCTCTACTCCAAGACTTCCATGGGCAAGCGTAAGACCCATGGAAGCAAGGTCGCCGAATAGACGGAGCAGTAGAGAGATTGGCGGTATCACTCGTCAGACGTTGCAATTTCTCTGATTTTAGCTCGCATCTTTCTCTTCTCTCTTCAGAATAAAATGCAGTTTTTCTGATGCACGCACCCTGATCCTCTTTACTGTACCGTGGACAACTCATAACCTCGTACCCCGGTGTCATAGTCCTTTACGATCGCTTCAGTGACGGTTACTGACGAACCTACACGTGTTTGCTCCGGCTCTGTCCCATAGATGTAGCAGCCCGAAGGACAACCAGTCCCAAAAGGCGACCACTCGGATGCACTCTATGGCTGCTCCCGCTTGCCTCCCCTCGTGTGGACCAGACGGCCACCCCCACACGGCACCGCCGTACCCGGCTAGGCTCGGGTGGTGCCTATGATTTGGCACGAACCCAGGCCTTTTTTTACCGCATCTTGGCTCTTTCAATACATCCGTCGCGGGGTGCTCGAGGCGTTCACGCCTAGCGCACCGATGGTTCAGAGTATATCACTCGGGGAGCTTGCCATATACTGATCTGAAATTTAACATATGATTGTGACGAAGCTAGCATGGAAACGCCAGCAGAAACCCCTATGGGTGAAGGTGTGGGGAAGCAGGTCCCGAAGCCAGCTAAGAGAGACGCCCGAACGAGGCATCGGGGTGGGAACTCTGGGAGCGGAATGAAAGGGAAATGAGTAGGAAGTCGCCTATTGATTGGGCTTTTCTTTTGTCTTTCATTTGGAATTTCTTTGGTATGCTCTATTTTCTAGGACAGGCCAGGGCCGGAGGGCACAGCGAGAGGCACAACGAGCCGTAAGGACAGTTGATGGAAACGGATTGCGTGTATCGCCATGATTTAGAAAGGCCGAGCTCGAGTAATGACAAAAAAAACAAAGCGGCGAAGATAGCACCGTAATGGTTTCACCCCTCATAAGTCCGGTACGACTTAGAAAGGATGTCTGTAGGGAGACTACGACTCGGGCGGCGGGATCGGGGTAGCGATGGGACCCAAGCGCCTTCGGGACCGATGAAGCGGGAGAGCTAATTGGCTACCCTCTGGGTGGCACTACGATCCACCTGTGCTGTGCTGGACGGTGCGTGCGAGCGCGGCGACGGTGTCGTTGGCTTTGATTTTTTGGCTTTGATTTTGGGGCTCGGTCGGGAGGCGACGTTGGAATAGGATTAATAAGCGCGGCAGCACCAATAATCACTCACACTGACAAACCCAGCTGCTGGGTTGGATTTATGATAACTGACAATAAAAGCCCATCTTTGCGAGTGAAAAACATGGCAATCGCTTTACGGATTAGTCGTCTGCAATATGCAAATGAGAGGGTGGTTTCTGGAGGTGCCGTGAAATTCGGAATCATGTACTTTGCGTCTTGTTGGTTTTGACCATAGGAGGTCAGTTATTCACGGATATGGAAACACTGTCTTATCAATAGCCTGAACGTCCCGGCGCGCACGCCATGAGATCTCACTTTTTGCGGTGACGCGGTTAAGAACCAGCGATTTGCCGAGTTGCGGAGTGTGAGAACTTTTCTAAACGCGAATCTCATGATGAATCGACAATCTCCATCCACAGCCTATTCGCATTAACCACCCAGGGAGATGGTGCCACTTTGTATTCCTGGACGACCGCGCGCTATCATAGGTAGAGCAAGAAGACTACGTGGAAGCTTAAAGGACAACTTGTGATGCCATTGCGAGAAGATGTTGGTGGCGGTGTCTTGGTTGGGCGAGCGAAGGAGCGCAGACATTGACGAATGAGGGGGACGGAGGAAGGGAGCTGACACGGATTCCTGTCTCTCAAATAACAGCTGGTTAGAAGGAAATGGCATCTTCGGCTTTCTTGAGGGCAAATCAGCTTGGCTGAGTAGAAGAAATGTCGGAACTAACCTCGGAGATGTAATTGGCCGGTCGATTATCCTTAGGATACTGACAAACGAATGAGGAAAACAGCAGGTTTAATTACATCCTTCAAACAGTCTATTCCGTCTCAACTGCCAGCCAGAATGGCCGTTCAAACCTAACAGTGCCTGGCTAAGACGATATATAGAGTTCATGACGCGTATAAATCTAGAACTTCAACAGTTATCCATATGAACCACCACCCTCCAGGGTCTTGTCTACGAAATCGGTGGATGGCCGTTATAGACAAGCTGTGGGACGCCGCGGTGCTGGCTTTGGTGGTGTACTAAAGCTGGGGATAGCGGAGACTGCTGCTCTCGGATGTGAAAGGCTGTTGGCTGCTGTAGGCATAATGCCCACTCTAGGCCCTGTACGACAATACTAGGGCATTCCTTCCTTTATGAACCTCTTTCATCTTCCCCACTTCCTCCTCCTCCTCCTCCTCCACCACCACCACCTCTACCACAGTTGATCCTGGCATTTAGAACTCGTCCTCCCCTCATCTCAATAAATCATGATCCTATCTACTGCTCTCGATACCACGTTGCAGCGCTGCAGCTCGGCTCCGGAGAACCTCCCAGCACCCTGTGGTCACTCCTCGAGAAGCCGCTCCTCTACCGTCGATCATCCCCCCCCGTACTCCTCACGGGCAACTATGGCCTCCGGCATCAACCCAAACTCCTCCACCGAGAACCTAGCCTCTAGCGAGCCCTCTAAAGATATCACTGTAAGCCCCCTCCCTGTAGCTGACGACACGGAGAACCTTTGTGTCATGTTGCGAAGCTTTTTGAATTCCCCGCTGACGACAAACAACCAAAGACTGCTACGCCTCAGGGGACTGAAATGCTGCACGGCACTGACGAGCGACTCTCCTCCTACCGCGAGTTCAAGCCCCATTTCGGCCCCGGACATGATCCCCTGGACTTCAGATTGGAGTACTCGGCCCGTCCGAAGGATCAAGCGATGAGAAGGGACGCAATCATCGACGAATGGATTCTTCGGGATGTCAGTGATCTCTCTAAGCAGGAGTTATTGATGCTCGACGCAGCGTTGGATGATCAGAAGGCGGAGAAAGCGTGGGTAAAACAAGTTGAGGAAACTTGGAAGAGGCTGGTGAAGATTACGGCTTCTACGGCGAGGGATAGGGAGAGGAGAAGGCTGCGTTGTCCGGAGGAGGGGGCAGAAGAGGAAGAGGATGAGACAGAGGATGAGACAGAGGAGGGTAGGGAGAGTGAGAGCGTAGATGAGGAAATGGAGGCGGTGAGCGATTGGGTGCAGTTGGTGGACCGCAGCGAGGAGGTGCTGGGTGGGGTTGGATACGGAAGCTTCCCCATCCTCGACATACTGACTTCGAGGGCCCCAGCCGATATTACGTCAATCACCTCATGTCCTTCGGCGTCACACCGTCGGCAGAATCACGCTGACTCTTCATGCTACCTCCATCTTCCTGCGAAAGGAGAGCCAGTCAAGAAGGAGAAATGGTACAAGGTATGGAAAGCGAAGAAGGCTCGTAACATGGTTCTTGTCTGAGTAGAATGAGTCTGTTATTCGGTTTATTACTGTTGTGGGTTTTTCTTTTCATTTTATACTGACGTTTTATTTTGTTGTGGATTGTTGATGAGTATGGGTTTCCATGAGATGGATGGAACACACGGCTGGGAAAGTCTTGTAACTTACTAACACTGCTATTGTTTTCTTTTATGGCTTGATTGGGGGGGGTGTACGGCTACGTTCTTAAGATTCTTCTTTTCTCATCAGTCGGGTTGAAGTTGTGAGGCGTAAATGGCGTGCTTCGTCATCGGTGCGATAAGTGTTTAGCCATGAACAATTGACCACCTCCATTGCAAGCGCAAGAAGCCATGCCGGATGTTGGCTGGCATTATGGTATTGTTGATATGCCTTTCGCTGGTAGAGCCACGGTTGAACTACAGACCCAACGGTGATACCATTTCCATCTCTTATGCGTGATGGTAAGGACATTAAAACCTAATTGAAAATGAACAGAATAAACGGAATGAGCATAAAAGGTTGGCAATCACTCCAACTTCCAGGGAACCGGCGATCATCGAGGAAGCCCTCCTCCCGCCTACAGCTTAGAACTGCGTCTGCCACCAATCACCATCCAGCACCACCGCAAGGAAGGGAGCACTTACAGACTCTGTCTACTCACCGATCCCAGCGTCGACGAGTGGCTATTCGGACACGCGGGCAGCCACTGGGCATGTACAACAGCGTCCCCTGAGAAGATCTTCTGTAACAGGTTTTTGCCGTGGCGCTCGTCCTGGGGGTGCTTCATCCAACCGTTTTCCCAGAAGGAAACGACAACGGCGCCGGATTGGTGTTTCGCGCCGTGGGTCAGCTTTAGCCAGTGCGTGACGATACCGTCCGCATCCTCGATGAGCCCGTTCAGCGAATCCACCCCCGTCGTCCACACCGTCACGGCGGCTTGTCTCGTGGCGAAAGTGCCGTCGTGATGGGCTGTGACGAAGAGCTTAAACTCGGTCCGATGCAGCGGTTTGGGGGAAATATTTCTGATGTCCGGCACGATGAGGGGCGAAGACGGCTCGTCGGGGATTTCTGGTGCGATCGTAGCCTAGGCGTCGTCCCTGCTGATTACGCAATTGTTCCCGCCAAGGTCGTAGGTCACGTTGAAGTCGTAGAGGTTGGGGTACTTGGTTTTGTAGAAGTTTCGTGACCCAAGTGCCAGATCAGCTTTTAGAACCCCGATTTGTTGGTAGGGTGAAGAAGAAACACTATCTCGCCCAGTCCCTGGACACGGAGCTCGACAAGGAGGAGACAACAAGCAGTACTTATGCCCGATATACGGGGCGGGGTTTGAATCAAAAGCACTCTTTGAATTGGCGATGCGGAGGGGAGCTTTTATTGGTGAGGCTCCAGCGGCTTGGTGCGGGAAATCCCAAGTTGTAGTGACACCGAACGATGCGAGGCCATTCGGAGGGACATCGTGGTTCAACAAACCGAATCTCTAGAAATACCCTTACACAACAACAGCACACCCAGTAGTGTGCGTCCGGCGCAAAGCGCTCCCTTAATCACTTCTTCAGCCGCTGAAGTGCCTTAACCCACAACATCTTGCCTTTGCTTGACGCTCCCGGCAGCTCTTGCTGGCTCATGGTGCCCTCCCTTTCTCCATCCCCCCAGTTTTCACCAGCCTGCTTCCGAGTCTCCGAAGACATCCCCACGGCCCTTGGCTCTCTATTACCCACAGAATCACGCAACCTCTTCGCTCTTTGAGCCTCCTTCACCACATCGGCGAACTGTGAACGCCCACTCGGTACCGGGGGTGTATCGCCCTCCACACGCCCGGCGAGCCGTCGCAGACTATCATGCCTCTCGAGCCCATTTGGCTTAATCGATTCACTCTGCAGCAATTAGAAAGCATCCAAACGCCAACAGGAGAACCACATACCGCAACGAAACAGTCAGGCGTTTTGCAGGCTTGTTCAGCTGGAGTTAAAGCTACTCGGAGGGCATTCCTGAGCTCCGGTATCTCCTTTTGCGCCTCCGTTGGTGGCTTTTCGGGCTCAATAGGATTTGAACGTTCGCCTGAACTCCAATATGAGCCTCGTCGCAACGTGGTGCTGATTCCCGGGGTTGTGTTGCTGTCCGCACCTTCTTTTGGGATGGATTGGCTGTGCGCCGCCCTGAAGGTCGGGGTTCGGCGGATACTGGAAACGGCGTCAGGACACGCGTTTGCCAATGGCAGGGCATCTGCGATGTCCGGAATTGTGCAGCCGAGGCCAGCCGCGATGGCGTGGTAACTTAGGGCCTCCTCTTCGTCGTCGGTGTCGAATAGGGCGGCGGGTCTATCCGACATTCCTGCGAGGAACGGATGGCGTTGAGTGGATGCAAAACAAGCGTATGGTGTACGGGGGAGTTGCGGAGCAGGAGTCGGCTGAGCTCCTCCGTTTGCTGCTGCTACGGTTGTGGTCTAACAACCCTATCGGGGTAGACATGCAGCCAGCGGTAGCGCCAGCCCTCGAGCCTCCCGTCCAGAGCCAATCTTCCTCCCCCAGCTTCGCCACCCATCGACCAACAGCATATGATCATCCATTATGTCGTGCTACAGCCTGTCACCACCTAGGAAGGATCGATAACACCCCGCAAGTTGTCTCCTCACGTATACTCCTCCGTTCATCTTCGTCCCGGTCGAGATCTCACGTCATCCAGCGAGCCATCAGAAGCCGCCTTCAGTTGTATGTTGGAGTCGCATAGCCGGGAGCATTCCTAAGCCGCTTTGTTTTTATGAAATCTCCCTGTCTATGGAAGAACACTAACTAGGGGAGGAGCGTGCAGCTTCATTTACTCGCGTCAGGCTCTCCTGTGGACAATGTGATCACCATCAAACATGCGATATCACTCACTGCCTTTCTAGGCAAGTGGGCCGCGCTTGACGGAAGGTTGCAGGTTTGGGTCCATCGACGATAGCCCCTACTCGGTCGTCTGTGAGATGTGTGAGATGCATATATAGGTATGGTACCTTGACATGGTCATCCGTGTGGCAATAAGCTGAATATTACAAAAGGCTCCTCCCTGCGCAGACTGCATAACTAGGAAGCGACCGCTTTATTTATCCAAAAGGGAAAGAGAGTCTACCCGTATGATCAAAACATTTTCATCGTCCACCGTTCTGGACCTCAGGTCTCCACCCCTACTATTTTCGATCCGCAACGTTCGGTATGTTCGAGAACAGACAGTCACAACCCGCGCCCTTTGAAACACGGGCGGGCGAACCCGCATCCGGTATTTTTTATTTTTTTTATCGTTGATGCTATGCACCTCTCGATCCTCAGCGTACTAACGAGTTCCTACGGATCTACCGGTAGCGTGATATAATTGGGCATGGATTCTCCGCTATGTTGGTGTTCCCTAGATACTTTATGGATCCCGACACGACTCTCAGGGAGTCGGGGTCGACTGCGACGACTCCATCAACTCGTACTAACCTGCGGAGAGGCCGGATCTCGTCTGCCGGGTGTAACCACAGTGTAGCCAAGACTTTCGTCATCGTGGGTTGCGGGGGAGAAAAGGAGACTTGGTACTGCACATATCTATTATTGTTCTTGCTGTGTACCTTCGGTTTCTCCCAGCCAATCACAAACAAACTTCATGGACGATCCGGCAAGACCGAAACTCTCCAAAAATAACCATCTCTTCGCCATCTTTGAGCATTCTTTGTGCATTCCCGGAACTCCCGAACAATTACAGATCACTCTTCAGCAACTGCTGCACACAAGACCGCAAAAACAACAGCTGATAGTCACTCCACCAATCCGCCATGATCCGATAGGGCCGCATTCGACATTATCATCATCATCCACCAATCGGACAACACAACCAGCGAAACGGCCCGCGTGTGCTTCCTCGCGGCCGCGCACATTTGTGCATAGATCGCCTCGAACGGATACGCTTAGGCCTGCCTCTAATGGGTTCGCATCTGCCACAACTCCAGACAGAAGTTCTCTACGTCATTCTGGCGTGCGAATGACAGACCTCGTATCATTCCCGCCTGCTGCCATGTATCCAATAATTGTGACCCGGACACAACAAACGGTTGCCACGGACCTCTTTTGACCGAAGTGGTGGTGGCGGTTATAAAGGTCGCCGCCCGCCCACTGATGGAACCAGCTCACCCTCGTGGAGCCGCATCATCATGAAGCTCGCGCTCGCTTTTCTGTTCACAGCCCTCCTGACGCTTGCATCCGCGCAACAAAATGGCCGCTGGCGCTTCAAGCTCCGCGCAACGACCTACCGCGGCTTCACGCCGTTCCTCAGCGGCTATATCAACGTCGACAGCGCCGGTCGGGCGGTTTTCTCTTCCGACTTTCAGGGCTTCGTCAGCGTAAGTGCCACCTCTTTCCAAGTCTTACGAGCACTACTCACTATGACGCAGTATATGGACAATGCGCTTCCCAACGGCGAACTCCCCGTCGGCGAGCTTTTCAGAGAAGACAACGGCGCTCAGGCCTACCTCGTCCCTACCTCGACCGCGAACCTGTACGATGCCTACTTCGGCACGGTGCCCACCTACGTTTCCGCTCTGTCCACCGATTTCGCCATCACGGTGCTGAATTGCGGCGGTCACTGCGGAGGATTGCAGATTGTGTACGGCGGCAGCGGCGCCCAGTGGTTGGCGTACCCGGACGATACAGTCGCTAATGTGTGGAGGGTGAGTTTCCACGGATTTCGAGATGCGATAGGGACACAGGAGCTAATGCTGCGAAGATTCGTTATTGGAACGGCCAAGGGACTCGGCCAACCGGAGGATATGGAGTCTGGCTGTGGAGGGATGCCGTTTGATATTGCGGTGCTCTGGTGGAATGACGGACGGGGGTTGGAAGTTGCTGAATATTCCTCTATCTACGAATGGCGTTGTTTTGTTTCACGTGCAGCTGGATGTGAGTAGCGCTATCAAACCCAAAGCGCACCGGCCGAAGGCCTGCGGCAAATCAGAGTCGAAACCACCATGTCTGGCGATCGTACAAACCCTCGATGGTGCTGTCTCCCTGGATGGCCCCCCGACTGTTCGCGCGGGATACGTGCCTCCTCCTACACGGGCCCGCCGGCTGCGAGCCGTCGTCCAGAATCGGGTACGGTCCATTGCCCCAGGCTGGAGCGGAACATGTGGGGTAGATGTGTCGGTGTTTCTCACGACCGGGAAGGATCCATGGGCCGTCGCCGTACAAGCCGTATGCAGTGAAGAGCACATCCAATACCACGGACTCGGACCGGCAGATGTTCCCTTTCCCTTTCCCTTTCCGTTCCGCGCTGCCGTCAGATGCAGCACCGAAGGCGGGGGTGAAGTGCGTGCGGTTGCGTGCCGCACCGGTTTACGTAGCCGAGGAATTTCACTCCATAGTCAACGAGCCGGACCCATCCGCAGCCAGCTTGGCCTACTCGTCGGCCTTCTCACCCGGTCACCACCGAAGCCCGACCACCACCATGGGCTTCCTCTGGCGGGGCGTGGCGATGCGCTCCCTGGCCAGGGCCGTGTTCGTCAGAGGCCATCCGCAGGATTGCTGCTGGGCGTCCGTGTACCTAGATCGCCACCCTCCCGAGGACGCGCCGTCTGCGGTCAGCCATTTCAAGCGCGCGGGTAACGACTGCACACTCCGTCCGAGAGCCGTCCGTGAGTATGGATAGCCCTAGCGCTCTGCCGCGATCCCACACCTCGAGCGGTCGACGGGCGTCGAATGATCCCCAGTGATTTTCGTCGGCGTCCCTGTCACCGTCGACGCTACATACCACCCGACAACAACGTCCCCCCCGCCTATACGATCCCTGTCGAAACCCGCGCACCTCACATTCGACCAAAAAAAAAAAAAAGAATATCCGTCCGCGTGACCGAGGGCACCTCACCGTCTAGACACCTGTATGACCCATACTATATACACCCAATCTGCATCCACGAGCGTCGTCTGGTAGAACGTATATCTAGCCGCAGCACTTATGGGTTGGTGGGTGGGAGAACATCTCCGAGCGAATCCGCGCCGCACAGGAAGTACTCTAGTCTGCATAATGAGGGCTGCGGGGGAGGGATAGATACATATGTGATCGTACTGATCCACAGCAGAGCAGCGATCAACAGGTTAGAGACGGTGGCAGGCGTGGCAGACGTGGCAGACGTACATAGCACGACTCGCGAGTTGTGACGGAAACCGACGTCCTCGTTGCACAGTATCGATCTCCCCGCCAGACGCCCACCCTCTCTCCGTCTTGACTTGATATCCTTCATGGCTATCTCCATGCGTCCCCGTCTCAGGTTTCAGAAACATACATACACACATGCGCGCGCACTCGCTCTCAGCGGCCTGATCCGCCCTTCGCCATTTGTATTTGCAGCCCTCCCCTTCCCCAAAGTTGAAAAAACCCCGCGACCGCTTCCGTCATAAACTGCCGGACACGACTAATTTTCGGAAAAACGTACATAGCCGACCCGAGCAGACCACGAGTCTAGCAGTGCGAAGCCGCGCGTGGGGTTTGCCCAGGCCTGTGTGGCATGTGAAAGGGCGGTCGGTTTTCGTGAAGGGAAGATACGGTATGCAGTGTAGAAGGAGAGGATGTTATTATGAATGCTATGCGGCCGATTTGCCGACGAGACTATTGAGGTGGATTGGCTGCTGTGGTGCTTGCGGATGAGTATCTACCTACGTGGTAGGTTGGATGTAATTATTCCTCACTATCCACGTGTCCTCAACGAAGATGTGAGCGGGCTTTAACCAGCGTGTCTGCGTCGTGACTGCAAATACCATATACAATAGTACTATAATAATCCCGCGATGAAACGGCGACCACGACACCGAAGCTGCCGATATCCCTAGTTGACGTCCGGTGCCTCCTGCCCGGTGTCGGTGGGCGGGACAGTGGAAGCCGGCCCTCCCGCGACACGCCGGACGGGCTCAGAGAGCGAAGCAAGTTGATGCGAGAGGTAGGGGGCCCGCTCCTGTGCCGCTAGTAGCTAGGGAAACTCTCGTGAGGATATATGGAGGATCAAATGCTTATGTCGCCGCCTCCCATATTGGATAGCCTCCTTCACGACCCAGTGGGCCCGGCCGAATCGCCGACGCGAGCACCTTCAACTGGTGTCTCTTTCCGCGGTCGGAGAGCAGCGCGGTCGCCCGGTGCAGTGCCCTGAGGAGCTTGCTCCTTGGTTCCGAGCCGTTTCGCAAAAACAACCCAGATTAATCTGCATATCGGGCTAGACGTCCTGGTCTTGTGATGTTTCGGATACCGGCCTCTCGAGGGCCGTGAGATTGAGCCTCACGCTGGGTAGTATGTAACTCGGCCGGCGAACGTCCCGAATACGCACATAGTGATATCTAGATACTCGTCGGAATCCCGCCTGCGAAATGTTAATCAAATTTGAGTCGCAGAGCTTCACCACGAACGCGATCAGTTTAGTGGTAGGTTGATATGTAGGATGAGTCGGAACAGTCCTGCAGAAACGAAGGCAGCAACGGCGAGAGCATCGGCGGATTCACGTTAGGCGGGGGCTGCGATGGAGATCGCGATCGTCTGGTGTTCATCCGCCCAAAAAGGGAAGCCTCGAGAGTTTTCCGAGCGTTGGCAACGGATCCGGGAATCACCACAGCTCAGCTTTAGCGATCTTATCTCCTAATCTTATCGCCAGTTGGTTCCATTACCACATGAATATATACGACGATACCCGTGGTGTGTGTGGGGAGTTCCTCGGTGGGCGGAGCTCGGTCCAGAAAGTGTGTGTGCTCGCCGCCCAGTACATAGTTGTTTGTGCGCCCGTGTCTCCGTCCTTTCCTGCCCGATTCTCCATGTGTCTCGCCCGGTGGGGTATCGGTCGAGGGCTGGACGCACAGGGAAGTGTGGGATTGGACCGGAGCGTTCCGAAGACGGATTGCGACAACAGCGAGGAGAGAGGCGGACGAGGACAGGAAGATACATACAGACTTCAGGAGATGTTTCCGCGCGCGTCGGATATGTAGGCGCGTAAATACATATTCCAACACCCGCTCGCTCTGGCTCTCGTTTTCCCTCGTCATGATTCGGATATTCTTCGGTTCAGCTGGCGACGATGGCGATCGGCTCGAGGCTGAGGTCTGACAGCGCAACCCAGTATCACATGCGAGTGCATCATCGTCAGCAGCCAAGCGAAAACCCGATCTTCCCTGGAAGGAAGGAGCAGGAGCGGCGGAATGCAGCGAAGCCTCACATGCGATTTCCGCCAGAGTTAGAGGCCGGCGTGCGGGAACGAATGGCCGACGGCGGACGGAGAGGGAGAACGAGGGAGAACGAGCAAGCGCTGCGCACGCACATTCCGTCGCCGTCGACAGGAATCTGGCGGATGAAGTCACGATGGCAAGCAGGCAGGGGCGGCACTGGGAGCAGAGAGACCTGAGGAGCGAACGAGCAGCACTGGAGGATCAGGACACGGGGCAGAGGATCATCATCACCGTCGCAGCGAAGAACTTCTTGCGCCTTCTGCTCCCTCGCCCCACTTCTCGCACTCCTCTCGCTCTCCATCATCCACCACCACCTCCTCCCCTTCCTCCATTCCTTCACCGAGCCTTGCCTCCCGTGTTCGGCCCACACCCACCTCCACTTCATCCCACCCACCCTTTGCCAACCAGTAATCTCACACCCGTTCCATTATTTTCGCTTCACGAGCGCTCTGCAAACCCTCTGGCACCACCCACCAGAGGTTAAAAAAAAACCAACCGAAAACCCCACACCTAAACGTAATAATAAAAAAAAAAAAAAAAAAAAAAAAAAAAAAAAAAAAATTTTTAACAAAGACGTGGGCCGCGCCGCCG
>Ga0307516_10006751_pt1 | contig 13407 bp, 8 predicted proteins | sample 19_EM_MG_FD_203310 | JGI IMG/M metagenome (GOLD analysis project Ga0307516, IMG submission 203310) | Populus trichocarpa ectomycorrhiza microbial communities from riparian zone in the Pacific Northwest, United States - 19_EM | ecosystem: Host-associated > Plants > Roots > Unclassified | place... | reverse complement strand
GCCATCGCGCTGATCTCTTCCTTGTTCAGGAATTCGGCCAGGCGGTTGGCACCGTGCTTCATGCGCGTGAAGACCAGCACCTGGTGCCAGTTGCCTTCGCGGATCAGGTGTGAGAGCAGCTCTTTCTTGTGCTCTCGGCCGACCGGGTGCACCTTTTGCGCGATCGTGTCGGCGGTCGCATTGCGGCGGGCCACTTCGATCAGCGCCGGCTGATTCAACAGCCGATCGGCCAGGGCCTTGATGTCGTCGCTGAAGGTGGCCGAGAACAGCAGGCTCTGCTTTTGCTGCGGCAGCACCGCGAGCACCTTCTTGATGTCGTGGATGAAGCCCATGTCGAGCATGCGGTCGGCTTCGTCGAGGACGAAGATCTGCACATGGCTCAGGTCCAGCGTGCCTTGCTGGTGGTGGTCCAGCAGGCGACCCGGGGTCGCGACGAGGATGTCGACGCCCTTGCGCAGGCGGTCGATCTGCGGCTGCATGCCGACGCCACCGAACATCACCATGCTGGTCAACGGCAGGAACTTGCCGTACAGGCGCACGCTTTCTTCGACCTGTGCCGCGAGTTCGCGGGTCGGCGTCAGGATCAGCGCGCGGATCGCGACGCGGCCCTTGGCGTCACGCTTGGGGCCTTGGGCGGCCAAGCGGTGCAACAGCGGCAGCGTGAAGCCCGCGGTCTTGCCGGTGCCGGTCTGGGCGCCGGCCATCAGGTCGCCACCGTTCAATACGGCGGGAATGGCTTGTGCCTGAATGGGGGTGGGTTGGGTGTAGCCTTGTTCGTGAACGGCACGAACAATCGATTCGGCCAAGCCGAGAGATTCAAAGGTCATTGAGCTCGATGGAGCATGGCCGGCCCGCCGCCCTCGAGTTGCTCGGGGCACCAGCCAGGGGCCCGGCCGGGAAGAGGTGCGGTTGGCCTGCAAGAGGTGCACCGCTGTCAGAACTGACAAGCCGCCACCGAGGCTGGACCTCGAGGGGATGGGGGCATTGTAACCATGAGCGTTTTCCCTGATCTGCGGATCAGGCCCACGCATGGCAGGTTATTGGCTTCACCAGCCCGCTTTGCCGTACCTGACGCTACCGGATCCCCATGAAAAAAGGCCGGGTTGCCCCGGCCTTTCAGCGTGAAGTCAGCGGGTGGCTGGCCTGGGCGTACTCAGTAGGTGCTCACGTTCAAGCGACCGCCGGTCACCGTCTTGCCGGCGCAAGAGGCCGTCGCTGTCGTCGTGCCCAGGATGGCGGCCTTCAGCTGTGCGGCCGTCAGCCCCGGGTGATTCTTGGCGTACAGCGCGACCGCGCCCACCACGTGCGGCGTGGCCATCGAGGTGCCGCTGTACGAGGCGTACGAGTTGGTCGGCACCGTCGAGGTGATGGCATTGCCCGGAGCGCACAGGTCGACCGAGGTGGCGCCGTAGTTCGAGAAGCCAGCCAGCGAGCCGGTGCTGGTGATGGCGGCCACGGCGATCAACGCATCGCTGGTGTAGCTGGCCGGGTAGAACGGCGAGGCGTCGTTGTTGCTGGAGTTGTTGCCGGCCGCGGCGACGAACAGGATGTTGGCTGCGCCACCCCGGTCGATCGCGTCCTTCAGGCCTTGCGAGAACCCGCCGCCGCCCCACGAGTTGTTGGTCGCGACCAGGTTCAGGTTGTGGCGGGTCTTCAGGTCGGTGATGTAGTCGACCGCCTTGATGGCGTTGGCGGTGGTGCCGCCGCTCACACCCAGGAACTTGGCGTGGACCATCTTGATCTTCCAGCACATGCCGGCCACACCGGCCCCGTTGCCGCCGACGCCACCGATGGTGCCGGACACGTGGGTGCCGTGGTCGTCCTGGGTGCCGTCGTAGATCGACTTGTTGTTGCCGTCGAAGTCCCAGCCGTGCTTGTCGTCGATGTAGCCGTTGCCGTCGTCGTCGATGCCGTTGCCGTCGATCTCGGCCGGGTTCTTCCAGTGGTTGGCCTTCAGGTCGGGGTGGGTGTACTGCACGCCTTCGTCGATCACGCCGACCAGCACGCCCTTGCACAGGTTGTGGCCTGCGTCCCAGGCTTCGCCGGCCTGGCTGCCGTACTGGTTGGTTTGCAGCGGCGAGGTGTCACCGTACATGCCCCACAGCGTGCCGTTGGTGTAGTAGGTGTCGTTCGAGACAGCGGTGTGCTGGTAGATCCAGTTCGGCTCGGCGAAGTCGACCGCGTCATGGGCATGCAGCGCGCGCACCGCTGCGGCGATGTTGGCGCCCTGCGGCAGGCTGATGCGGTGCAGGTCGCCATGGACGCGCTCGAGCACCTTCCCGCCGACGCGGCTCAGCGCCGCTTCGCGCAGCGCCTGGGCCATGCCGGGCTTGAACTGCACCAGCATTTCCGCCGGGACGTAATGGCGATGCGACTCTTGCAGTTCAGCGACGACTTTGTCCGGCTGGCCGCCGGCCAGCGCGACGCCTGACAAGGCCGCCAACGCGCTGGCAATCAACGTGCGGGTGAATCGGGGGGTGGAACGGGGCATGTGGAACTCCTCAAACCGGTCAAGGGTGGGGCCGGAACGAACGCAGGTGCGGCCGGTGGGCCATGAGCGGGCTGTGGCGGCGGCGTGCCCGAAAGGAAACATCATGCTCGTGGACGTAACCAATGCTGTCGACCCTTCAGCCTAGGGAGGGGTTTACGCGTCGTCGACGTCGGCATGAAAGAGCCGTTACGGCAAAGAAAAAGGCCCGTCAGTGGACGGGCCTTGGTGTCTTGATCACCGGGGGAAGGGCTCGTCGAGCCCTTGAGGGCTCTCAGTACCCGCTGACGTCCAGACGCCCGCCGGTGACCGTCTTGCCGGCCAACGACGGTGTCGGCACCGTGGCCGCCAGGATCGCGGCCTTGATCTGTGCCGCGGTCAGCCCGGGGTGCAACGAGGCATACAGCGCGACTGCGCCGGTCACGTGCGGCGTGGCCATCGAGGTGCCGTCGTAAGAGGCATAGCTCGGCGTCAGCACGCCGTTCACCACCTTCGGCACCGTCGACCAGATGCCCGAGCCCGGCGCGCCCAGATCGACAGACACCAGACCGTAGTTCGAGAAGCCCGACTTCGCGCCGGTCTTGGTGATCGAAGCCACCGCGATGATGTTTTCGCTGGTGTAGGCCGACGGGTAATTCGGCTTGTTGTCGGTGTTCTGGCCAACGCCGAAGAGATTGCCGTTGCCGGCCGCGGCGATGAACAGGATGTTGGCGGCACCCGAACGGTCGATCGCGTCCTTCAAGCCCTGCGAGAAACCACCGCCGCCCCACGAGTTGTTCGAGGCGACCAGGTTCAGGCCCTGGCGGGTCTTCAGGTCGGTGATGTAGTCGATCGCCAGGATCGCGTTGGCGGTGGTGCCGCCGTTGGCGCCCAGGAACTTGGCGTTGACGATCTTGGCCTTGCCGCAGATGCCGGCGGTGCCGATGCCGTTGCCGCGCACGGCAGCGATGGTGCCGGACACGTGCGTGCCGTGGTCGTCGCCCACGCCGTCGAAGGTCGAGGCGTCGTTGTTCTCGAAGTCCCAGCCGTTGACGTCGTCGATGAACCCGTTGCCATCGTCATCGATGCCGTTGCCGGCGATCTCGAGCGGGTTCTGCCAGATGTTGGCCTGGGTGTCCGGGTGGGTGGTCATCACGCCCTCGTCGATGATCGCGACGACGACGTTGGCCGAGCATTTCTTGTTGGCAGCCCAGGATTCAGCTGCTTGGCTGCCGTAGGGGTTCTGCTGGCCGGGCGAGGCGTCGCCGTAGACACCCCACAGGCTGCCGTCCTGGTAGTACGGATCGTTCGGGCCGACCTGGTGGGTGTAGATCCAGTTCGGCTCGACGAAGCGGACCGCGCCTTGCGCACGCAGGTGGCGAATGGCATCGGCGACGGCCAGGCCTTGCGGCAGGCGCACGCGGTGCAGTTCACCGTCGGCGGCGGCACGCAGCCGCTGGACAGATTGGGCGCCCAGCGTGCTGAGCACCGCTTCGCGGGCCGCTGCGGCATGGCCGGCGCGGAACTGCACCAGCACCTCGGAGGCCACGTAATGCAGGTCACTGCGCTGCAGGTCGGCGTCAACTTTGGCCGGATTGGCCACCGCGCTGCCCATGGCGGCCACAGCGGCCAGGGCGATCAGCGTGCGGGCAGAGAACTTCTTCATGCTGGGGTGGGCTCCATCGTTGATCGGTGTCAGGAAAGTGCGGCGTTTGGCACGCACCGTGCTTTTGATTGTGAGCAACGGACGGTAACGACTGCAGCGGGCAGGCACCGGTGGGCGACGCAGAATTGAGGGTTGTTGAACAAGTTGGCTCGCTCGAGCTTCAGCGGGCAGGGGTGTGTCCGATATATCGCTAACTGGCGGGCAATCGGGCCCGCGTACCCGGCCGTTGGGGCCGGCCACCTGACCCAGAAGACGAAAGGACGGCGTGGAGCACGAATCGTCCATGCTCGGCCGGTTGCGGCTTTTGTGGCAACAAGAACAGTGGCTTTACAGCTCGGCCGAAGCGGCTGCGGGTGAAGCGCGCGCGCGCCACATCGAGGCGGTGCTGCGCATGACTCCGCTGGTGATGGCCGCCAACCTGCTGAACGCCGGGTTGGTGCTGGTCTTTCTGGCCGGCACGGTGCCGGCGCTGCACCTGGCGATCTGGGCCTGCCTGTTCGTTGGCGGCTGCGCGCACGCCATGCACAGTTGGTGGCGCTGGCGTGGCCGCGTCGTGCGGCAGATGCCCCCGCGGGCGGTGGTGCGGGCAACCGCCCAGTCCGCGTTCATCAGCGGTGCCTGGGCGGTGGTGCCGTTGCTGTGGCTGCCCATGGCGGCCCCGACCCAGCAGCTGATGCTGTCGGTGCTGACCAGCGGCGTGCTGTGCGCTGGGGCTTTCGTGCTGGCCACGGTGCTGCCCGCCAGCCTCGTCCATATGGCGGTGCTGAGCACTGCCGCGATCATTTCGTTGCTGCGCACCGGCCATGTCGTGCTGCTCGGGCTCGCGGCGATGGTGGTCGTCTACACCGTGGTCATCCTGGCCGGGGTGGTGACCATCAGCCGGCTGTTCAGCGCCAGGCTGGCATCGCAGCGCGAGGCCGAACGCCAGAGCCAGGTCGTCGGCCTGCTGCTACGCGACTTCGAGGAGCATTCGGTCGACGTGCTGTGGGAGGTCGACCGCCGCGGCCGCTTCAGCCATGTGTCCGACCGGTTGGTCGCGCTGCTGGGCCGCAGCCGCGACAAGCTGCAGAAGACCACGCTGGTCGATGTGCTGCAGTCGCGCACCAAGATGCCCAAGCGGCGCGCGGGCGTGATGATCGATGAGTCGAGCGGCCTGCCGGCCCTTCGGCGTGCATTGCTGCTGGACAAGCCATTTCGCGACGTCGTGCTGAAGGTCAAGCAGCGCGATGGTTCGGCCTGGTGGTCGATCACTGCCAAGCCCTTGCTCGACGAAGCCGGCCACAGCACCGGCTGGCGCGGCGTGATCAGCGACGTGACCAAGCAACGCGTGACGCACCAGCGCCTGGCCTACCTGGCCCACTTCGATTCACTGACCGGCCTGGCCAACCGCGTGCAGTTGCGCGAACGCCTGGACGAAGCCTTGACGGCCTCCGGCGAGCCGCGCCGGCGCAGCGCCTTGCTATGCCTGGACCTGGACAACTTCAAGACCATCAACGACTCGTTCGGCCACTCGGCCGGCGACGCGGTGCTGCGCCAGGTGGCCCGGCGCCTGCAGGGCATGGTGCGCAGCAGCGACCTGCTGGCCCGGCTGGGCGGTGATGAATTCGCCGTGGTGCTGGACGACGTGCGCAGCGATGGCGAGGTGCAGCAGCTGTCGCAGCGCCTGGTCGAAGTGCTGAACCGGCCGGCGGTGATCCAGGGCCGGCTGGTGTCCATGGGCGCCAGCATCGGCGTCGCGCTGATTCCCGAGCATGGCCACACGGTGGACGAGATTCTCGGCAATGCCGACCTGGCGCTGTACGCCGCCAAGGAACGCGGCCGCGGCCGTTTCGAGCTGTTCGTGCCCTCGCTGGGCCTGCGCAACCGGCGCGCCAGCCAAGTCGAGGCGGCGCTGCGCGAGGCGATCGAGCGCGGCGAAATGAGCCTGGAATGGCAACCGCAGGTGGCAGTGGCCGACTGGAAGGTCGCGAGCGCCGAAGCGCTGCTGCGCTGGCAACACCCGGAGCTGGGCAACGTGGAGCCATCGGAGTTCATCCCGGTGGCCGAGCGCTGCGGGCTGATCGGCGACATCGGTGCCTGGGTGCTGTCGCGCGCCTGCACCGAGGCTCAGGCCGCGTTGCCGGGGTTGGCGATCTCGGTCAACGTGTCGCCCGTGCAGTTGATGCAGGAAGGTTTCCTCGAAGAGGTGCAGCAGGCGCTGCGCCAGAGCGGCCTGCCGCCATCGCGGCTGGAGGTCGAGATCACCGAGTCGGTCTTCATGGACGACCCGGCCGCCGCCTTGTCGCACCTGCATGCGCTGAAGGCGCTGGGCGTGCGCATCGCGCTGGACGACTTCGGCACCGGCTACTCGGCCTTCCAGTACCTGCGCCGCTTCCCGTTCGACACGCTGAAGATCGACCGCGCCTTCGTGCGCGAGCTGATGACCCACCACGACGCCCGCGCGATCGTGCGCACCATCGTGCAGCTGGCCACCACGCTGGGCATGCAGACGATCGCCGAAGGGGTGGAGGAGCCGGTCCAGCTGGAGGTGCTGAACCACGCCGGCTGCCGCCTGATCCAGGGTTACCTGGTGGCGCGGCCGATGCCGCTGCTGCGGCTGCTGCCCTTCCTCGAAGGCTGGGGCGCCACCAGCCGGCCCGAGCCCGGCGAGCTGCCGGAGACCATGCAGGTGCCATTGGACCGGCGAAGCGCTGAAACCCTGGTCGGGCGATAATCTTCGTTTTCCCGGCGACAGCCCCGCATCCCCTGCGGCGCGCTGCGCGGGCGGCGCCGGCCGGATCACCAATCACGCCGGCGCCTTCGCATTTCCGACCTACCCGCAGGACTTTCAGCAATGGCGCAATACGTCTTCACCATGAACCGCGTCGGCAAGATCGTGCCGCCGAAGCGGCAGATCCTGAAGGACATCTCGCTGTCCTTCTTCCCCGGCGCGAAGATCGGCATGCTGGGCCTGAACGGCTCGGGCAAGTCGACGCTGCTGAAGATCATGGCCGGCGTCGACAAGGAAATCGAAGGCGAAGCCACGGCGATGCCCGGCATCAAGATCGGCTACCTGCCGCAGGAGCCGCAGATGAAACCCGAGCAGACCGTGCGTGAATCGGTCGAAGAGGGCATCGGCGGCGTGCTGGCCGCCAAGAAGCGGCTGGACGAGGTGTATGCCGAATACGCCGAACCGGACGCCGACTTCGACAAGCTGGCCGCCGAACAGGCCGAGCTGGAGGCGATCATCGCCGCCGCCGGCAGCGAGAACACCGAGCACCAGCTCGACATCGCGGCCGACGCGCTGCGCCTGCCGCCGTGGGACGCGGTAATCGGCCAATTGTCGGGCGGTGAAAAGCGCCGAGTCGCACTGTGCCGCCTGCTGCTGTCCAAGCCCGACATGCTGCTGCTCGACGAGCCGACCAACCACCTGGACGCCGAGTCGGTGGAATGGCTGGAGCAGTTTTTGAAACGCTTCAGCGGCACCGTGGTGGCAATCACCCACGATCGCTACTTCCTCGACAACGCAGCCGAGTGGATCCTCGAACTCGACCGTGGTTTCGGCTATCCGTACAAGGGCAACTACTCCGACTGGCTGGACCAGAAGGAAAAGCGCCTGGAGCAGGAGCAGAAGACCGAGGACGCGCGCACCAAGGCGATGAAGCAGGAGCTGGAGTGGGTTCGCAAGAACGCCAAGGGCCGCCAGGCCAAGAGCAAGGCGCGCCTGGCCCGCTTCGAGGAGCTGTCCGACGTCGACTACCAGAAGCGCAACGAGACGAACGAAATCTTCATCCCGGTGGCCGAGCGCCTGGGCAACGAGGTGATCGAGTTCGTCAATGTCACCAAGAGCTTCGGTGACCGGGTGCTGATCGACAACCTGAGCTTCAAGGTGCCGGCCGGCGCCATCGTCGGCATCATCGGCCCCAACGGCGCCGGCAAGTCGACGCTGTTCCGCATGATCCAGGGCACCGAGCAACCCGATTCGGGCGAGGTCAAAGTCGGCAAGACCGCCAAGCTGGCTTTCGTCGACCAGAGCCGCGAGAGCCTGGCCAACGACAAGACGGTGTGGCAGGACGTCTCCGGCGGCCTGGACAACATCATCGTCGGCAAGTTCGTGATGCCCAGCCGCGCCTACATCGGCCGCTTCAACTTCAAGGGCAACGACCAGCAGAAGCTCGTCGGCTCACTGTCCGGTGGTGAGCGCGGCCGCCTGCACCTGGCCAAGACCCTGGCCCAGGGCGGCAACGTGCTGATGCTCGACGAACCGTCGAACGACCTGGACGTCGAAACCCTGCGTGCGCTGGAAGACGCGCTGCTCGAGTTCGCCGGCTCGGCGATGGTCATCTCGCACGACCGCTGGTTCCTCGACCGCATCTGCACCCACATCCTGGCCGTCGAAGACGAGTCGCAGTGGTACTTCTATGAAGGCAACTACCAGGAGTACGAAGCGGACAAGAAGCGCCGATTGGGCGAAGAAGGCGCGCGGCCGCACCGCATGCGCTTCAAGGCTTTGAAGTAAACAACAAGGGCGCCGCGAGCGCCCTTGTGTTTCTGCCTAGGCGCTCCGCAGGAGCGCCGCCCATCAAGTGGCGTGCGCGGATCCGGCTCTGCCGGTCCGCTGCGCGAGCCCCCTTTGGGGGGCAGCCCCGGGAGGGGCGTTGGGGGCCAACAATCAGCCAAAAATATCGAGCACGATCGCGAGGATCTCCAGTGCGATCGACAAGGGCTGCGTCAGGTCGCTGACCTGGTCCTGCTCGACGTTGCGCATCGGCGGTTTGCGGTCCAGCCCGTTGTTGACGAAGGTCCCGGCGCTGGCGATGCCTTTTTCCTGGATGCCGGTGCCCGAGAAGTCGACGATCGTCAGGCAGTGCGACTCGTTGAAGTCGCGGAAGAACGGCACGTGGTACGAGATGTTGGGCTCGGCATCGAGCGAGGGCAGCCAGGCCGCGATGTCCTGCCGCCACAGCACGTTGAGCATCTGCTTCTGCTTCTTCGGGTCAGTCTCGTTGGCGATGTCTGGGAAGAAGTCCAGGTAGCTGAAGCCGGAGAAGATGCCGTCCTGCTGGAACAGCAGGTAGCCGAAGCGGTCCTTCGGGTAATGGCGGGCCAAGGCACCGTTCAGGCTGCCCATGTTGTTGATGTCCAGCCCGGGCAGCTTGGCCGACAGCGTCGGGATCATGCCGCCAGGCAGGTCCAGCCCCCAGCTGGCGCGGATCAGCTCATGCAGCGGCTGCGAAGGCGACTGCTCCTTGGTGTTGCCGCGCGGTGCGTTCATCAGCGGCCCCGAGTCGGCCATCAGCGTCGAGCGGCCCTTGGGGGCCAGCTTGTCGCGCAGGACCGCGTAGTTCGAGGTCGATCCGACACCGCCGGCGGAGAACCCGGTCAGCAGCATGTTGCCGGGTCGGCCCAGGTTCTTGCGCATCCAGTCAGCGGCGGCTTGCACGTTCGCCTGGCCGCGGTGGTACTGCACGCGCGGCTGGTCGGGCCGCTTGTCGTTGTAGACATGGACCAGGTTGCCGGTGTGCACGTCGCCGGTGCAGTAAGGCATGTAGACGAGAGTCCAGTCCTGCGTGCGCACGCCCTCGAACGGGTCGACGCGGGCCGAGAACGGGGTGACCAAGCCGCCGGCGGCCGAGTTCGGCAGGCTCATGTAGTCGGCCGGGATGCCGTCCGGGTTCGTCGCGCTGTAGGCGCCGATGCCCTCGCACGCGTCCTGGTCCCAGCAGGCGCCACCACCCTCGAAGGTGATCGCGAGGTGGTTGTTCAGCGGTGTTCGGTTGACGAAGAAGCGATAGGGCGTGCCGTTGCCGCACGCGGCGCCGCTGGACAGCGGCAATTCGATGGTTTCCCAGATGAACCATGCGGCGTGTGCCCATGGGGCGAGCAGCAAGAGAGCCAAGGCCGCGAGAAGGCGGCGCAGCAACGAAGACACGGGTCTGTCGATCATGGCGTTTTTCCCTGGTTGGTGGAGGGGGAGGCGTATATGCGCTGGCGCAGCGCCTCGAGCTGCGCCACCAGCGCATCGGGGGCCGCCCCGGCCGGCGCATCGCGGCGCCAGCGCGCCACCAGCACCTGCTGGGCCTGCAGCAGTTGGGCATCGCGCGGGTCGGCCTGCGGCGGGTGGGCGGCGAGTTGGGCTTGGCGCCAGGCGGTCAGCACCTCGGCGCGTCGGCTCGCATCGGGCTCCAGCATCTCCAGCAAGGCAGCCTTCAGCCGCTGTGCCTCGGGGCCGCTGACCTCGCCGTGGGCGATGCGGGCGTCCAGGCCTTCGTCGATGCGGCGCGCCAGTGCGACCAGTGTCGGGCTGGATGCGCCTGCGTTGGCCAGACGTTCAGCGCGGAACTGCTGCACCGAGCGCTGGTAGGCCAGCAACTCGATGATGCGAGCGGCCTCGGCGTCTGCTTGAGGGTGATCGGCCAGCGACTGCTGGAGTTGCGCCCATTGCTGCGCGTCGAGCAAAGGCGCTTCGGCTTGCGTGGGCTCCGGCGCTGCCGGGCGGACCGTTGAGCTGGTCGTGGCCGTCGACGGTGCTTGGGCTGCGGGAGCGGCCACGACCGCGCCAGGCGCAGGCCGCGCAGGCTTCAGCATCGCCAACCCGGCGCCGATCGCCAGCAGACACAGCACGCCACCGGCCAACAGTGGCAGCAGTCGCCTGCGAAGGGCGGGGCGTGGCGCAATGGGCATGACAGCCGGGTCAGGTGGTCAGCAATCGCCTCAGGCGCCGGCGGGTCGCCAGCGCAAGGTGCGGATTTCAGTACCATTCGCCCCTCTGCGGCAAGTGCCGCCTGACGACAACAGGGGAATTCGAGATGGCGATGGATGTGGTGGACTACGAGATCAAGGGCTCGGAGATGCAGTTCGTCGAGGTCGAACTCGACCCGGGCGAAGCGGCGGTCGGCGAAGCTGGCAGCCTGTTCTTCATGGACGGCTCGATCGCGATGGACACCGTCTTCGGCGACGGTGGCAAACAAGGTGGTGGTCTGCTGGGCAAGCTGATGGGCGCCGGCAAGCGCCTGATCACCGGCGAGTCGCTGTTCATCACCGTCTACACCAACCAGGGTTCTGGCAAGCAGCGGGTGGCGTTTGCAGCGCCATACCCTGGCAAGATCCTGCCGATGGACCTGAGCAAGCTGGGCGGCATGCTGATCTGCCAGAAAGACGCGTTCCTGTGCGCAGCACGTGGCGTGTCGATCGGCCTGCACTTCCAGCAGAAGTTGTCGGTCGGCTTCTTCGGCGGCGAGGGCTTCATCATGCAGAAGCTCGAAGGCGACGGCCTGGCCTTCGTGCACGCTGGTGGCACGGTGGTCAAGCGCGACCTGCTGCCCGGCCAGACGCTGATGGTCGACACCGGTTGCGTCGTGGCCTACACGCCCAATGTCAACTTCGAAATCCAGTACGTCGGGAAGATCAAGACCGCGCTGTTCGGCGGCGAAGGCCTGTTCTTTGCGAAGTTGAGCGGCCCCGGCACGGTGTGGCTGCAAAGCCTGCCGTTCTCGCGCCTGGCCAGCCGTGTGTTTGCCGCGGCGCCGCAGCGTGGCGGGTCACGCGAAGAAGGCTCGGTGCTGGGCGGCTTCGCCACCGGCGGGTTGCTGGGCGGCCTGCTGGGCGGCGACGACGACTGACCTGAACCCTGGTTTTGCGATGTACCGGCGCTGGCTGCTGGCCGGCCTGACGTGTTGGGCCGCCGCCGGGTGCTGGGGCACCGCCGGCGCCGCGCCGGCGGACAGCCTCGAACTCGACGCGCTGACCTCGCCCGAGCTGCGCGATCGGATCGCTGCTGGCGCGACCACGGTGCTGCTGCCAATCGGCGGCACCGAGCAAAGCGGCCCGCACCTGGCGCTGGGCAAGCACAACCAGCGCGTGCGGGCGCTGTCGCTGCAGATCGCGCAGCGCCTGGGCCAGACGCTGGTGGCGCCCGTGCTGGCCTATGTACCAGAAGGCTCGATCGAGCCGCCGGCGGCGCACATGCGCTTTGCCGGCACCATTTCGATTCCGGAGCCGGCTTTCGAAGCCGTGCTCGTCGCCGCGGCCCAGAGCCTGTGCCACCACGGCTTTCGCGACGTGGTGCTGCTGGGCGACCATGGCGGCTACCAGCGCAACCTCGAGCAGGTGGCCACGCGGCTGGAGCGCGAAAGACCTCGCTCGGCGCGGCCGGCGTGCCGTACGCACGCCTTGGTCGAGTACTATCGGACGACGCAAACGGCCTATGTCGATGCCCTGCGCGCACGTGGCTTCAGCGCCGACGAGATCGGCATCCACGCCGGCTTGGCCGACACGGCCTTGACGCTGGCACTGGACCCGTCGATGGTCCGGCCCGACCGGCTGGCCCGTGGCGCCGGCGCATCACAGGATGGCGTTCAAGGTGACCCACGTCGCGCCACGGCTGATTTGGGACAGCTCGGCGTCAAGCTGATCGTGGACACTAGCGTGGCGGCCATCCAGAAGCGCCTTTCCTCTGTCGACCGGCCGCGCGACACCCCTCACGTTCAACCGCCGCCGCGCTAGCAACGTTTTCTCTCTCTCGATCCCCGTTTGGAATTTGTCATGACGAAGAAGCGCAGGTCCGGTCGCGCGCTCGGTGTTTGTTTGGCGCTGCTGGCAGGTATCGGCGCCTTGGTCGTGCACCAGGTGCACGGTGAGTCGTCCTCGGCGGCTGCCGTGCCCGAGGCTGCTCAAGCCTTGGCCGCCAGTGCGCCGGCTGTGGCCGCGTCGGTGCCCAGCATCACCACCGTGCCCGGTATGCCGCCGGTGGTCGATTCGCGCAATCTCTACAGCGAAACGGCGGCCGGCAAGATGAGCCCGGCGCTGGCAGGGGACCTCGAGCGCATCTACGTGCCCAATCTGCGCTCGAACGATGTCTACGTCGTCGACCCACGCGAGATGAAGGTGGTCGACCGCTTCAAGGTCGGCAACAGCCCGCAGCACATCGTGCCCGCGTGGGACCTGCGCACGCTGTGGGTGACCAACAACGCCGAAGGCCGCACCGACGGCAGCCTGACGCCGATCGACCCGAAGACCGGCCTGCCCGGCAAGGCGGTGCCGGTGGACGACCCGTACAACATGTACGCGACGCCCGACGGCAAGTCGGCCATCGTGGTGGCCGAGGCGCGCAAGCGGCTGGACTTCCGCGACCCGCAGACGATGGCGCTGCAGTACTCGATCGACGTGCCCGGCTGCCCCGGGGTCAACCACGCCGACTTCTCGATCGACGGCCGCTACGCCTACTTCACCTGCGAGTTCAGCGGTTCGCTGGTCAAGATCGACCTGACCGAACGTCAGGTGCTGGGCTACCCGA
>Ga0307516_10006750_pt1 | contig 13408 bp, 15 predicted proteins | sample 19_EM_MG_FD_203310 | JGI IMG/M metagenome (GOLD analysis project Ga0307516, IMG submission 203310) | Populus trichocarpa ectomycorrhiza microbial communities from riparian zone in the Pacific Northwest, United States - 19_EM | ecosystem: Host-associated > Plants > Roots > Unclassified | place... | reverse complement strand
CCTTTGGAGTCCTCCGCCCATTGGCGATTCCCCAGCAGCCATGGCAGGACATTTCGATGGACTTTGTCACGGGCCTACCACGATCAAAGGATCACGATGCTATCTGGGTGGTAGTGGATCGGCTCACGAAACAGCGGCATCTTGTCCCGTGTAACACTACTGTCGATGCCTGTGATCTGGCTGACCTGTTCCTCCAACATGTCTTCCGATTACATGGACTTCCACGAACAATAACTTCGGACCGAGGGCCTCAATTTGCCTCTGCATTCTGGCATCGTCTCTGTGCACGACTGGGAATCGAACCGCGGCTGTCGACTGCTTTCCATCCACAGACCGATGGTCAGACCGAACGAATGAACGCCGTAATGGAACAATACTTGCGGTCGTACGTGAACTACCTGCAAGATGATTGGGCTGACTGGTTGCCGATCGCGGAATTCGCATCGAACAACCATACCTCGGAAACGACGGCTGTATCTCCATTCTTTGCGAACCTCGGCTACGACCCTCGCTGGCAATTTGACCTTTCGGCCTCCCTACCCAACCAAGCAGAAGATCAACAAGCGCGTTCTGCGGCGAAAGCATTGTCCGAAATTCATGACCACCTGAGGACGGAAATGCATCGCGCCCAACTCCGCTACCAGGAAACCGCAGACACCCATCGCCTCCCCGCTCCGGACTATCAGGTGGGGGATCTTGTGTGGCTCGACGCTCGAAATTGGAAGACTCGACGACCATCAGCAAAGTTGGATCACCGACGGCACGGCCCCTTCAAGATCGCACGCAAGATTTCCTCTCACGCCTTCCGGTTGGAACTTCACAACTCGATGCAGGTACATCCTGTTTTTCATGTGTCCTTACTTGAGCCGGCAGCACAGGATCCGCTTCCGGGACAACAACAACCACCGCCTCCTCCGGTGGAAATCGACAGCGAGCAAGAATGGTTTGTGGATTCCATTCTTGATTCTCGAATGTATCGAAGACGACTACAGTACCTTGTTAAATGGACCGGATTTGATCACCCGAATTGGGAGCCAGCGGGAAACGTCAACAAGCTAGAAGCGGTTACTCGATTCCAAGAACAATATCCCCACAAGCCAGGTCCTCTCGAATAAAGCTTCGCGGGAGCTCAGCGATAGGAGGGGGATACTGTCACGGCGTAGGTCCTGGCGCTCGATTTGGGTTTGGTTGTTTGATTTCGTTGTTGATGCCGGCACCTCACTCCGGATGTCTCGATCTTGGAAAGAGTGTCATCACCTTGCTCCGGATGTCTCGATCTTGGAAAGAGTGTTGTCACCTCGCTCCAGATGTCTCGATCTTGGAAAGGGTGTCGGTTACGGGCCCCGGTTGCATAAGAGAAGGTTGTATGAGTTGCGTGGTTATGAGCACATATGTGAGTATGGGTACATATGGGAGTTGCGTGGGTATGAGTAGGAGGACGTATGGGAGTTGTGAGAACTGTGTATATAAGGAGGGCGTCTCCCGTGTTTTGTCTTCTTCTTCTCTTCATGCAACCTCTTGTATTCTATTCGGAATATCAACCTTGCTTCCGTTTCCTCCGTTTCCTCTGATTCCTTCGTTTCGTAGAAGCTCGTCTAGCACCGCCTGTCTCTCTCCGACACGTCCGTCCGACACTGTCTGTCTCTCTGTTCGACACGTCTGTCTGACGCTGTCTGTCTCCCTGTTCAACACCTCTGTCTGACACTGTCCATCTCCCTGTGCGACACGTCCATCTGACGCTGTCTGTCTCTGTTGACATGTCTGTTTGACGCTGTCTGTTCCTGTTCCCATTGCCGTTGGAAACGTCCGTTGACGTTCCTGTCTCCGTTCCCGTTCCCGTTCCTGTTCTCGTTTCCGCCCCGCTTTCGCTCCCGCTCTCGTGGCGTCACTCGAACTCACTCGAGTACCTTGGAGAACCGCCGCCATTACAATCTGTAGGGTCCGTGCAGATGCTGAACTGCACGAGAGGCCAAGCTACAACCGTTTCAGCTTTACAAGAATTCGTCCAAAAAACTGAAACCCTTGTCTGTCTCCTCCAGGAACCATGGGTTGATAGACATGGCAACCCACCCTCCCTACCCAACTTCGACTTGTTTACCCCAGTACCCATACAACCCAAGTGCGCCACATATGTGAGACATACACAGGACCTTACCGCGACAACCACCTTTGCCTTGGAAGCCTCCTTCCTTGGTACTACGATCACTTCAACATGCCAAACAAATACTATAACGTTCACCTTGTTCAATCTGTACTCACCAGGACGTCCGAAACTGCTAGCCTCAATCATCAATAACATCAAACTCCCGAAAAACTGCATCCTCATGGGTGACTTCTATGCACATCATGTGTGGTGGCAGGGTACTCTCCCACGGAGCGTCCGTATCTCCACTGCTACCCACTTGATAGTCGACTGGTTGAAAAACAACAACTTTCACCTCCACAATAAACCTGGAATACCTACCCACCACCCTTGAAATGGTGGCAATCCCTCCACTATAGACCTGTGTTTCTCTCGTGGCTTGATTACCCAGTCAATACTAGCACTGGCCATCGACCATGATACAACTTCGGACCATTGTGCTATCACCATTTCCCTTTCCCTTCCCTGTTCCCCCCCTCCAACCACCACCCCACGATGTGCCTGGCACAAGGCAGACTTGAATGCCTTTACTTCCCACATCCAATCTGCCAATATAGATCTCACCAACCTCAGCAGCAAAGAAGATACCCTCCATGCCATCTCCAATATCACTGGTTTCATCCACAGAGCCACCAACATTGCGGTCCCATTTAGGGAATCCAGCAAGTGGGATGCACCCTGGTGGAATCACAGCCTCACCTTGGCCAAGCGGGCAGTCAAACAGGGTGACAGATTTGCACGCCAGGATCCAACCGTACCAATAGGAAAGATGCACAGCAAAAACGCAGCCATTGGTCAACAATGGTCAGGCAAGCCAAAACCGTATACATTCAAGCAACTGCAGTCAACCTCAACCATGACTGTCTGGAGAACTATCTGCCATCACAATGCACACCAAAAGTCCATCCCCCCACTTGAAGGCCATACCGACTTCAAGGGTAAATGCAAGTCACTTCACGATGCGCTATTCCCTGCAGTCAATGACCAACCACAGCTACCATTATCTGACAGCTCTCTCACCTCAAAACGAGACATGCAACAACATACCGGTGCCGTTACCACCCATGAAGTACAGCTGGCTGTCTCTCACCTGAGATATGGGACTTTAGTGGACCCTGATGGTATCAGTTACACCACCATCCGTCATGTGCACGAAGCCACTCCAAGGCTGCTCCCACTCCTTTTCGATGCATGCCTAAGGTATGCAGTCCACCCCCCAGAGTGGAAGACTGCAAACTGCGTCATTGTTCCCAAGCCTGGCAAGACCACCTACTCACACCCCAAGTCATACCGTCCAATCTCACTGCAGTCATGTTTTGGTAAGGTGCTGGAAGCAATAGTTGCCAAATGAGTCACCCACACTGCAATATTGTGCGGCGCCACTCATCCGTCCCAGATGGGCGGCCAGCCAAACAACTCAGCTGTCAACGCCCACCTCCGCACCACATCAGGAAAAAAAAAAATTGTGTCCTGAGCGTTCGGATGCTCAAGATGCACTAGACGTTTCGGATACAACCTGCTTAACTCGGAGGACGCTTGCCATGGCACCGTGCATCGTGACGTAGCGCGCCACAGCACCGTATGTCCGGACACAGTGGCCACGGCATATGCGTCTAGACGAGTAGGATCAGGGCGTTTCCCTTCTGGACGCAGCGCGTGTCTTACAGACGTACGTAGTCAACGCAAATGTCGTCCGGATGACAAGTGACACGGCATCTGCCTTCTGGACGAGCAGTGTCAGCGCATTTGCCTTCTGAACGCAGCGTGTGTCTTACAGACGTAGAATGTCAAGGCAAATGTCTTCCGGACGATACATGCCACGGCATCTGCCTTCCAGACGAGCAGTGTCAGGGCATTTGCCTTCTGAACGCAGCGCGTGTCTTACAGACACAGAATGTCAAGGCAAATGTCTTCCGGACGATGCATGCCACAGCATCTGCCTTCCAGACGCGCAGTGTCAGGGTATTTGCCTTCTGGACGTAGCGTATGTCTTACCGACGTACGTAGTCAACGCAAATGTCGTCCGGACGACAAGTGCCACGGCATCTGCCTTCTGGACGAGGAGTGTCAGCGCATTTGCCTTCTGAATGCAGCGCGTGTCTTACAGACTCAGAATGTCAACGCAAATGTTTTCCGGATGATGCATGCCATGGCATCTGCCTTCCAGATGAGCAGTGTCAGGGCATTTGCCTTCTGGACGTAGCGTGTGTCTTACCGACGTAGGTAGTCAAGGCAAATGTCGTCCGGACGACAAGTGCCACAGCATCTGCCTTCTGGACCAGGAGTGTCAGCGCATTTGCCTTCTGAACGCAGCACGTGTCTTACAGATGCAGAATGTCAAGGCAAATGTCTTCCGGATGATGTATGCCATGGCATCTGCCTTCCAGACGAGCAGTGTCAGGGCATTTGCCTTCTGAACACAGTGCGTATCTTACAGACGCAGAATGTCAAGGCAAATTTCGTCCGGACGCAGAGTGTCAAGGCAAATGTCGTCCGAACAATGCGTGCCATAGCATCTGGCTTCTCAACGAGTAGTGTCTTCGCCATCCGGACGCAGTGCGTCTTACAGACGAAGAGTATCAAGGCAAATGGGATCCAGACGAGGCTTACGACAGCGCACCACACATAGGTAACAGAGTGGTCACGGTGGCAGCAACGAAACGTGACCGTCAAGGCATGGTACATTGCAGTGAAGACTATTAAACTCGCATTTGGTTCCAGGCATTGTGACTCAAGCCAGTTCTATTCATTACATCGAAATTACATCTATATACCACGTCACTGTAGACAGCATAGCTCTACGTCTGGATGAGACACAACGCGACGAGGACGATGTCAATGAAGATGGCAGTGAGGCTGCCGGCGGCTAAGACAATAGCAAATATGACGCGGCGAGAAGATCAACGAGCTTCGTGAATTGTTAGCACAGCACTCACAGGGACAGTGGAAAATTGTACAATACGACGCGACGCGATGGGTGCGATTTCAATGAGCATGGTGGTGAGGCTGGTGGCGGCAAGGACGATAGCAAATATGACGCAGCAAGAAGATCAATGAGCTTCGTGAATTGTTAGCGCAGCACTCACAGGGGCAGTGGGAAGTTGTACAATACGACGCGACGCGACAAGTACGATGTCGATGGAAAGAGGATTCCAGCGGCATGGATGACATCAAGACGTGACGAGTACGATGTCAATGAGGATGACGGTGAGGCTGCCGGCGGCAAGGATGATAGCAAATATGATGCCGCGAGAAGATCAACGAGCTTCGTGAATTGTTAGCGCAGCACTCATAGGGACAGTTGGAAGTTGTACAATGCGACACGACGCAACGAGTACGATGTTGATGAGGATGGCAGTGAGGCTGCCGGCGGCAAGGAGATAGCAAATATGACACGGCAAGAAGATCAACGAGCTTCGTCAATTGTTAGCGCAGCACTCACAGGGACAGTGGGAAGTTGTACAATACGATGCGACGTGACGAGTACATTGTCGATGAGGATGGTGGTGAGGTTGATGCAGGTAGCGTGGATGATAGCAAGATGCGAGGAGTGAGCTGGTCGCGTGTATGATATGATGAAAGTAGAAGAAAAAAGGGGTGGACTTGCGGCCCGTGCCATCGTATTCAGCAAGCCGTGCTGTGGTAAGCGAGCCAAACCGTACGGAAGCGCAGGCGCTAGCAAACGCTTGGCACCTTGCAAGTTGCATGCGAAATCACTCGCAATCCGTAAAACTGTGAATTTCTCTCCTTTAGTCGTCAATACCCCAGAACCCGCTGTTTACATATGCACAATTATTCCCTTTTATATCAATTCCGTCGTACCTAATGTTTGTGCCAACCAGCTCCTGATTTGCAACCTATCGATGGTGCTGTCCTGATTCAACTTCAGCTGCTAGGAGAATCTCTATTATATACAATGCTCCACATCTGTATATCATTCATGTTTTCAGTATTACAACCTTGAAAAACAGGAGTAAGTAGTCACAAACTTTAGGTACAACTGAATTGATATAATAGGAAACAAGTGTACATATGTAAACAGCGGGTTCCGGGGTATTGAAGACAATGGGAGAGGAATTCACCGTTTTCGCAGATTGCGAGTGATTTCGCATGCAACTTGCAAGGTGTCAAGTGTTTGCTAGCGCCTGCGCTTTCATACGGTTTGGCTCGCTTACCACAGCACAGCTTGCTGAATATGACGGCATGGGCCGCAAGTCCACCCCTTTTTTCTTCTACTTTCATCATATCATACACGTGACCAGCGCACTACTCGCATCTTGCTATCATCCACGCTGCCTGCATCAACCTCACTGCGATCCTCATCGACAACGTACTCGTCGTGTCGCGTCGTATTGTACAACTTCCCACCGTCCCTGTGAGTGCTGTGCTAACAATTCACGAAGCTCGTTGATCTTCTCGCTGCATCATATTTGCTATCTCCTTGCCGCCGGCAGCCTCACTGCCATCCTCATGGACATCGTACTCTTCGCGTCGTGTCGTATTGTACAACTTCCCATTGTCCCTGTGAGTGCTGCGCTAACAATTCACGAAGCTCGTTGATCTTCTTGCCACGTCATATTTGCAATCGTCCTTGCCACCGCCAGCCTCACCGTCATCCTCATTGACATCGTACTCGTCACCTCTTGATGTCATCCACGCTGCCAGCATCCTCTTTTCATCGACATCGTACTTGTCACGTCATGTCGTATTGTACAACCTCCCACTGTCCCTGTGAGTGCTGCACTAACAATTCATGAAGCTCGTTGATCTTCTCGCCGCATCATATTTGCAATCTTCCTTGCCGCCGGCAGCCTCACCACCATCCTCATTGACATTGTACTCCTCGCGTCGCGTCGTATTGTACAACTTCCCACTGTCCATGCGAGTGCTACGCTAACAATTCACGCAGCTCATTGATCTTCTCGCTGCGTCATATTTGCTATCGTCCTTGCCGCCGCCAGTCTCACTGCTATCCTCATTGACATCGTACCCATTGCATCGTGTCGTATTGTACAACTTCCCACTGTCCCTGTGAGTGCTGCACTAACAATTCACGAAGCTCATTGATCTTCTCGCCGCGTCATATTTGCTATTATCTTTGCCACCGGCAGCTTCACCGCCATCTTCATTGACATCGTCCTCATCGCGTCGTGTCTCATCCGGACGTAGAGCTATGCTGTCTACGGTGACGTGGTATATAGATGTAAATTCGATGTAATGAATAGAACTGGCTTGAGTCACAATGCCTGGAACCAAATACGAGTTTAATAGTCTTCGCTGCAATGTACCGTGCCCTGACAGTTGCGTTTCGATGCTACCACCGTGACCACTCTGTTACCTATGTGTGGTGCGCCATCGTAAGCCTCGTCTAGATCCCATTTACCTTGACACTCTGTGTGTATAAGACGCGCTGTATCTGGATGGCGAAGATACTCATCCAGAAGGTAGATGTCATGGCACGTATCGTCCGGACGACATTTGCCTTGACACTCTGCGTCCAGAAGCGAAATGCCCTGACAGTCTCATCCGTAAGGCAGATGCCGTGGCGCCTGTCGTCCGTACGACATCTGCCTTGACACTCTGCATCTGTAAGACACGTGCTGCGTCCAGAAGGCGAATGCCCTGACACTCCTCGTCTGGAAGGCAGATGCCGCGGCATGCGTCGTCTGGAAGACATTTGCCTTGACATTCTGCATCTGTAAGACACGCGCTGTGTTCAGAAGGCAAATGCGCTGACACTCCTCGTCCAGAAGGCAGATGCCGTGGTACGCGTCGTCCGTACGACATTTGCCTTAACACTCTGCGTCCAGAAGAAATTTCCCTTGACATTCTGCGTCTGTAAGACACACGCTGCGTCCAGAAGGCAAATGCCCTGACACTCCTCGACTGGAAGGCAGATGCCGTGGTATGGGTTGTCTGGAAGACATTTGCCTTGACATTCTGCGTCTGTAAGACACCCGCTGCATTCAGAAGGCAAATGCCCTGACACCCCTCGTCCGGACGACATCTGCCTTGACACTCTGCGTCTGTAAGACACATGCTGCGTCCAGAAGGCAAATGCCCTAACACTCCACATCTGTTAGGCAGATGCTGTGGCATGCATCGTCCGGAAGAAATTTGCCTTGACATTCTGCATCTGTAAGACATGCGCTGCATCCATAAGGCAAATGCCCTGACACTCCTTGTCTGGAAGGCAGATGCCGTGGCATGCGTCGTCCGGAAGACATTTGCCTTGACATTCTGTGTCTGTAAGACACGCGCTGTGTTCAGAAGGTAAATGCGCTGACACTCCTCGTCCAGAAGGCAGATGCCGTGGCATGCATCGTCCGGATGCTGTTTGCCTTGACATTAGTCGTCCCGAAGCCCAATGCGCAACCCACTTCTGTCTAGTACGTATATACATGGGCGGGTCGCATTCCGTGCAGCATGTGCACTGACATGCATTGTCTGGATGGAGAATACCTTGCCGGGTTGCGTCCTGAGCGTCTAGACGTTTCCGACGCGTATGCAGCGTCCGGACGCAGAATTTTTTTCCTGATGCATCACCCCTATTGCAAATGCCATCGGCATGAAAGTGAAATCTACCTCTGCAATGAGAGCTGTCCAGAGGCCAGCCATCCTCACACATGATATTGAAGGTGCCTTCAACCAAGTCCACCCCATGACCCTACAGGAAGTCATGTCCCAACGTCGAATGCCAATCTATCTTGTCAAATGGATAAAAGCATTCAATACAGACAGACAAATCTCCTTCGGATTCGACCAGCAGACGGAAGAATCTCAGCCGTACCACTGTGGGTTGCCTCAAGGCTCTCCTATCTCCCCTATCCTCTCCCTTATCTTCAGCAATACGATGCTGGAAAAGCAACACTCTCCTGCGGATGCTGTGGATACGTCCTATATCAATGATGTCTGCATGGTACAGATCTCAAGGACCATTGCCAGAGCAAATACATTGCTAGAAGACCCCACCGAACGACACCTTCTCCGGGGATCCCATCTGGGCCTCACCTTTTCACCTGCCAAAACCGAGCTGCTCTACTGTCTACCTGTCAACAGTAACAACAAGAACATCAGCCTTTCGTCCCACCCACCACTGAGAATTATGAATACCACCATCTTGCCACAGCACCACATCAAGTATCTGGGCGTTCATATTGATGAGTCCCTTACTTTTGGGCACCATGCAGTAATGGCAGCCGCTCGTGGTAGCCAAGTACTTGGCAGTTTCAATTTCCTCCGGTACAGGTCACGCAGTGTTCCTGCACAAGTGGCACACCATCTGGCACTGACGGCCATCTTTCCGGCGATGTTCTGGGCTTCACCAGCGTGGTGGACTGGAAGTCCATCCACAACCAATATCCTGAAAACCACCTACAATGCAGTTGCGCGGTGGATCACAGGTCTCCCCCTCAATACCACAATCACCAACCTCATTACGCTCGCCCATCTCCCTCCCATGGAAGCATACCTTGACTACCTCTCCCTGTGCTTCGCTATCCGTCTTCACTTTTTGCCATCACACCATGAAATAGGACCCCCTCGCCACCATCCGAATATGCGACCAGATCTACCAGGCCTCCACCATCTGTATAACCTCAGTAAACACTTGGTCAGGGGCATGCTGGAAGATCGTACCACACACTTTACGAATGATGGTGTCCAGCCAATCCCCTCTCCGAATCCTGACAAGACCACAACACCACGTCGACTACATGAGAAGTGGCTTTGCACCCTCTCTGAACACATCATTATCATCTACACTGATGGTTCCCAGCTTCCCGATGGGGAAACAGGCTGTGGATGGGCCGTTTTCCAGAAAAACCGTGAACTTCTCCAGCTCGGTGAAGGCCACTGTCACCTCGGAAAGACCGCGGCAGTGTTTGACGCTGAACTCCATGCCGTACAAGAAGCTACCTCCTTATTGCTCACAACCATCTCACCCTGTGTGGAAGTTTATATCTGCATTGACAACAAGGCAGCAATTGACACCCTCAGTTTCAACAAATCGAACCATGAAAACGCCAGACAGACACTGGCCCACATCGAACAGCTCCGTCTGCTGGGTTGAAGAATCCAAACAGTTTGGTGCCCCTCACACTGCGATATACCTGGTAACGACCGTGCTGATGCTTTGGCAAAGCAAGGTGCAGCTGGCCACACCCCATGCCAATACGCAACCACCGCAAAGACTTGGCTTCTGACCCAGGCACAGTCCCAGCTCCTCCGCCGATAGAAAGCGGAACTCCCCCTCTCGGCCCCATCATTCAAGTTTCCCGATTACCTCCGAGATGTCGAGTGGCAAGAGACCCATGCACTATGGTGGGTTTTCTCCAACTGATCTCCCTCTAACCCACACCCAAACCAGGCAGATGACCCGTGCCCCTGCGGGCAAGATACAAACTCCTCACATCACCTTTTGCGGGACTGCAACCTACTTGCGACGCACCGTGCCAGACTGCTGGCCTCTACGGTAGGAGACATCCAAAATTCTGACTTTATCACCAACCCCAAGAACTTCCTTCCCTTGCGCCTGTTCCTGAGAGCAACCGGCCTGGGGCATACAAAGCTCCTCTGCTCCGATCAGACACACACCACGAATGATGTGACACTGGGGTCGTATCGTGACCGGAGTGTAGGGAGAATCAGAGGTAATCAGGCTACTTTCGATAATTCACAGCGGAATAATCTTAGATCTTGTGTGTGGGGTCGGTGGTAGTGTTGGTGAGGATGTTCGTGCTGGTTTCCTCTGTTTCGAGAGAAAACCTCTTTCTTTTTATGGTGGAGGCCGTAGCGTGAGATCTGATGAACCAGCGTGAGCGCTGATGACTCGGGCTTGGATTCCCCCGAGGTGCAGAGACCCCGTGGGTGATTCATTGGTCATAGCAGGGTGTAGATAAGGGGAGATGAGGTTTCATGCACCGTCGCGGCGCCCTAGGCTCAGAGTCCTCCGTCTCGCCCTGAGGCGAGAGCTCCCTGGGGAGCCACGTGCTGCATGAGGGCCATGCAGCCGTGCAGGGTCTAAGTTTCAGAGCCTGTCGATCACCCTGAGGTGACGCAATCTCCCTCTGAAGGAGATCCGTTCGTTTGCACTCACCCCCTCATCTCCGGAGTTAGCCTAGGTCCGGTTTTCTCGGCCGACAGCTAATCTCCGTCTCCTCGATCCCTTGCCTAGACTCTCTGACATCATTACCCGTGCTTCAGAGGGCGACTAGGGCCTTTCTGAAGGCCCGTGATGAGTCTCCCTTGCTACGTACTCTAGCTAATTACTTAAGGTGTAACACTACCTCCCCTCTCCCTTAGCCTCGTCCCGAGCGCTAACTTATTTTTGGAGTAGCCCGTCTCTTTTTGATCGTAGGATTCTTTCAACGCTGAGTTCCCTTCAACGTCACGGACTGCAGTCCTCCTCCCCTGCAGCCCTCCCAGCCACCGGATCAGGGCATCATTCTCTGTAATCCGTCGGAATGGCTGGGCCCTCTGAGTAGGCCGGTGCGTACTCATACTGTCGATGTTTCCTCCCGGGCCGCCGTGGTCGTGAAGACGAGCGTACCAGTTTTCCCAGTGCGCATCCTGTCGGCCTTCAGCTGGGCCACGTGAAAGGAGTGACCAAGCCCGAGCAAGCCGAACGAGCCAATGGTGTGTACACAGAGGTGTCTGTTGGCCGCCAGGGTCCGCCGCCTGTTGGTGGGCCCGTCTTCCATGGTTGTTTAACCCGGGGGGTTCGTTCGTCGTTTCGGCTGAGTCGGTCACTCACGGACGGGAGCATATGACGCTTTTCCGGGTCTGGGACACGTGGAACGAGTGACCTTCTCGACTCGGGGTTCGTGCCCGGGCGTCCTTCTTGCCCTCGTAGGTGTACATACAGAGGTGTTCCGTACCGAGCGCCTACGGCTTTCGTCCGATCGAGTCCGACGCAACCTTACGATGGGTTTGTCGTGCCAGAGCTTCGGTGCCCGAGAAGCGGGTCTTTTTCGTTCGTCAGGTTCCGAGGTCGTGACAGTGCAACCAGGGCTGTGAGTTGGGTTGTCGGGCGAAGGCGGCGCACCGGGCGTCGCCTTTCTTCGTTGTCTATCCTGCACGGTCTCAGCGCTTGATTCTGTCGGACCTGTTCGTTCGTGGTGGGACTATGCTTCGGTGAGCCGGTAGTCCCTTGGTGTGTCGGGATTCCGTCGGTGGAATTCCCGGAGTTTTTCTAATCCTCCCGCCGAGAAATTGTCATACGGTTCTTCCGTCCAGTCCTTTCGATCCGGATAGTCAAGCCATTTGACGAGATAGAGAATTCGCCGTCCTTGTCTTCGGGACGACATTACTTCCTCGACATCGTATTCTTCGGATTGCTCGATGTCGTTGGCTTCTCGCAACACTTTCGACGGATCTGGCGGGGTCCGGTGTTCGCTGGTTCGATAAGGCTCGAGTAGCGACACATGGAAGACGTTGTGTATTTTCCACTTTCTGGGCAGCGTCAGCCGCACCGCAAGGGGGGAGATGATTTTCTCGATTTGGAAAGGACCATGATTCTTGTGATCCATTTTCTTCGAAGGGCGGCGTGTTTTGATGTTTCGGCCGTTAAGCATGACGAGGTCCCCTACTTGGTGTGCTGGAGGAGGCTTTCGGTTTGGGTCCTCATATCGCCGCATCCGTTCCTGCGCTGCTTCCAGGCCCCGTCGGGCCTCGTCTTGTACCGCCTTCATCCAGTGGGCGTAGACGGTACTGGCGGGGTTAACCGGCTCCTCATCAGGGTTGGGAGGATCCAGTGTTCGTGGGTGGAAGCCGTAATTGGCGTAAAAGGGCGAGACTCCGTTTCCCGTTGTGACCGAATTATTGTAGGCGAATTCGGCCATTGGGAGCAGCCTTACCCAGTCATTCTGCTCATGTCCCACAAATGCTCGGAGGTAGGCCTCAATTGTCTGGTTGAGTCGTTCTGTCTGTCCATCCGTTTGTGGGTGAAATGCCGTGGACATCTGGGGCCGGATTCCTAGGAGCTGCAGTAGTTCCTTCCACGTTTCCGATGTGAATCACGAGTCTCTGTCCGACACGATGTCCGTGGGCAGTCCATGGAAGCGCCATACTTCTTTAGCGAATGTTCTGGCTAAGTCGGCTGCTGTTTTCTCTTTTAGTGGTAGGAAGTGTGCCATTTTGGTGAATCGGTCAATGATTACCCAAAGCTGGTCGCATCCTTCCGATGTTGGGAGGTCCGTGATGAAGTCCATGGCTATTGATTGCCAGGGGGCGTATGGTAGTTCCAGCGGTGAGGATAGTCCGTAC
>Ga0307516_10006749_pt1 | contig 13411 bp, 12 predicted proteins | sample 19_EM_MG_FD_203310 | JGI IMG/M metagenome (GOLD analysis project Ga0307516, IMG submission 203310) | Populus trichocarpa ectomycorrhiza microbial communities from riparian zone in the Pacific Northwest, United States - 19_EM | ecosystem: Host-associated > Plants > Roots > Unclassified | place... | reverse complement strand
CTTGTCCAAAGGCGGCGATGTTCACGGCGCTGTTCTTGTCATCGGATGTGATATTCATACCGAACAGGATCCCCTTGCCTTCGGTCTGGAGTTCGGCGATCGTTTGAAGCAGTTCGGGGACGGTCTTAATGGCCGCGATCTTTTGGAGATAGGGTTTAACCGGCTCGTATCCCAATTTATCGATGGCGGCGGAATCCATGCCGGATGCGTAGAAATCGGCCACTTTTTGCTGAATGCTGCCTTGCGTCGTATTCGTGAGTTTGGAAAGACTGTCCAGCAAGGTATGCAGGACCACCTGTGTATTATTATACAGATCGACGAAGCCGCCCAGGCCATATTCGGTGGCGGGGATCTGCGTTTTTTTAAGCCAGGTACCGTTGACGTATTCATAAAAATTATCGCCGGGTTTCACCGACGAATCCATGGCAGCGGCATCGAGAAATTTGCCATCTGCTTTGGTGTCCGCGTTGTTACAAGAGAGGGTGCATGCTACGATCGTGCATGCCGATAGAAGGTTTAATAGTTCTTTTTTCATCGCAGCCAATTTATTGAAAAATGAAAATAGAAAAAACCCCTGACAAACGAAGGTTTTTTAAATGAACGGCGGCACCGGGTGACCAAAGGGTTGGTGGTAGTTGGGTATATTCGCGATTTGGAATGCTGGGGAACTAATGAGATTTTTGCAGGAACTATCAAAAAAGGAATCATTATGAAGCTTGGGTTTATTGGGATTGGCAAGATCGCCGGCGCCGTTATCGAAGGACTCTGTACTTCCGGAAGGAAGGACCTGGATATTCAACTATCGCCCAGGAATGAAGAACATTCAGGCTACCTCTCGGGTAAGTATCCGAATGTGAAAAAAAGAGGAAGCAACCAGGAAGTACTGGACCATGCGGACCTTATTTTTATCGCCCTGCGACCGGCGGCCGCAAAGGAGGCGCTCCGTGAACTGGACTTCGATAAGCGGCATACGGTGGTATCCTTTATCCCCTTATTAAAATATGCGGACCTGGCCGCTGCGGTCCATCCTGCCACGAAGATCAGCCGCGCTATTCCGCTGCCTACCGTCCTCTATCATAATTGCCCGATCCCCGTGTTTCGCCCGGACGAGCAGGTGACAGGGTTGTTCAGTGTTATCGGCCAGCCGCTGCCCGTAGAAGATGAGGACCAGTTGCATGCCATCTGGACCCTAACGGGGCTTATCACTCCTTTTTATGATCTGTTGAATACCCTCAGCGATTGGACAACGGCAAAGGGCGTACAAAAGCAAATTGCGAATGCCTATATCGCGGACCTTTTTCAATCCTTGTCCTTCATGGCTCAACGATCGAACCCTATCGATTTTAAGGAATTGGCAAAACATGCGGCAACCCCCAATGGCATGAACGAACAGGCGGGAAAAGAGATCCGTGAAAAAGGCGGCCACCAGGCCTACGAGGAGGCTTCGGATCATTTATTGGAGCGATTCCGGTAAAAAAAATTTGCGTAACCGAATGATTTCGCATATGTTTGTAACCGTTCAGTTACACATTAATCATTAAAAATATCAGCAAATGAAAGACACGCCTTTTGTAATAGAGCAGACCTATGCGGCACCGGTGGATCTTGTTTGGAAAGCGCTCACAGACAAGGATCAAATGAAGCAATGGTATTTCGACGTATCGGCCTTCAAGCCGGTGGTGGGTTTTGAATTCCATTTCGAAGCCGGTGATGACAAGACGAAATACCTGCACCTATGTAAGGTACTGGAGGTGGTGACGGGAAAGAAACTGGCTTATAGCTGGCGTTATGATGGATACCCGGGAGATTCGGTGGTAACCTTTGAATTGTTTGCCGAAGGGGATAAAACGAGGTTGAAGTTGACGCATACCGGATTGGAAACCTTCCCTGCGGATAATCCTGCATTCAAAAAAGAAAATTTCGCGAAGGGATGGACCTCGATCACCGGTAAGAGCCTGAAGAACTTTGTGGAAGCGTGAGTGGTCAGTGGTGAGTTGTGAGAGAGGAGGGATTAATGGTGAAACCTTGAAGTAGTGGAGGACCGCATAGAATTGGCTAAATAAGTACTATGAAAGAGGCTCATCCGGGCGTAAGTTTACACCCGGAAAGTCTTTAATTGTTGCTTATGCCAGGGAAACTTTTTACAAGAGCAGGGATCCTACTCCTTTTTATCAGCGTTTTTTTTGCCTGCAAGAAAAACTCGGGTGGTATCCAGGGTGGGGGCACGACTCCCGATCCTCCGAAACCGCCCGCCGATACGAGTGTCGCCATCTTACCACAAGTGGATCCACCTGTGGCCGCTACGATAGGTTTTTTTCTCAATGACTGGCAGGGCAAGAACTTTACGGCTCCCGCCACGATGGCCGGCACCGTGCCTACCGGGGACGCTACGGATGCCCTCACGATCAATTACGCCAAAGTACTTACGAAGGTGCCAAAATATGTCTATGGCAATAACTCAGTTCTTTGGATGGGGCAGATCGTAACCGAGTCATCCCTGATGGGATATATCCGGGACCTTTCGCCCAATATCATCCGCGCTCCTGCGGGCAGCGTCAGCGATATTTATTTCTGGAAGGACGCGCTCACCGCCCCTGCGGATGCACCCGACAATATCTATTCCAATGGCGCAGTAGCCCCGGCCGGCTATTGGTTTGGCGGCCACACCGAGGACTGGACGCTGAAGCTCAGCAACTATTACCAGCTCCTGTCGCAGACCAACAGTACGGGGATCATCACGGTGAACTATGGCTATGCCCGTTATGGCACAAGCACCAATCCTGTGGCCACCGCCGCACATCTGGCAGCGGATTGGGTACGGTACGATAATGGCAGGACGAAATACTGGGAGATCGGGAATGAGACCTATGGCAACTGGGAGGCCGGCTACCAGATCGATCCCGCGCAGAACAAGGACGGACAACCGGCGATCATTACCGGCGATCTCTATGGGAGGCATGTAAAGGTCTTTGCGGATTCGATGCGGGCTGCTGCCGCGGGGATCGGCGCAACGATCTATATCGGAGCCTCTCTGGTGGATGCTCCCCCTTATAACGGCGCCTATGCCGCCCTGCAAACCTGGAACCAGGGCGTACTGACGCAGGCGGGCAATACCGCGGATTATTTTATCGTACACGACTACTTTACCGATTACAATACGAATTCCACCGCCACCGCCATCCTCAATACTGGCGTCACGATACCCACTAACGGAATGACCTATGTCAAACAGCAGTTGTCGCAATATGGGGTAGGGGTCAAGCCCATCGCCTTAACGGAATGGAATATCCAGGCGGTCGGATCCAAACAGGATGTCTCCTATATTGCAGGGCTGCATGCGGCCAAAGCATTGGGCGCGATCATCAAGAATAATTTTGGCGAAGCCAGCCGCTGGGACCTGGCCAATGGCTGGGATAACGGGAACGATCAAGGTCTTTTTAATGTAGGGGACGAGCCCGGCGCCCCTAAATGGAATCCCCGTCCCGCCTTTTATTACCTGTATTATTTTCAAAAATTCTTTGGCGACCGGATGGTATCGGATAGCCTGAGTCCCGGAGTAAATACCGATCTCACTACCTATTCCTCCTCCTTTTCTTCGGGTCAGGCCGGCACCGTCATCGTCAATTCGGGAACGACCCCTCATGTGCTGTCTATCCGCTGGCAGAATTTCGCGGCCGGCAGTCAATACTATTGGTATGTCCTGACCGGAGGGACCGATAACGGGGATTTTTCGGGGCAGGTATATGTGAATGGCACGGGCCCTTCCAGCGCCACCGGAGGCCCTCTTACCTATTCCAGCATCAAGGCGTATTCGGCCACGCTCACCGGGATTACCCTTAAGGTCACCGTGCCTGCCCGGGCTGCCGTCTACCTGGTAGCCGACAAAAAATAAGTCCTGAACAGCCCCTGGTCCTGGCCCATTTACACCCCGGGAGATCGCGGTTTTAGCGTTATTTTTGTCAAAAGATAAAATTTATGGAACGTACAGAGATCATCAACAAGAGTGCGTTGCTCGAAGTAAGAGAATCCCGTATCGATGATTCCCGTTTTACAAAGGCTATGTTGGGCCGGCTGCGTTTCGAAGATGTAAACATGACGGGAACGAAGATCATCAACGCCAATCTAAGCGACCTGGAGATCGAGGGTGCCCAGCTCGGAGGCGCGTATATTCATAATATAGGCATGCCGCCCGTAGGACATCCCCTATATGATCCGGCCGTAAAACAACGGCCTTTACGATTTGAAGATTGCGATCTTTCGCGGAGCGGTATAGAGAATTGCAACCTCAGTGAAAGCAAGATCCAGGATTGTAACCTGGGGGGGACTAAGATCCAAACCTGCAATCTAAGCGGGGTCGAGCTGACCGATTGCAATATACAGGGGATGAAGATCAATGGGGTGCTGGTGGAGGAGTTGTTGTCAAAGAAGGGCTAGAGCACCAGTTGCGTATGCAGCCGTTCGAGGGTCTCGGCGGCATTTACACAAAGTCCCGGGTGGACCCTGGAGGTTTGCAGGACGGTGCTGCGGGTGGCGGTAAGCCAGCGAAAACGGGAAGCGATATCGAGCTTGCCGATCGGTCCTCCTTCTTTACTCCCTCTGCAAATTTCCATGAAGGCACAGAGATGCTCCTTTAATTCAGGTAGATCCAATTGAGCGGAAAAAGCGCGAAGGCGTTCTTCATCCAGGGTATACATCGTCTGCAGGAATTTTTGTTGCTGGCAATACAGGATGACCCCCACATTCAGGTATTCTTCCCTTTCTACTTTCGGGACCACCCTTATAACGGCATACTCAAATAATTGCTTTTCTTGCATTCTGTGCTTCGTTTACGAATATTGCGGAGTTCGAAAGTCGGGTTTCTAAAAATTGAATATAGGCCTGCCGATACTCCCCGGGCGATTGAAAGGAGCTTTCACCCGTCAGCCATTCATCGGGGATCAACGCAACGATGGCGCGGATCACCCCTCCTTCCAGGATCGTGCGAAAGGCCCGATCGACGGATCCCAGTTCGGAAGCCCGGGGCAATAACACATGATCCTTCACCAGGGTAAAAGGCCTCGTGGCCTGCTCTTCCCAATTCTGCCAGGAATGATGAAAATAGAGGGAAGCCCCATGATCGATCAGCCATAGCTCCTTATTCCAAAGCAACATATTTGTATTCCGCACGGTGCGGTCCATATTCACCAGCAAACAATCCAGCCAAACGATCTGTGAAGCCACCAAGCGATCCAGGGTCGTCACGGCAGGGTCAAAGGTAATGGCGCCGGAAAGATAATGCAGGGCGAGGTTGAGCCCCACGCTTGCCCGAAGGAGGTCCTGGATCTCTTCATCCGGCTCCGTCCTGCCAAAAGCTTCATCGAGCTGGGCAAATACGAGCTCCGGCACTTTCAGCCCCAGGGCCCGGGCGATCTCTCCGCCGATCAATTCGGCGATCAGGGCCTTGACGCCTTGCCCCGCCCCCCGGAATTTAAGCACATAGAGGAAGTCATCGTCGGCCTCGGCAATTGCGGGCAGGGAACCGCCTTCCCGCAAAGGGGTAACGTAACGGGTCACCCGCACCGTTCTGAGCTGCGGGTCCATTGTCCTGGCGGGAGGCTGGGTGTCCTTCATCAATACGGGTTTGTTAAGGTAAGATCAGTTCGATGACCGGTACTTCATAACGGGGTTTGGCCGTGGGCAGGTGGATCACCAGTTCATCCGCGCCACTGCCGTTGTCCATTTTCAATTCGGAATTATCATGAAGGAACTGCGCATACTTTACTTTCCCTTTAAAGCCGGGAAGAGTGATCGTGCCGCCATTGGGATATTCCATCAAATGGACGTAGAGACGTTTGGCGCCGGCATTATAGGTAAGCCGGGTATTTTCGGGAGCATTGAATTCCGCCGGTGCGAACGTACATCCGTAGATGGCCTTGCTGTTGGCGTGCATCCACCAGGAGATACTGTCCAATGCGGAGTTGGCCCGATAATCGAATTCCCCTCTTGCCGTAGGTCCCACATTCAGGATCAGGTTGCCGCCATTAGCGACGGCGGTGATCAGGAGGTCGAGCAACTGGTGCTGTGTCTTCCAGGTATTCTCATCGCGGTGATAACCCCAGGAGCCGGAAAAGGTCTGACAGGTCTCCCAGGTCTTGCCCCTGAACTTTGCCAATTTATCCGGGCTGACCTGTTCGGGCGTTTCGAAATCCGCGCCATCGGAGTATTCATTCAGGTCGAGACGATTGTCTACGATAATGCCGGGCTGTAATTTCCGGATCTGCTTTAGCAGATCGGCCGAGCCCCAATCGTCGTGGGTCTTTCCATGCCCGTCCTTGCGGGGAAAGGAGAAGTCCAGCCAGAGGATATCGATCTTGCCGTAATTCGACAGTAGCTCCGTAACCTGATTGCGCAGGTATTCCCGGTATTTTGCCATATCCCTGCCTTTATTCAGGCGTACATAAGCCGTATCGCTCTTGCCAGCCGGGCTTTGCGGATGATAATCGTCGATCAGGTAATCAGGGTGGTGCCAGTCCAGCAGGGAGTAATAAAAACCTACCTTGATCCCTTCGGCCCGGAACGCATTCACGAATTCGCGGACCAGGTCTCTTTTTGCCGGCGTATTGGTGGCTTTATAATCGGTGTATTTGCTGTCGAAGAGGCAAAAGCCTTCATGATGTTTGGTCGTCAGCACGGCATATTTCATACCGGCGGCTTTTGCCTTTTTGGCCCAGGCTTTGGGATCGAAAAAATCGGGATTGAAAATATCGAAATAAGCCTGATATTGTTCATTCGTCAGCTTCTCCTTATTTTTCACCCATTCGTGGCGGGCGGGCAGTGCATAAAGTCCCCAATGGATGAACATACCGAAATGATCGTTCTTCCACCAGGCCATCCTGGCTTCTTTTTGAGCGGGGGTCTCATTACCCAGTTGCTTCTGTGAAAATGATGCTGCGGTCATGAAGACCAGTAATAAGAACAGTCCGGACTTTCTGAGCATAAACAATGAAAATTTAAGGGATTAGCAAGATCGTTCACCGGAATAAAGTTAGCCCTTATTCCTGCCATGAAAATAGACCTTTTTATGATCTTCATGGATAATTCGGCGGGAAGAGCTTGCTAATCCCCCGGGATCATGCCTTGATCTCATAGTTAAACATCCAGCAGAGTCCAAATTTGTCCATTACCATGCCGAAGAGCGCACCCCAGAATTGCTTCTGTATCGGTTGTAGGACCTGTCCTCCCGCGGAGAGTTTGGAGAAAAAAGTATGGATCTCTTCTTCGCTGGTGCAGTTCACCGAAAGGGCTATATTATTTCCTTTGATGTAGCCGCCCGGCCCCGTCATGTCGGTACCCATCAATACGAGGTCCTTGTTGACCAGGCTGGAGTGCAGGATGCCGTCCTTTATGCCGTCGGGGCAATGGGCTTCGCCAGGAGATCCTTTCACGGGCATGATCGTCAGTTCTCCGCCCATGCATTCTTTGTAAAAAGTCATCGCTTCCCGGCATTGTCCGTTGAAGCCTACGTACGCATTAATTTGTGCCATATAAATTATTTTTGTTGAACAAACCTACCGAGATTCTTTTTACCGGAGCGGGGGTAAACAAGACAATCTAAGGCGCATGCAGCGACATTCCGGACAGGCAGCGTATCAAAACCGGACAGTCAATACGGAAGGAATTAACACAATTCATTGACTATTAATAGCATGTGGGTACGGCATTTTATTGGATAGGGTTTGTAAATACATAACCATCCATATGTTCAAAAACTATTTCAAGACGGCCTGGCGAAACCTGTGGAAGAATAAGTTCTTTTCCGCCATCAATATTATCGGGCTTGCCGTGGGGATCGCGGCCTGTATTGTCATCCTGCTATTCGTATCCTACGAACGGAGCTTTGACAACATGCATACGAAGAATATCTACCGGCTGAACGAAGTGCAGAAGTTCGAAGGGATGGCGGCTTCACAAAAAGTGGGGTTATCGATGTTCCCCATGGGACCTACCTTGAAAAGTGAATTCCCGGAGATCCTACAATATACCAGGATACGGTGGAGCGATAAATACCAGATGACCTACGGTGAGCGGAGGATCTTCTTCCCCTCCATCCATTTCGTCGACTCCGCCTATTTTAAGATCTTCGATTTTAAACTGTTGCGGGGCAACCGGCAGACGGCCCTGGAAAAGCCGCATAGTATCGTGCTGACGGAGGAAGGCGCCCAGTCCCTGTTCGGAAAGGAAGACCCGATGGGGAAAACGGTAACACATTACGGCAACGATACCACGAGCTTTGTCGTGACGGGCATATTGGAGAATGTGCCGAAGAACTCGCAATTGCAATTTAGCGGGCTTTGTTCCTTCAATACCATTTACAAGCCGGATTTTATGAATAACTGGGGAGGCAACTGGCTGGATACTTATTTCGAACTGGCGCCTCATACGGATGCAAAAGCGCTGGAAAAGAAATTCCCCGCCTACCTGAAGAAATATATGGCGAGGAATGACGGATGGAAAAGTTATGAGCTTTTCTTATTGCCCTTGCGCGAGGTGCATGCAGGGGCATCCGATATCGGGCTGGACTACCTGAATTTTCAAAAATTCGACAAGAACTATACCAGGATCTTTTTCATTATCGCCCTGATCGTGCTCGTGATCGCCTGCGTCAATTTTATGAACCTTTCGACCGCGCGTTCCGCGGACAGGGCCAAGGAGGTCGGCATACGGAAATCTATCGGGGCGCACCGCTTCCAGTTGGGGCTTCAATTCATCGTCGAGACGCTGTTATTATCCCTGATCGCGCTATTCATAGCCCTGATACTCGTAGAACTGGCGTTGCCGTATGTCAACCATTTAAGCCAGCGGTCCCTACGGCTGCCCATCTTTAGTGATCTGCCCTTCCTGCTGGCTGTGCTGTCGGGGACGGTGCTGGTGGGGTTATTGTCGGGACTTTACCCGGCGGCCTATCTGTCTTCCTTTCAGCCCATAAAAGTATTGAAGGGATCGGTACAAACAGGGAGGGACAAGGCTACCCTCCGGAACATCCTCGTCGTAAGCCAATTTACCAGCGCTATCTTTTTGATGATCGCCACTATTTTTGTCGTGCGGCAATTAAACTTTATGCGGCAAAAGGATCCGGGATTCAACCGCGATCAAATGCTGACGGTATCGATGGACGGGATCACTTCAAAAAAATACGATCTGTTCAAGCAAAGTCTCTTAAGCAATAGCGCCATCGCAGGAGTGACCGCATCCCGGGACCAGTTGGGAAGCCATCTTGATCAGACAGGCATCCAATTCCAGGGGGATGGCCCTTTACGGCAGCTGGCATCGACGATCTTAGTGGTCGATCCGGATTATATGAAACTATACAAGATCGGTCTGGCGGAGGGCAAGCCCTTTTCGTCTGAAAAATCCGCCAGCGGCAAGGAATATATCATCAATGAAGCCCTTGCGAAAGAGTTATTAAAAGATAATCCCAAGGCGACGATGACTTGGCTGCTGGGGAGGAACTTCGGGTTTGATTCGGTGGGCAGGATCGTAGGCATCGCCAAAAACTTCAATTTTAATTCCCTGCATTATAAGATCGAGACGATGTTCCTTGTGAATATCCAGGACTTCCCCTTCCGGCAGGTATCCGTGAAACTAAAAGGCCGGAACGTCCCGGAAGCATTGGCTTCCGTGCAGGCTACCTGGAAGAAACTCTTTCCGGATAATCCTTTCGAATACCAGTTCCTCGACGAACATTTTGAAGATGTCTACCGGGCGGATACGCAGGTGAGCAGGATCGTAGGCATCCTGGCAGGGCTGGCCATCCTCATCTCTTGTCTCGGGCTGTTCGGGCTTGCTTCCCATTCGGCAGAAAAGAGGGTGAAGGAAGTAGGGGTCCGGAAAGTATTGGGAGCTTCGGTGCAAAGCATCGTCTCGCTGCTGTCCATCCATTTTTTAAAGCTGGTGCTGATCTCCAACCTGATCGCCTGGCCGATCGTCTGGTATGCTTTGCACGTATGGCTGCAGGATTATGCCTATCATATCGAGATCAGTTGGTGGGTGTTCGTCCTGGCGGGGTTGACAGCCCTGGTCATTGCGCTGGCGACGGTGAGCTACCAGGCCATACGAGCGGCGAGGGCGAACCCGGTGAAAAGTTTGCGGTCGGAATAGGATCGTGAGTGGTCAGTAGTGAGTGGAGGAGCCAGAAGGCCTAAACTATTTTTTCATTGATGGCTTTGCTGACGGCCTCTATCTGTGAGTTCACGTGCAATTTATCATAGACGCGTTTGATATGGGTGCGGACCGTATCGATGCTGAGAAATAAGGAGGCGGCGATCATTTTAAAGCTGTTGCCCCGGGAAAGCAATTGCAGGATCTCTTTCTCCCGGTTGGTCAGTTTATAGTCTTCCTTTACCTGTTGTCGCTGCGGCTGCTGTAAATTCTCGATCACCATCCGGGCGATCGCGGGCGTCATGGGGGCCCCACCTTGTAATACGTCTTCGATGGAGCTGATCAATCTATCGGAAATACTTTTCTTAAGCAGATAGCCATTAGCGCCGGCGGAGAGGGCGAGGAAAACGTGTTCATTATCGTCAAAAACGGTGAGCATGAGGATCTGCACCGTTGGATTAAAAACGCGGATCTTTTTCACGGCTTCTATGCCATTCATTCCCGGCATATCGATGTCCATGAGGATCACTTCCGGGAGATGAAGCTGCACCTGTTGCTCTACCAATAAGCAATCCCCAAAAGCGCCCAACACCTTATATTCTTCCGTCATGGCCAGGAGGCTGCAGATGCTTTCCCGCAGGTTGTTATTATCCTCGTATAATAAGATCGTGTGCATCGGGGGCAAAATAGGTGAATTTTATTGATCCGCCATACCCTTATCGGGTGATGGGCTTAGGTGATGGGCAGCGCCAAACGGACCATCGTACCCATTGCGGGGGAGGAATGGACCTCCAGAACTGACTGCATATCCCTTGCACGGCTTTGCATATTTTTCAATCCGTTGCCCGGGTGCCGGATGCCGGGGTCGAACCCTTTTCCATTATCCAGGATCTTCATCAGGAACTGTCCGGGAGGTCTGTCCAGGTTGATATCCACCTGGGTGGCCCCGCTGTATTTCACCGCATTGTTCAGCGCCTCCTTAAAAATAAGATAAACGTTCTTACGCGCTTCCACGCCCAATTGCAGATCGGAAAGCCTGGGGTCTTCCTTAAAGGTAAACCCGATGCCTGCGGGCTCGAGGATCTCCGCCGCAAACTCCTTCATTTTCAGAAGGGTCCTGTCCAGCGGATCGTTCTCGGGGTTGATCGCCCATACGATATCACCCATGCTTTCCATGAGGGTAGAGGAGCGGGTCCTGATCTTTTCCAGGTCGCTGGCGACCCGGGTATTGTCCCCCGCCTGCTGCAGGGCGCATTTGCTCAGGATATTGATGCTGGAGAGCGTAGAGCCAATATCATCGTGCAGGTTACGGGCTAAATGATTGCGGATCTTTTCAATTTCCAGCAGTCGCCGGGTCTTTTGCACCGCCCGGTAGCGGGTCATGACCAAGAAGCCAATAACCACCAGCAATACGAAGAAAATAAGAACTCCATATCGGAAGATCTGCTGTTTTTGTGCATTCACCTCGTAGAGCAGCCTGTCTTTTTTCAGCAGGCTTATTTCCTTTTCCTTTTTTTCCAGGTTGAATTGCCTTTCCAGGCCGGTCATCTTTAATTCCACGTCCCTGCTTTCCAGGCTATCCGTGACCCGGTGGAGCTTTTCATTATACAGGAGTGCTTTATCAAACTGACCATTCCTGGCATAAAAGTCGGAGAGGTATTTATAATTATCGACCTCCGCGCTCTTATCGCCCATTTCTATCGAATTCGTCAGGGTGTTCATAAAGGACTTTTCCGTCTCTCTTTGACGGGACAGGTTGTTTTGCAAGTCGGCTATTTCGGCATTGACGGCCACCAGGGAATTCGTATCGTTCAATTGACGGAAGAGTATACGGCTCATCAAAAAATATTCGCGGGCGCTGTCCGGCTGGCGTGCTTTTACATACGTTTTGCCGATGCTCAACCCGTCCTTGGCCTGATCCATGATCAGCGATAATTCTTTGTTGAAAACGAGGGCCTGCTTATAGCTGGTCACCGCCTTGTCGTATTCCTTCAGCCCATCCTCGATAACGCCCATATTGGTATAGGCGCTGGCGATGCCTTTTTTATCGTTCAATTCCGTCTTCAGGGCCAGGGATCGTCGGATATAGGGCAAGGCGTCGGCATAGCGGCCCAGTTTTGTAAAATCGGTTCCGATGCCATTGTAGCAAAAGGACAGCCCCCGCTTGTTACCGAGGGTCTCAAAGAGGCTTAAGGCTTTCAGATGGAAGCTCATGGCGTTCTCATATTCGCCCAGATCCAGGTAGGTATTCCCTATATTGAGGCTTTGCCCGGCCATGCCAATTTTATTATCTCTTTTCGTTGACAGCCGCAATACTTCGAGCAGGTAAGGAAGCGCGGCTTTATAATTACCCTGGAAGCGATAAAAAAGTCCCGCAGTGGAATTATAGTTCTCTTTGACGGTAGGGAGACCGGTGTTCTCCGACAGTTGTTTCAGCAAGCCGAGATAGCGGGCGGCGCTATCGGGCTGATTCGTCTGCGCGTTCATTGTCGTCAGTTGAGAATAGGCGGCGGAGCATAGAAGAGAAAGGTTTAGCCGAATAGCGATCGCCATTGCATTCCCGGAACATCTTTTCGCCTCCACCATATTCGTACGGGAAAATTCATCGGCTAATTTGATGAGCGCGTAGGCCTCTACAGAATCCTGCCTGTCCTGCGCGATGATCTTTTTTAAACTATCGATGACCGGGGTCTGCGCCCGTACAAAGGAGCCTAAAAAGAGCAGCAGCCCCAGGGCTACCAATTTTATTTGCATAAGGTCAAAAATGCTTTGGGCGAACAAGTTATGCAAAAAACCAATATATTACGAAAAATGCGGTCCACATGGAGTTAAGAGCCATCGATGCTTATTTTTTATACAAGGAGGAGCCGGAGAAAAGCTACTTACTGGCCTTGCGGGAGATCATCCTCGCCTACAATAAGAATATCACCCCGGCCTGGAAGTACGGTATGCCTTTCTTTTGCTACAAGGGGAAGATGTTTTGTTATTTGTGGACGCATAAGAAATATAAGCAGCCCTATATCGGGTTCGTCGAAGGCAATAAGATGCATCATCCGCAACTGATCCAGGAAAAAAGGGCCCGCATGAAGATCATCCTGCTGGACCCAAACAAAGATATTCCGCTCCGAACGATAAGGGCCCTTTTAAAAGAGACCCTTGCCATCTATGACCGGGCCGGCGCCTTATAGGCGAATAAAAAAGCCATGAACACGTGGTCCATGGCTTACATCTATTGAACAGAAATGTTATGCTTCCAATTGGAAGGTAATGGGCA
>Ga0307516_10006748_pt1 | contig 13411 bp, 25 predicted proteins | sample 19_EM_MG_FD_203310 | JGI IMG/M metagenome (GOLD analysis project Ga0307516, IMG submission 203310) | Populus trichocarpa ectomycorrhiza microbial communities from riparian zone in the Pacific Northwest, United States - 19_EM | ecosystem: Host-associated > Plants > Roots > Unclassified | place... | reverse complement strand
AATCTTTCCTTTGTCGTCTACATTCTAGTACTAGTCTAGGTACATATTTAATATCCCTATTGTTTTGTACATATATAACTAGCCTAGCTACAGAGTCGTACCTCATCCGTTTGCCTCTCGAGCTCATCGAAGCCAAACAATAATCTCATCCTTTGTTTCTGTCATCCTCTGTCGAATTGTGTCGCTTATCCCAACAGCCTTAGCCACATAGGGCTACATAGCTCTATGTAGCAACTGGTAGTGTCTGTAGCATTCCCAGGATTTGCTGATGGATCTCAACATCCTCAGGACCAACTTTTGCAAATCAAATGAGCTAACCCTTATGACTCAAGTATACGACTTGGAAAACGGTGGCAAGGCTCAAGTGAGACTCGTGAAAGCACTAGACATAAGCAAAGTGCAATGAAACTGTCAGATTTCTGGATTTCTGCGAGCGTATGCAACTGCCTGCACCCTTTCCATTCTAGGTTATTCCTTTATCGCGCTTACCTCTTCATCCTAGTGTTCTTGGTACTATATACGTAGTCTAGTTGCCTCTCGAGCTCACCGAGGCCAAAAGTAAATTCGCACTTTATTTTCATAGTCCGCTTGTCAACAACACCTGTAATATCTTTTTTCTTGGCAATGGAAGGGACCCGTGAGAACGGGGACATACAGGATTCAACAAGTCAATAATTGACTCCACGATGCCTCGTGAATCGTGTTACCTACCCAGACACCACTCCAGGCACGATGGAGACTCACGACCGCACAGAGGTAGCTCTGGACGCGACAACAAGAGATACGAAGACCGCGAACCGCCCAGAAGAGACGAAATGAACAGAGGGTCAAGAGGCGATGACCATCACGTCTACGGATACGGGGGAAAGGAACGAGAAAGGGAGCGCGCACGCGACCGAGAGCGTTACGATTCCACAAGGGACGGTCGGTCAAACTGGGACAGAGGCCCTGCTGGCCCTTCGTCGTCTCGCCGGTCGGCTTCCCCGCGACCACGCTCTTCTCGCAACGACTCCGAGCGACCACGCTCTAGATCGGGGTCAAAGTCCCCCTCACCAAAGGAGGACAAGGCAAAACCCAACTTCAAGCCTTCTGGGTTGCTTGCTGCCGAAACCAACACCGTGAAAACTGCTGATGGGAAGACCAGCACGGTGTTGAAGTATAACGAACCTCCGGAAGCGAGGAAGCCAATCCTGGGATGGCGGCTTTATGTCTTTAAAGGAAGTGAACAAGTCGGTGAGTTGCAGTGTGGAATTGCGCTGCATAATGGTTGACCTCTCTTTCAATGGGTCGTATAGAGCTGCTGCACATACACAGGCAAAGTGCCTATTTGTTTGGGAGGGATCGACTGGTGGCAGACATAGCCATCGACCATCCGTCGAGTTCGAAACAGCACGCTGCGATACAATGTATGCTCTCGTCGTTGCCCTCTTGTCTTATCACCGACTCTTATTTTCAGATCGTCGCGTTCAAGAAAAGGATGAATTCGGAGCCGCCAAATTCGTGATCAAGTACGTCAAAATCCTCATCGTCTTTAGGCTGTACTAACACACTTTTCAGACCATTCGTAATAGATCTCGAGTCAACCAACGGTACCATCGTCAACGACGAAACGATACCTGCAGCAAGATATTACGAGTTGAAAGCCGGCGACGGTATGGATCTAGGCTTTGACTGGGCTTTTCATATTCACTGATTTCCTGCGCGTTTTTCTCAAGTCATCAAGTTTGGTCAATCTACGCGAGAATATGTGCTACTTCATGAGGAAGCTGCGGCTGCTTGATGGAGAATCTTCACAGCACCGTCAGCATTTCTACCTCTATCTTCCACACGGGCCAGGGGCTGGATTGGCACATCTGTGTGTACCTCGATGAAACTTACTACTTCTCATGTACCTAAAATGAATTTCATTAGCACACCAACGATCATCTTATGATCATTGAGTGATGTTAATTTGAGAACTCTCGGATGAACCAACTTTGCGAGCGTTATGCTCAAGACCTGGCATATTTTATCCATTTGAGAAAATTACGGCAGTGTTCAAGGTTGTACAGATCTATTTCATCAATGTGGTACTATCCCACACCATTCATATCACCTCGCCAGATGGTTGGTCCAAGACTATTCTAGCCATACCAGTGGCCAAATCATCTGTTCATTGCTCTAAATGTTTCCCGTTGATCTCCACCGACAGCTCTTCCTTAACCTGCATAACCACCTTTTTCACTCCTTCCTCGCCTTCTTTGTCGTAAATCTTCCAGACTCCTTCATCGCCGCCATACCGTTCCCTGACCCCATCCATGATCAACTTCACTCCTTTCCAATGATTTCCCAAATCCGCCCAGTCCCTAACCTTGTGACCACAAAAGACCTCTTTCAATCCCAACCTCCGAGTACGTTCCCGGACCAGCGCCTCAAAGGCGTTCTTCTTGCCAAAGTACTCAAGGGCCTCATCTTTCATCACGACCTTTGACCCTTGTCCTGGAAGTTCCTCCCCTCTTTCAGTTGCAGCCAAGACCTTTTCCATGGCCCATTCAACGAATTCGTGATACATCTTTCTCTCAGACTTGACCTTCCTGAAACCTTCGCCTGTGGACCTGAATCGCCTGGGATCGAAGAACCCCGAAGTTCCGACCCACTCAAATACCTCCCTTTTGCTTTTGAACCCAGCGGTCCAAGGGTCCATGGACATGCCCATGAACGGGACGATTTTATCAAAGGTTTGACATAGTTCCACGGGTGGATTTGGTTGATCTGGGTACTAAAACGATTACTCCAGATCAGGCCTTGCACCCTCGTAAACTCGAAGAATCAAATAGACAAACCTTGAGACCTTTCTCACTGAGAACCAAGCCGGCGTTTTTTGCGATCAATCCCAAAATCATGCCCATGTCACCATAGGAATGGAAGAAGACGATCCTGTCCCACTCATCCTTGTCCGCACAAACGTTGACATCGATCTATCTCCGCGTCATTTTAGTGGTCAACATTCAGCTGTCGTTGCCGGACGTTGGATTACCTGATAGAATATTTCGCCTCCTTCAGCCGCCTGACGCGCCTGTTCCTCCTCTGTCGCCTGATCGAGCGACGACCATTCACCTCGCGATATGGGAACGGCAAAGTTGGATGTTCGGTTGCCTTCCATTGGGTTGACATGACGAGCACCCAGGACTTTCTGAACGATCGGGTGTGGGACGTTTACTATCGCAGCGGCAGGCTGGCTGTATTGCTCCTCGTTCAATTTCGGGCAGGCTACTACGATGTCTAAGTCTCCGTGGGTCAGCTTCCCCGGGGCCTCGACGGGGACTGCGACGAAGCGATAGAGGTTTTGGATGCGAGGGAGAAAGCGGGCTTTCACGGCGTCGTAGACGGCTGGAGGAAGACGAGGAAAGGCGGATGATGTGAGGATCGCGTTGAAGGCGTTGCCACCCATGCTGGGGAGTGGAAAGATGGGGGTGCGAGACCGGGAGAGCGTCTATAAGTAGAAGCTTCCCAGCCATAGGAGTCACACCAAGAGTCATATTAACTTGGAGGGAACGTTGCAAAGTTTCCCACGGGTTCTTGATGTCGAAATACGCACCGCACCAGCGGTCGGCCAACCATCCACGAGCAACGCACTCGACGGTCTGCCAGAAATGTCTCGGAACAGGTGAGCTACTGTATCACCTCGTGAATTGCTACATACGTTGAAACGCATCGCAGGTCATTTCATCTTTGAATGTAAATCGACGCGACCATACATCTCGCGGCCCTCCCGCACCCAGCAGCTGGAAAACCCGCGAGTCCTGGCCAAGTTGAAGGCAGATGGTAAGCCGTCAGTGGAGGTACCTGAAGAGTTCAAGACAAAGTAAGTGATTATCCTTTTCTAATCCCAAGACCATCGTGTCTGAAGCAACATGACCTTCTAGGGTTGGCACGGCGAATAAAATCCTCGAGACGAAAGAGAAGGAACGAATGAAGGAGCCGGAAGAAACCAAGGAAGACTCTTCTCGCAAGCGGACGCGAAGGTTCGTCCTGCCTCTCAACAATGTCCAATATAACTCAACGTTTTTATTGTCAGATCATCTTCGACATCCTCGTCCAGCTCTTCATCAAGCTCTTCATCGTCTTCGTCGTCCAGTTCCTCAGATTCCAGCAGGTCCGACTCAGATTCTGATCATTCCGATCCGGGCCCCAGTGTCAGGCAACCCAGCCGCAAACGACGTCGTAGTCGCACCAGATCTCTTTCTCCATCATCTGGTGGAGAGGATTCAGATCATCCTCGAGGCAGGGGACGTCGGCCTTAACCCATACTTATGCTGGTCCTTTTTCTGAAGTGTATGTTTGAACTTTGTTGTAATTGATTCCCTTTGACCGGGAAGTGGCAATATAATATTGATAGCACAAGCAAATGGGTATTTACATCTTCACGAACTCAACATACTTTCTCCGCTATGGCTCTTGTATTCATGATCAGAGCAACGATGAGTCTGGACAAGTCAAATTTATCAAATTTTCCTTACAATGCGGAGAGAATGGTAGCACGCACCCGTACAACCCCAGCACTTCCGCAAAAATGAGAATGAGAACCATAGAAACGAACACTCGGTTCTCGTACACGTAGGCGCGCACGCACTGTTGCGCAGCCAGACATCAACACCCGCAACAAGGCAAGCAGTGCAACACGTACCGAATCCCCCACAAAACCGATGGCGTAACCCGCAGCTAGCCCCGTCATCCCGCATGCGAGACCCGCCCCAAGATGCGTAAACCCTGCGAATAGAGAGTAGTCCGTGGGCTTTACTGTTCATGCAAAGACGAAAAAAAAAAAGATTAGTTCAGCAGCAAGAACGAAGACAGAGGTGTTACGCACTCGATCCTGATATGAGGACGGAAACGACGAGACCGTAGACTGCTATTATACCCGACATGACCACCGGAATCAACGACTGTGGAAAGACATGGCGGCGTCAGGGAAGAAACGAGGTTGTGCATGTGTAGTTGAAGAACTAGCCTTCATGATTAGCTCGGGTCTGAACGACCCCAGTCCAGCGATCCCAATCCCTGCCTTGGAGGTTCCAAAGGCGGCGCCGACCGCTAGGGGATTTGAATAAAGTCATCTATATAGGAGGACCAAGCGTTCATCTACGCACTGCTGAGTATCATCTAGGTTGCACGAAGTAAGCGACTGCGTCACCGGTACATGTTTCTCGACCTTACCGCGGAAGCTACGCCTGCAAAACCAAAGAACGGCGCATAGGCTGGGCAGAGTGACATTATGGGATGGGAGTGGTGGTTCAAGGGATCGGTCCGCGCGGGGTTTGAAGGACGTCACGTCATTCCAGACTTCAAACTTCAAGTGCTATTATACGATGGTATAGACGACGATACAACCCCAAACCATGAAATAACCTTTTACGCCCTCTCCGAAGACCCTAGTAGCCAGGAATAATCTACCATCTACTTCTTCTTGACGGACTTTATCCTGATTTGCTCGTTTCCAATGAAGATGCCCTAGGGTAATTCTGAGTAGACTAATAATGACGGGCGAATTCATTCTACAACTCACCTTGCCTTTATACGGTTCCGGCTTTCGATAGCTCCTCACCTTCGCCGCAAACAGCCCTAACAAATGCTTGTCCGTGCACCCCAGGACAATCTTCGTCGGCGACGGCACCTCCGCCTGGATATGCGCCGGTATGGGCACATACACGGCATGCGAAAACCCGACCTTCATATTCAATCTCTTTCCATTTCCGCCGTCCGACGTGCCACGGGGATCGTCCTCGAGCGCCACCCTGTACCCGACACCAACGAGGTAGAGCGGTACACTGAACCCTTCCGACATGCCCGTTATGGCGTTAAATATCAGCGTTCGCGTCGTTCCCCACATTTGGCGCTGGGCTTTGATCTCTGCGTTCTCGACAGAGACAGCCATGACGTTGGGCTCGGGAAAGTCGATTTTCATGTATGGTTGGAGAGGCACCGAAGTCGTTCCAAGAGGACCTTTGACGGAGACGGACGTTGGGGACGGGGTGAGCGTGACATTGGCCGGGTACCGTATAGGCTCGCGCCCAATGTGAGAGAGGTGGGCTTGGCGGCCTGCTGTGGACGAAAAGGAGCGAATGGCCTGCCCAAGCTGCGACCGAATGATCATCGAATGCAAGAATTATTCGATTACGTAATTTACACCTTTCTACGAAAGAGTGGCCCCCACCAGCGTCGGCGCGACACACACTCCGTCCTTCGTCCGAATCCTGTGGACGCTCTTCGTTGTCGGGTTTATCCAGGCCGCCTCTTTTGAATCTAATGTGATGAACCCTACAAGCCAAGTCAGAAAAGAATCAATGGAAATAAGAAAGCAGACAAACCAGGCTGAACGATTTCAAAGATCTTCTTCTTGGGATTTAGTTGGGCAGGAGGGGTCGCGCCTAAGAAATAAACTCAGAATTTCCCTCTCCTCCATGGTTTGAAAACCTACTTTCAAAGCCCTCCCCTTCGAAATAGACTCTGTCACCAGGTTTTGCGTTCGCTGGCGGCTGAATGAGTTCAATTCCCCCTTCTTTGCCATCCTTCGATGTCGCCTGCCCAGGTATCTTCAGGACGAAGGCTTTCCGTAAAAGTAAAATCAACTCACACAAAGAACCATCGCGAAACTCTTTACACCACGCATCGTTGCCGGCTTCAAGTTGCACTTTGAACAGAAACATCAGTAAGCACTCTTCAAACAACGAAAAGAATTTGTTCGATAACCCACCACAGCAATGAGATACTTGTCACGCATATTCTCGATCGGGATATAATTCACGAGTCCAGAAACAACCGTCCGAGGTCCAGTTTCTTCTCCGATATCTATTTGCTGCAAACGGCCTTCAATAAGCATGCAGAGTAACAAATTCGTTCAATTACCTCGATGTAAAGGCCGTCTGCATCGGGATGCTTGATGACTACAGCATGACGCGATAAGAGGGTCTTCAAGATGTGAAAAAAAGACGCAACAGACCATCAACGATATGACCGACACGGAGATCAATCATGGACGGTACTGGTTCTCCTTCATCAGCAGCTGGAGCGGCCTTTCCACCACTATTGGCTTTCTTCTTTCGTGCATCCTCTACATCCTCTTTTTTCTTTTCCTTCTTCTCCTTCTTCGGAGCTTTTCCAGCCGGAGGGGGGGCTGCGGTTACAGAAGCTGAGGGTGCAGGCGTTGCCAACTTCTCCGCCGCTTCGGCAGGTTTCTTGTCTTTCTTCTTCGAAGGCTCCGCTTTACGTTCGGCTTTAGGCGCATTTTCGAGGTCAAATTGGACGATACTGAAGGATGGAGCGAGGGTGTCGGCAGAGGAGCGAACGGATGGCAGGGATTGTATGTGATTAAAGTAGCGTGTCAACGACGGATGGGCGTAGTATGCAGGGGCTTCGAGTTTGGCCTAAATGAATCTCGGCGTCACCGAAAGCGCGAAGAAACAGATCGAAGTAACGTACAAAGAAAGGGTGCAGGGCACCATACAGCGCAACATCTGCGGCGGTCAGATAGTTCCCGACGAGGTATGTCCGGGGCAGAAGCAGGCTGTTATAGTTCTGGCGGGACACTGATCACCCCACAAAGAACCACAGCACTCGAATTCTAGTATGCGCGCATACCTGGACGCTGGCTAGATTGGCGATGTCGGATTGTCCCGCCTTTTCTACCCATTCCACCACTTCGGTCTGATCCTTGTCCGTCAAGCCAATGTGGCGCGTGCCATTTTCAGTCACAGCAACTACTAGCTCCTTCACCGAATCTTTCAGCTTCAACAGAGCGGCTGAGAGGGACATTGAAGTTGCTAGTGGGGGAAATCGTGATGATCTCGGTATAAATCGATGGAGGTGAGTCACGAAACTCATTTTTGGCGAAGTACTTAGAGAGCACGTGATGGGTGATAATCGGATTTCATTTTTCTGCAATCTCTTTCTAAAGGCTTCAATATCGGCCTCCTTTCTCGGTTGCAAAATTACCACCGACTTTCTTCAGGAGGAAGTCTCCATATACGATTGACGCGACAGGGTTCTGGCGCTCCTCTTCTTTCTGTAATCTCAGTGCAGCGGCCAATGGCTCAATCCTGGCGTCAAAATTTGGCTCAAAAAAGAACGGGATGCTGGCAAAGGATCAGTACGCCACAGGTGCCTTGAGAGTGATCCAACTTACGAGACACTGTGAACAAAGCGTCCAAAATGTCATCTGAAAATCCACAATTAAATAATACAAAAAACACATACCGATAATTTGAACCTCGATGAACCACTTGATGGAGGGTTGAACGATACAGACCGTTCGTCCAGATCTCCCACACTGTTGAAAAGGAAACCGATAAGTTCCTTAGCTCGGTCTCAGCAAGAAAACACTCACTTTCGCCGATATTGCAAACCACGCAGCCGGGGATGGGATCAGCATTGATCCATACCCCTTTTCCGGAGCCTTCTTCGCCATTGACCTCCGACGCAGCCAGTCCCACTGCTCCTGGACGGTCTGAATAAACCTGGAGGGCGGAAGGCGTAGGGTCGGCATAGAGGAATCTGCGAGAACATCAGTCATCGGAATTCAGACGACAAATGAGACGCACGTTATGCATCCATAGTCTCTACGTAGACGCAATAATATTTCAGTGGGATTCCTATGACCGCAAGGGAGGAGGTTACTTGTGAGCACCGCAAGAGAAACTGTCTTCCTCGGTTGGCAGCGGAGGGTAGCCAATGACACGCATGACCCAGAAGCTATCGTCCACCTGTTTCCGCAGCGCTTCCCATTCATCAGACGACATCCCGAGGCCAAGGGACATGCTAGGCGGGTGGAATTATCATACTGATCAGAATCGCATCCGCCCCAGGAGAAGAATGCGACCTTACGCGTGCATGACGATCATGCCGAGAGCTTTCATCTTCTCAATCCATCCTTCGTGTTTCTCTCTGAATCCAGGGACGGTCGGCCATTGATTTTCGCCCCAGAGGGGCTTGATTTTATCCGGGTTCGCAACGGGTTTGTACAAGTCTAATCCTTCATGGTTGTCTGCCTTGCCGTTCGTAACGTTTTCCTTCAGCCTTGCATATCCTACGAGAATGCGATGGTGACGGGGAAGGTCATGAAATATAAGCACGAGCTACGCACCTCTCGCATGATCCTGATTGGCCAGCGCGAGCTTATCTTTCTCTTCTTGTGGTAAAGCGAAGAATTCTCGTGCCAGTTCGACAAGGGTCTCCGGCACCGAGGCGGCAACATACGCAGAGATGTCTAGATAGAAGAACCCATATTCAACACAAGCTTTGTGAAGCGTGGCAGCAGTTTTCTCCCGTAGGGCAGCGTCTTCAGGTTGATTATTGAGGAACGGTGCAATGTTTATGATAGGAAGACTGCTAGCTCTAATTTGCGCCATATCGTGTTATCGCTGGAGTTGTGAAGAGTGAAGCAACAGTTGTAACGACCAGGGCAGAAATCATGATCAGATATGTGCGTGACAAACTGATAAGAGGACATGAATAGTGCTAGAGTACAACAAGTGCTGCAGGATGGGCCCCCTTGACTACGAGTTCTGACTTTCTGTGCGATGCTGTTGCGAATAAATAGTGCGTCCCGGATTCTGTGCCGTATGACCGAAAGGCCCTCCTGGACCTGTAAGAAATCCGCTCGCAGGTCCAGTGTATTGCCCCGTCCATGATTCATCCGGTGCGACAAAAGGTGGTGGTCGAGATGGTGATGGTAATGGTGGCGGTGGTGGTAGAAATTGACGAGCCGAGGGGTGTTCCCCTAGATCATCTCGAGTAGGCGAGACAATGGTCGCACGTGAAGAAGAGGCGTCGTCACCATTGGCAAGCGATGGTCTTGGGGCGGGAGATATTCCGTTTTGCACAAACCCCTGGTATTCTGACGCAGCTCTAGAGGAAGATGCTTCAGCCCTCGGCCTGCTGTCCTCGGCAACTCTTGATTCCTCTCTGCCTGTTTTGCGTTCACGTTTACTACCGGAGCTGCTACTGCCATTTCTTCGTGGGTGCCCATTTGTCATGACCCAGCCACGGGTCGGCCATTGTGTGGCTGTTTTAGCGGGGGGTCTAAATGATGGTGTCGACATAGACATAGTTGGATCTTCGTCAAACAATCCTTTTTCTTTGTCTTCGCGCATTGCGAGAGCCTCTGACAGAGGCACTGGGGCTGGTATGGTATCTGGAAGCAAAGGTCAAACCCGAATTCTTTCCGCAGTAGGAGGACAAGAAACAAACCACCCAGGAACATGAATTCCTGGTATTGTTGAGTCGTGGCGGCTTGATGAATAAATGTAAAGAGTCAATTTTTCGGGACACGAATTGAGGAACTTACACATATCAGGGTATGTAACCGTCGTTCTTCGTTCCGAAGTTGCTTTTAAATGACCGGCTTCGGCCATCCTTTTGATAAACTCTTCCTTCATAGACATCAAAGGACTGCGTCGACCTCGAATCCAGAGAGAGACGCACCGTTGCAATAGAAACCATGAAGAGCCCCTCTTTAGATAAAGCAAGACTGCCCGTTACACCTGCAAGATTAATAGACACATAAACCTTCAAAGGGAACTAATTCACAAGGGGCTGTAAGAGCGTACCGTCCGCTGTAATAATATTTTCCAATCGCACTGCAGGCAGTGAACTCTGCCCAGGCACACGCTGACCTTCCGTCGGGTCGTTTTTCTTCGTCAAGGCCTCATTTGCTGTTTCATCGACCTCAGAGTCAGAATCTAGTTGATCCACCTCGTCTTCCACCTCTGATTCAAGGATATCTGGGGCAGCCGTCGGGTTCGAGGACTTCTCCAACAGAGATGAGTTTATGGGGAATGAGGCCATGGTTGGGTGGCGGATATGCTATAGAAGAGGATCGATATTTGGAAGTCGATGCAGGCGAGGACGCATGAGCGTTTAGGCGATGGCGTGTTGAATAAGGTCGTGGGACCTGGACTGTCTATGATCGGCTCTTTGCATCCACCCATCATGAGGAAGACCGCAATTGTAGCATCTTTTTCTTCACCGTCATGGACGGCCTCATAAGTACCGGTTTCTGTGCTTCTCCTGACAGATTATGGATTTCCCTGCGCGCGGGGAATCTACCGTCCACTACATTTTGATTGAACACTTGGGAAAAATCAAAAATTGCTCTTGGAAGCCAACATCTCTCGTATTCTGCAAGGTCACTTCTTTATGCTGAAAGAATTACAAAGGAAATACGATCCAACGATAGACCAACGGATCCTGTGCAACGCGACAAGAATGAGCTACTCCACGGGAACAACAACGGTGCCCTTATCCTCTGCCTTCTTAACCTCGACGGTGAGCACTCCATGATCCAAACGAGCTTTAACGTTGGTAGGATCCACAGGGCGTGGAAGCCAGACCGTGCGTCTGAATACGGCGTTATTGACAAAGGTGCGTTCAGTGGAAATCTGGTTTCCACCCTCGTCCCTCGCAGCGACTACGGTCGCCGAAGAGTCTGAAGACATGGCATGAGCTGAGACGAAGCGACCAAGAACTCAAACTTACCGCTCCCCTTGGACTCGGTGGTATCGCCAACTTCGGCAGCCTCAGGTTGCCTGCGCTGATCGACTACCTTCCCCTCAATGGTAACACTCCTCCCCGCATCCCCAATTCGAACTTCAATGTTATCCTTCTTGACCCCAGGAAGTTCGGCTTCCAGGACGTATTTGTCCCCCTCTTCATTGACGTCCAGAGCCGGTCGTTCTAAGATAGGAAGACTGTCAAACAGACCGGACCGTCCAAAAGGATTGTTGAAGCCGAAGTATGAAGCCGGGAGGCCCTGGCGCGAGATGGGCTCCTCGAGCATGCGAAAAAGAGGGCGAAATTCACGAAGTAGTTGGCGCGAAATGGACATGAATATGAGATTTCAGGAAGAATGACGCACCGTCGCGAGCTTATATTGTGTTCAAATGTCTTCCAGAATAATCTGGAACGAAAGGTAAGATATACATGAAGTCATTGCATCCAAAAAAAGAGGCACATGTGATCTCGATCACTGCCACTCGAGGGCTTTGTGGTGTACCGCGTAATGGAAAAAACCTGATACATATACTCGTAGATTTCTTAATTTTTTGGTACAAGGCCAATTGGGCTGGCACAGCACAATTTTAAGAATGCAGGTCAATCGCATTTGTACTACTATGGACTCAAGTACACAGTCCCTCCCGAAGAATTCGAACCGCGACATCCAATATGTTGCCGTCATAGCACGTCTTTTGAATAATGGGGCTGGGAACAGTGCTAGCCCGCCTTAAGGTGAAGGTAGGTGGGTCGAGGACCTTCAGATGTTGCGTCTCCAGGAACGAGCTTAAACTTGAAAAGGAAGGTTGATGTACATGCAGATCCGACAACTAGTATTTCGACTTTGTCAAGTCGCGTTTTTGATGTGTAGTACGGAGTCATTCCGGCCACTCAGCGCTCAGTAGCAGTGAGAGGCTGGATGAAATACCAGACGTCTGAGCAGATGCGGTGCATGGGGGACGGGTGTCTTTACCAGATTAACGAGGGTCAGACCCCAGAGATGAGCCAGATCAGAAGGATGAAAAAAATTTCGATTCTGTTTCGTTCTTTGTATCACAGTTGTGATACTTGCAGACAATATGACAAACAGGGCTAGCTAATAATGGTAAACTAGTACTTCGATTCCGCCTTGGGTTCTAGGTGGTACCGTAGGATTATGCGACTCATCACGTTAACAACACCAACAACCACGACAGCGCGTGGGGGAATCTTCCCGGTCGTTGGGTCCCAGCCCTCTGATATTGCGTTCACCACGATCTGCGCAGCCTCTTGTGCAATCTTAGTGTAGCCCGCGGTTGTGGGACCTGTCAACTTCTTGATACCTTCCTCCATCGCCATGTCCCCCGTTTTGTTCACCCACTCCGCGAATACTCCTACATCTTCTGAAGTGGGGGTATGGGAGCTCTTTGGGGTACACTTGGCGATGCTGTTAAGAGTGACGAGTATAGAAGGGAAGGGGTTGTCCGAAGGGAAAGTAGGAATGAGCTTTGCGTACGCCCGCCACAGGTAAGCATCCTGCCAAAGGATGAAGTTCGTGAGAAGTTTGTGCTGATGTGGGTCGGTGAACGGTCGTAGTTGCTGCAGTTCGGACTTCTGCTCGTACTGTTTACGCAGCTCGGCGATATTGTGCGCGCTCAAAGTCTTCGCGTCACAGGGAATGGTCTCGAAACCACCTAGTTGCGTCAGTGCATTTGCACCTTCTATGATGCTTCCAAGGGTATTCATCATCAGCTTCCGGCCGGTTCCGACGTGCTGGCCAGTCTGTTCGAGCGGGAACGGCGCAAGTATTGCGACAGCCCCGCGCTTGCCAGATTCGCATAAGGGTCCAACTTTGGAATAAAATGATTCAACGTGGGCAAGACCCTCCTTCACTCCGGGAATATTG
>Ga0307516_10006747_pt1 | contig 13412 bp, 9 predicted proteins | sample 19_EM_MG_FD_203310 | JGI IMG/M metagenome (GOLD analysis project Ga0307516, IMG submission 203310) | Populus trichocarpa ectomycorrhiza microbial communities from riparian zone in the Pacific Northwest, United States - 19_EM | ecosystem: Host-associated > Plants > Roots > Unclassified | place... | reverse complement strand
CCTCGTCCGGTTCGCGAACGAGGACATCGCCATCGCCGACCCTCAGGCGATCCACCAGGCACTGGCCGCGTGGGATGTGTACGAGCGCCTCGGGTCTCCCGAGGGGGAACTCGCGATCGCGCAGGCAGTGGTGTACCTGGCGACCGCGCCGAAGTCGATCGCCGTCTACCGCGGGTTCACTGCGGCCCTCAAGGCTGCGAAGCAGACCGGGTCCCTCGCCCCGCCCCTGCACATTCTCAACGCCCCGACGAGGCTGATGAAGAACCTCGGCTACGGCGAGGACTACCAGTACGACCCCGACACCCAGGACGGCTTCTCGGGCGCGAGCTACTTCCCCGACGCGATGGAACGTCGCACCTTCTATGCACCCACCGACCACGGGTACGAACGCCACATCCGCGATCGCCTCACCCGCTGGGCCCAGCTCCGCGCCCGCAAACAGCGGCCACAAGCGCCCGAAGGACCCGGCGACGCGCACCCACCGGAAGGAACCCCCGCATGACGCCTCGACAGGCACGGCCGGCGCCCGAAGCGATTCGGGTGCGCGGGGCGCGCGTGCACAACCTGAAGAACATCGACGTCGATGTTCCGCTGGGCAGACTCGTCTCCATCGCGGGAGTCTCCGGGTCAGGGAAGTCCTCGTTCGCCCTCGGGGTGCTGTATGCGGAAGGGTCGCGCCGCTATCTTGAGGCCCTATCGACGTACACCAGGCGCCGGCTCACTCAGGCGAGCCGTGCCGCGGTCGACAGCGTCGAGCATGTGCCGGCCGCCCTCGCTCTCAAGCAGCGCCCCGGCATTCCCGGCGTGCGGTCGACCTTCGGGACCTCAACCGAGCTGCTCAACAGTCTGCGGTTGATCTATTCACGGTTGGGTCGCCACCAATGCCCGAACGGGCACCGGATGGAACCGACCATGGACGTCGCGCTCGATCTGCCGTTGACCTGCCCGGTCTGCGCGACCGTCTTCGGGCCACCCGGCGCCGAGTCCTACGCCTTCAACAGCGAGGGCGCGTGCCCGCGCTGCCAGGGCACCGGGACGGTGCGCGACATCGACGAGCGGACGTTGGTGCCGGACGAGAGCCTCAGCATCGACGACGGTGCGGTGGCGCCGTGGGCGATGTTCGGTCTCGCCGCGAATCCGCAGACGGTCGCCGCGATGGGTGTGCGCACGGACGTGCCGTTCTCCCAACTCACCGGCAAAGAGCGGGACATCGTCTTCCACGGCCCTTCCGAGCAACGCCAGATTCTCTACCCGGCGAAGAACGGGAAGCTCTTCGACCTGAAGGTCACCTATCGCAACGCGAACCTGGCCGTGGAAGAAGCCTTGAAGAAGGCGGACACCGAGAAGGGGTTGAACCGGATCGAACGGTTCCTCAGCGTGCGGACCTGCCCGGAGTGCGACGGCAGCCGCCTGAATGCCCAGGCGCGCTCCACGCTGGTCGAAGGCATCGATCTCGCCGATGCCACCGCCATGACGCTGGATGAGGTCACCGCCTGGGTGCAGACCATCGCGGCCACCCTGCCGGCCGAGATGGTTTCCATGGCCGACAGCATCGTCTCGCAGATGGTCGGGACCGCCCGGATGCTCCTGAAGCTCGGACTCGGCTATCTCACCCTCGACCGTGCCTCGGCGACGCTCTCGACCGGGGAGCGCCAGCGCGTGCAGCTCTCCCGCTCGGTTCGCAACCGCACCACCGGGGTGCTCTACGTCCTCGACGAACCCTCCATCGGCATGCACCCTGCCAACATTGACGGGCTCCTGGATGTGGTGCGCGAACTCGTGGTCGACGGGAATTCCGTGGTGATTGTCGACCATGACGTGCAGGTGCTGCGTGAGTCGGACTGGCTCCTCGAAATCGGACCCGGCTCCGGCGCCGAGGGCGGAGAGATCATCGCGTCTGGTGCCCTGTCCGATGTGGAGGGCAACCCACGGTCCCTGATCGCCGGATTCATTGACGGCAGCCAGGACACCCTGGTACGCACCCCGGCCCCGGCCCCGGACATGTTCGCCCTCGGCAGCATCCACCTGCGGACCGCCCCGTTGCACACGGTCCACGCCTTGGATCTGACCATTCCCAAGGGGCGCCTGATCGCAGTGACCGGAGTCTCCGGGTCAGGGAAGACCACGCTGGTGCTGGAAAGCCTGGTCCCCGCCCTGGTCGCGGACGCCAACGGGCAAAGCCCGCCCGAACACGTCACCGCGCTCGACCCGGCGGGGGTGAGCCGGGTCAGCGTCGTCGATGCCTCGCCGATCGGCATCAACGTCCGCTCCACTGTCGCCACCTACAGCGGCGTCCTGGACGACCTCCGCCGCGTCTACGCCGCCACCCCGGACGCCAAGCGCCTCGGCCTCAAGGCGGGAGATTTCTCCTACAACACCGGAAGTCTGCGCTGCCCTGTCTGTGACGGCACCGGCCAGGTCTCCCTGGACGTGCAGTTCCTCCCCGACGTCGACATCGCCTGCCCGAAATGCGACGGCACCCGGTACTCGCCGGAAGCCGACCGCATCCGCCGCCGGCCGCCGGGCGCCGACGAGGACGACCCCGGCCTCACCCTGCCGCAGCTGCTCGCGATGACCATCGCGCAGGCCCTCACCCGGGTCGCGGACCTGAAGAAGGTCCACTCCCGGCTGCGGTTGCTGGACGACCTCGGACTCTCCTACCTGACCCTCGCCGAGGCGACCCCCGCGCTGTCCGGCGGCGAGGCACAGCGCCTGAAACTCTCCGCCGATCTTGACCGGGACCAGCACGACACCGTCTTCGTCTTCGACGAGCCCTCCATCGGGCTGCATCCCCTCGACGTGCGACTGCTCCTCGGCGTCCTGCAACGCCTGGTGGACAACGGCGCCACGGTCATCGTGATCGAACACGACCTCGACATGATCCGCAACGCCGACTACCTCATCGATCTCGGACCCGGCGGCGGCGCAGCCGGTGGACGCATCGTCGCCACCGGCACCAGCGACGAGATCGCCGCCAACCCGGACAGCACCACCGGCCGGTATCTCGCAGGCAAGACCTCGGCCGGCAGGTAAGCCGAAATGACCCACGAAGCTGACCAATGTGGCCGCCGCGACCGGCGGCGTCAACGGTCAACGGCGGGTGTGGCGGGCCCGGCTGCCGGGCCACGGGAGGCGGCGGCCTCGAGGTCGTCGCCGTGCGACGGCGGTGACGACTGGTAGCCGGCGGCCTGCAACGTGAACAACTGCGAGTAGATGCCGCCGGCAGCCATCAATTCGGTGTGCGTGCCCGCTTCGACCAGGGCGCCGCGGTCGAGGATGAAGATCCGGTCGGCGTGGGTGATGTTCGCCAGCCGGTGCGTGATCAGGATCGTCGTCTTGCGGCCCTGCCGTCCCCGCAGCGCCCGGAACAGGGCGTCCTCGGCGCGCGGGTCGAGCGCCGACGACGGCTCGTCCATGATCAGTAAGGGTGCGTCGCGCAGGAAGGCGCGGGCGGCGGTGATGCGCTGCCATTGCCCGCCGGACAGGTCCTGCCCGTCCTTGAAGGTGCGGTCCAGCAGGGTGTCGTAGCCGTGCGGCAGGTCGCTGATCATGTCGTGCGCGACCGCCATCGTCGCGGCGGCCTCGATCCGCGCCGGGTCGGTGGTGCTGTCGACGTCGCCCATCGCGATGTTCGTGGCGGCGCTGAACGGCCACTTGTGGTGTTCCTGCGACGCGACGGCGATGTTGCGGCGCAGCCCGTCGCTGTCCCAGCCGGCGTACGGCTGCCCGTCCCAGCGGATGGTGCCGCCGGTCGGCTCCCGCAGCCCGGCGATCATCGCCGCGAGGGTCGATTTGCCGGAGCCGTTCTCGCCGACCAGGGCGATGGTCTCGCCGGTGCGGATGGTCAGGCTCACCTGGTCGACCGCCGGCCGGTCCCGGTCCGGATACCGCAGGGTCACTTCGTGTACGGACAGCTCGCGCAGACCCTCCGGGGCGGGCCGGGTGCCGGGGTCGGCGCCGCCCGGCGGGGGGAGTGGCAGGTAGCTGTCGGCGGTCGCGAGGAAGCGGACATACTCGTTGAAGAACTGGCCGCTGGTGTAGACCCGGTCCACCTGGAACGTCACCTGCGCGAGGGACCGCTGCGCGGCCTGGACCGCGATCACGCAGGTGGCCGCCGCGGCCAGGGGGATCCGCCCGTCGAGCAGCAGCATGCCGAGCAGCATGTACACCCCGGTCAGGGCGATGCCGCCGACGGCCGCGCCGACGCTGGTGGTCGTGGTGACCCGGCGTGCCACCTGCAACTCGACGGCGGTCTGCGCGCCCATCACCCGGTCGTAGAGGCCGAGCAGAAAACCCCGCAACCCGTACGAGCGCAGCTCCGCGGCCGAGACCCGATCGGCCATCAGTTGCTGCAGCACCCACTGCCGGCGCCGCCGGGTCGAGCTCGCCAGATAGCTCTGGAACTTCACGTGACCGGCGCGCAGGGCGGCGTACGCGGTCGGGACGGTCGCGACCAGCAGCGCGAGCAGCAGCAGCGGATGGATGGTCACCACCGCGGCGGTCACCGCGAGCACGCTGACGATGCCGGCGAACAGGTTCATCGTGTTCTGCACCAGCTCGATCGCGGCCTCCGTGCCGCGGGTCGCCCGCTCCATCCCTTCGGCGAAGCTGTCGTCGTCGAACGCCTTCAGTTCCACCGCGGTGGTGTGCTCGAACAACTCTCGCTCCACCACCAGGTGTACGCGCGGCGTCAACCCGTTCAGGGCGTACCCGACCACCAGGCCCAGCCCGCCGCGGACCGCGGTCGCCGCAGCTAGCCAGGCCAACGCCGGCAGCGCCGCGCGGACCCGGTCCGGGGTCGGGCCGCCGGCGAACAGCTCGATCAGCACCCGCTGCGTGGCCAGCAGCCCGAACGCCGCGAGCACACCGGAGGCCAGCGTCGCCGACGCCACCGTCACCGTCCGTAGCCGGTCGGCGCGCCAGGCCACCCGCAATGCCCGGACCACCAGCCCGGGCAGCTCGGTGAACACCCCCACCAGACCCGCGGCCGCGCGCGCCCGGACCCCGGTCTCCCACCACGACGGGCGCAGCTCGGGCAGGACGGCCTCGCGGGGGCCCGGGCCCGGCTGCGAGGGGCCGGGCTGCGAGGGAACGGAGCCGCGGCCGTGGGTCTGGTTCGTCGTGGTGTTCACCTGTGCCCTGTTCCCTGCGATCGGCGGTGCACCGTTTGGTCTGACTGGACGGTCCTGGAGACGGGTCACGACACAGAGGAACCGCGCCGGAGCGGCCGAGGGCTCAGCCGTGCCTTTTCCGGGGAGCACGTCGCCCATGGAGCCTATGGTGGTTCCGGCTCGGGAGGCGCCGTCGATGACGGACAGCCGGTGCGGTCAGGCGGTGTGCAGGCCGGGGATCGGCACGGGGTAGTCGCCGGTCAGACAGGCGGTGCAGAAGCCGCCCGGCTCGGGTGAGATCGCTGTCAGCATCTGATCCAGCTCGAGGTAGGCGAGGGAGTCCGCGCCGAGGTGGTCGCGGATCTCGTCGATCGACCTGGTGGCGGCGATGAGCTTGCTGCGGTCGGAGGTGTCCAGGCCATAAAAGCAGGACCATCGGTACGGCGGGGAGAGCACCCGCAGGTGGATCTCGGCGGCGCCGGCGTCGCGGAGCAGCCGCATAGTGGCGCGCAGGGTGGTGGCCCGGACGATGGAATCCTCGACGACGACGAGCTTCTTCCCGGCGACGTTGTCCTCGATCGCGTTGAACTTGATCCGCACGGCGTTCTCGCGCAGTTGCTGGTTCGGGGCGATGAAGGTGCGGCCGATGTACCTGTTCTTGATCAGGCCGTCGCCGTACTCGATGCCGGACTCGGCGGCGTAGCCCTGCGCGCCGGGGACCGACGAGTCGGGGATCGGCATGACCATGTCGGCGTCGACGGGCGCCTGCCGGGCGAGGGCCCGGCCCATCCGGCGGCGAGCGGCGTGCACGCCGACGCCGGCGAGCTTGCCGTCCGGGCGGGCGATGTAGACAAACTCGAACGAGCACAGCGCCCGGCGCTGCGGGGTGGCGAACTGGATGCTGTGCACGCCGTCGTCGTCGATGACCACGGCCTCGCCGGGGTCGATCTCGCGGATGACGCGGGCGCCGACGACGTCGAGGGCCGGGGTCTCGGAGGCGAGGACCCAGCCGCCGGTGTCGCACTGGCCGAGAAACAGCGGCCGGAAGCCATGCGGGTCGCGCGCGCCGATCAGCCGGGTCTCATCCATGATCACGAACGAGTAGGCGCCCTGTAGCCGGGGGAGCACGGCAGCGAGCGCCGCGACCAGGTCGCCGTCGGCGTCGCCGGTCAGGGAATCGGCGAGCAACACGGCGACGACGTCACTGTCGCTGCCGAGGTCGGCGTCGGGCCGGCCGGCGGCGAGCTCGGTGGTGTTGACGAGGTTGCCGTTGTGGCCCAGGGCGAAGAACACGTCGCCGGCGTGCCGGGCGACGGGCTGGGCGTTGCGCCAGGCGCTGGCGCCGGTGGTGGCATAGCGGGTGTGACCGATGGCCATGGTGCCGGGCAGGGCCCGCAGCCGGTGCTCGTCGAAGATCGTGGAGACCAGGCCCATGTCCTTGTCGATCATGATCTTCGTGCCGTCGCTGACCGCGATGCCGGCGGACTCCTGGCCCCGGTGCTGCAAGGCGAACAGGCCGAGGTAGGTCAGGTGGGCTGCGGGCTGCTGCGGGTCGCGGACCCCGAAGACGCCGCAGGCTTCCTTCGGGCTGTCACTGCCATCTGCCACTGCGTCGACTATACGGACGGGGCCTTCCCGCAGCGAACCAGCGGCTGCCACGTCCGGGTGGTTCTGGGTGGCAGGTTCTCCGTACGATGGCTGTCGATGCCGACCGGAAGAGGGTGGCGCGCTGATGATCTGGCGTCGAGGCTCGAAGGGTGACAAGGGCGTGGGTGGCGGGGAGTCCGATGTGCACCTGGAGGACCGGGTCAACGACCTGCTCGGCCGGGCGCGGACCGCGGGTGGTCACGGTGACATCGACAGCCAGGTGCGGCTGACCGCGGAAGCGATGGATGTCTGCCGCACGCTCGTGGGCCGGTGGCCCGACGATCCTCGGCACGTCGCCGCGCTGGCCGGCGGCCTCTACAACCTGGCGTACCGGCTCATCCAGGCCGGCCGTGCGACCGAGGCAACCGAGGCGCTGGACGAGTCCGGGCGGCACTACTCGGCGTTGGCGGCCAAGAATCCGGGCCGGTATGCCACCGCGCTCTGCGACGTCCGGCTGCGCGTCGCGTTGGTGCTGCTCATGGAAGGCAGGTACGACCAGGCGGTGAGCCGGGCCCGCGAAGCCGTCACCGCCTACGAAACGATCGCCCAGGGTGACCCGCGCGAGCGGGGCTTCGGCCTGGTGCGGACCCATACGCTGATCGGCCGGGCTTTGCTGCTCGGAGGGCATCCGGACGAGGCACTGGAGGAGTTCGACACCGCGCTGTTCGCCGCCGAGCGGCTGCGCGAGGAGGCCGGCATCGCCGGCACCGACTTCGCCTGGCTGGCGGTGGCGCCGGAAAGCTTCCGGCAGGCGGCGCCCGAGTGGCTGGGGGCGGCGGTGGCCGCGATGGAGCTGCACGACGCCGCCGGCAAATGGGCCATAGCCGCCGACGCCGCCAACGTCGCCATGCGCGTGGCGGGCGGCCTCGCGGCGATCGGGGACGCGACCGCCGAGGCCCGCTTCGAGGCCGTCATGGCCCGGGCGCAGGAGATCTGGCGAGCGGCGAAGAATCCGATCCGCGCGGCGGGGGAACGTTCCCGGCCCACCGACGAGTTCATGGTCAGTGCCGCCGGGCTGGTCCGAGGCCCAAGGCAGGAGCCCGACCTCGCCCGGATCTCACGGCTGGCCGGGTGGGGCCCTCCGCCCCGCTGAAGGGTCAGTCGGAGACGCCGGCGAGGGTGATGACCTTGTCGATGTGGGCGCGGACCAGCAGCTCGCCGGGCCCTCCGTTGCGGGCGCCGTACTCCTCGGCCCGGTCCTGGCCCACGTACCGGGCGGCGAGCCGGGTGGCCCACTGCCGCAGCTCGTCCGGCTGCTCGGACACCGAGATGCGTCCCTGCAGCACGACGAAGGCGAACGGCGGCCGGTCGTCGTCTACGCACAGCGCGAACCGTCCGTCGCGGACCAGGTTGCGGCCCTTGACGCTGGACGCGCCGGTGGTGAACACCAGGTCGTCGCCGTCGAGCAGGAACCAGACCGGTGTCACGTGCGGGCCGCCGTCGGCCCGGACTGTCGACAGTTTGCCGGTTCGCGTCCCCGCCGAGACGAAGCTCCGCCACTGCTGCTCGGTCATCTTCGGCATGCGCCCGCCTCTCGTACCGTCGGGCCCAAAGCCTATCCGGGCCGGCCCCGTGGGGGCCGGCCCGGACGAATCAGGCGATGTCGAACCGGTCGAGGTTCATGACCTTGACCCACGCCGCGACGAAGTCGTGCACGAACTTCTCCCGCGCGTCGTTGCTCGCGTAGACCTCGGCGAGCGCGCGCAGTTCCGAGTTTGAGCCGAAGAGCAGGTCGACGCGGCTGCCGGTCCACTTCTGCTCGCCCGTGGCGAGGTCACGACCCTCGAAGCTGCTCGCGTCGTCGGCCGTCGCCCGCCACGCCGTGCCCAGGTCGAGCAGGTTGACGAAGAAGTCGTTGGTCAGCGACCCCGCGGTGGCGGTTAGGACGCCCACCGGCGACTGCTGGTGGTTCGCGCCCAGGACGCGGAGCCCGCCGACCAGGACCGTCATCTCGGGGGCGCTCAGGGTGAGCAGGTTCGCCTTGTCGACCAGGAGGAACTCGGCCGGCAGGCGGTGGCCCTTGCCGAGGTAGTTGCGGAACCCGTCCACGGTCGGTTCGAGCGGGGCGAAGGACTCGACGTCCGTCTGCTCCTGCGACGCGTCGGTGCGGCCCGGCGTGAAGGGGACCTCCACGGTGTGGCCGGCGTTCCGGGCGGCCTGCTCGACGGCCGCCGAGCCGGCGAGCACGATCAGGTCGGCCAGGGAGACCTTCTTGCCGCCGGTCTGGCTGGCGTTGAACGCCTCCTGGATGCCCTCCAGGGTGCGCAGCACGCCCGCCAGCTCGTCCGGGTTGTTGACCTCCCAGCCGCTCTGCGGCTGCAGGCGGATGCGCGCGCCGTTCGCACCGCCGCGCTTGTCGCTGCCGCGGAACGTCGAGGCCGAGGCCCACGCGGTGGAGACCAGCTGGGGGATCGTCAGGCCGGAGGCGAGGATCTGGCCCTTGAGCGCCCCGATGTCACCGGCGTTGACGAGCTCGTGGTCGACCGCGGGGACCGGGTCCTGCCAGATCAGCGTCTCGGCCGGCACCTCGGGGCCCAGGTAGCGGGCGATCGGGCCCATGTCGCGGTGGGTCAGCTTGAACCACGCGCGGGCGAAGGCGTCCGCGAACTCCTGCGGGTTCTCCATGAAGCGCCGCGAGATCGGGCCGTAGATCGGGTCGAGGCGGAGCGCGAGGTCGGTCGTCAGCATCGTCGGCGCGTGGGACTTCGCCGCGTCGTGGGCGTCGGGGACCGTGCCGGCTCCCGCGCCGTCCTTCGGCTTCCACTGGTGTGCGCCGGCCGGGCTCTTCGACAGCTCCCACTCGTACCCGAAGAGGATCTCGAAGAAGCTGTTGTCCCAGGCGATGGGGGTGTTCGTCCAGGCGCCCTCGAGGCCGCTGGTGATCGTGTCGCCACCCTTGCCGGTGCCGAAGGCATTCTTCCAGCCCAGGCCCTGCAACTCCAGCGAGGCGGCCTCGGGCTCGGGGCCGACGTTCTCGGCCGGGCCGGCGCCGTGGGTCTTGCCGAAGGTGTGGCCGCCGGCGATCAGCGCGACCGTCTCCTCGTCGTTCATCGCCATCCGGCTGAAGGTCTCGCGGATGTCGCGGGCCGAGGCGATCGGGTCCGGGTTGCCGTTCGGGCCCTCCGGGTTGACGTAGATGAGGCCCATCTGGACCGCCGCGAGCGGGTTCTCGAGGTCGCGGTCGCCGGTGTAGCGCTCGTCGCCCAGCCAGGTGGTCTCGGGACCCCAGTAGACGTCCTCGTCGGGCTCCCAGACGTCCGGGCGGCCGCCGGCGAAGCCGAAGGTCTGGAAGCCCATCGACTCCAGGGCCACGTTGCCGGCCAGCACCATGAGGTCGGCCCAGGAGAGGCTCTGGCCGTACTTCTGCTTGACCGGCCAGAGCAGGCGGCGGGCCTTGTCCAGGCTGGCGTTGTCCGGCCAGCTGTTGAGCGGCGCGAAGCGCTGCTGCCCGGCGCCGGCGCCGCCGCGGCCGTCGCTGATCCGGTACGTGCCCGCGCTGTGCCAGGCCATCCGGATCATGAACGGGCCGTAGTGGCCGTAGTCGGCCGGCCACCACTCCCGCGAGGTCGTCATGACCTCGGCGATGTCCCGCTTCACGGCGGGCAGGTCGAGGGTCTGGAACGCCGCGGCGTAGTCGAACTCGGCGCCCAGCGGGTTGGCCACCGCGGGGTTCTTGGCGAGGATCTTGAGGTTGAGCCGGTTCGGCCACCAGGCGCGGTTGCTGTCGCCCTGGGTCGGGTGCGGGGCGCGCCCGTGCGCTACCGGACAGCGGGACTCGGCGCCCACCTCCGCGTCGTGGTCGATGGGCTGGTGCTCCTCGGACGGTACGGAGGCCGCTCCCACCTCGGGATCGTGGACGATGGGGTCGTGGTTGTCAGACATGATTTCCTTCCGTGACGGGACAGTCGGGGCACCGGCCCCAGAAGACGACCTCGGCCTCATCGATGGCGAAGCCGCTGCCGTCGGAGGCATGCAGGCAGGGCGCCTCGCCGACGGCGCAGTCGACATCGGCGATGCGACCGCACGACCGGCAGACGACGTGGTGGTGGTTGTCGCCGACCCGCGCCTCGTAGCGGGCCACCGAGCCGGCGGGCTGGATGCGCCGCACCAGGCCGGCGGCCGTCAGCGCGTGCAGGCAGTCGTAGACGGCCTGGTGCGACACTTCGGGAAGACTCCGGCGCACCGCACCGATGATCGACTCCGTGTCGGCGTGCGCATGCGTGTGCACCGCGTGCAACACCGCGACCCGGGGTCGGGTCACGCGCAACGCGGCTCCGCGCAGCATCCGCGGGAAATCCGGAGTCGTGGCCACGACTCCGGATTCTGGTCCCTTTTCTGGAATCAGTCAAGAATATCGACGAGATGCCACACCGCGTCAGGCGGCGCCCAGCGCCTCCGTCGGGGCCAGCCGGGCCGCCCGGATGGCCGGATACAGCCCGGCCAGCGCCCCGATCACCACCGTCGCGGCCACCCCGCCCAACAGCACCCAGACCGGCACCACGGTCGGCCACGTCTGCGTCGTCGCGTACAGGGCCGTCACCGCGAAGCCGAGCAGCACCCCGCCCGCACCGCCGGCCAGCGACAGCAGCAGCGACTCCGCCACGAACTGCACCCGGATCTGACCCCGCGTCGCCCCCAGCGACCGGCGCAGTCCGATCTCCGCCCGGCGTTCCAGCACCGAGATCACCATCGTGTTGGCGACCCCGATGCCGCCGACCAGCAGTGCCACCGCCCCGAGCCCCAGCAGCAGCTGGGTGAAGGTCTTGTTGGTGGCCTGCCGGGCCGGCAGCGCGTCCGAGGGCCGGGAGACCTTGACCTCGTCGGGATTCTCCGGGTTCGCGGTCGCCGCCAGCACGTCGCGGACGGCAGTGACCTGCGCGTCGTCGGACCGGGTATAGACGGTCGTCGGGTGCCCGTCGAAGTCCAGGTACGCCGTCGCCGCGGCCCAGCCGACCAGCGCCGCCGAGTCGAGTTCCGGCGCCAGCGGCACCGGGGCCAGCACCCCGGCCACGGTGAACCACCGGCCGCCGAGATAGACCGCGGGCCCGGTGCCGAGCCGCCGGGCGGCCACCGAGCCCAGCACGACGGCCGGGTATCGCGCGGTCGCCGCGTTGAGCCAGGACCCCGACGCGACCGAGGCGCCGACCGTCGACAGCAGGTCGAGCTGGGCCGCCGACACCGAGATCCCGCCGGTCTGCGCCGCCGGGATCCGGTCGGTCCGGTACACCGACGTGTCCGGGACCGTGCCCGTCGCGGCCACCGCGTAGACCGGCCCGATCCGGGCGATCATCGCCGGCGACTCGTCCGGCAGGGTCGCGTCCTCGCCGAACATGGTGTTGCCCGGGCCGACCGTGAGCAGGTTCGTGCCCAGGGCCGCGAGCGCCCGGTCCAGGTCGGCGCGGCTGGACGCCGAGATGCCGACCACCGCGGTCATCGCCGCGATGCCGATCGCGATCCCCAGCGACGACAGGACCGCGCGCAGCGGCCGGGCCCACAGGCCGGAGAGCCCGACCCGCAGCAGATCGCCGGTGCGCAGCCGGGCGGGTGTCAACAAGGCCATGGTCAGCTCACCCGCCCGTCGCGCATCGAGATCTGCCGGGGCAGGCCGGCGGCCAGGTCCCGGTCGTGCGTGATCACCAGTACGGTCGTGCCGCCCGCGTGCAGTTCCCGCAGCAGCTCGACCACCCCCGACCCGGCGACCGAGTCCAGGTTCCCGGTCGGCTCGTCCGCCAGCAGCAGGGCCGGATCGCCGGCGACCGCCCGGGCCATCGCCACCCGCTGCCGCTCACCACCCGAGAGCTGGTGCGGCCGGTGCCCGAGCCGGGCACCCAGGCCCACCCGGTGCAGCGCGGCCTCGGCGCGCCGCTCCCGCTCCTTGCGGGGTACGCCCGCATACAGCAGGCCGTCCGCCACGTTCGCAACCGCGGTACGGCCGGGCGCGAGGTGGAACTGCTGGAAGACGAAGCCGATCCGGCGCGCCCGCAGCGCCGACAGCTGCCGGTCGGAGAGCCGGGACACGTCGTGCCCGTCGATCCGGACCGTGCCCGCCGACGGCCGGTCGAGGGTGCCGATGAGGTGCAGCATCGTCGACTTGCCCGAGCCGGACGGGCCGACGACCGCGGCCAGTTCGCCGTACTCGACGGTCAGGTCCACGGCGTCCAGCGCGGTCACCCCGCCGGGGTAGGACTTCGTTGCGCCGGACAGCTCGATCACGGTCATGACGGCATGCCCACCGTCGTGCCCTCGGCGATTCCGCCGCCGGAGACCTCGACCCGGCCGTCGGCGAACAGGCCCGTCTCCACCGCGGCGATGCGGCTGGCGCCGCCGTCGACGACCTGCAGGCCGTACCCGCCCTCGGCGAGCGCGAGCAGCGCCGCGACCGGGACCGTCAGCACGCCGGGCCGCTGGGAGGCGGTGAACGCGACGCTGACCGAGGCCTGGTCCAGGCCGGCCGGTGAGGTGGCGAAACCGATGGTCACCGACAGGCTGGTGGACGCCTCCTGCTGGCCTTCCGCGGGCGTGACCACGGTCTCGACGCCCTTGATCGTCCCGCGGACCACCTTGCCGTCCGGCAGGGTCACCCGCACGGTCGCACCCTTGCGGGCCAGCCGCTGATCCGAGATGTCCAGCTCCACGGTGGCGACCCGGCCGGTG
>Ga0307516_10006746_pt1 | contig 13415 bp, 9 predicted proteins | sample 19_EM_MG_FD_203310 | JGI IMG/M metagenome (GOLD analysis project Ga0307516, IMG submission 203310) | Populus trichocarpa ectomycorrhiza microbial communities from riparian zone in the Pacific Northwest, United States - 19_EM | ecosystem: Host-associated > Plants > Roots > Unclassified | place... | reverse complement strand
GCGCGCGTGCTGGCGCACGCGCTGATCGAACAGACCCAGGTCACGCCCCGTCTTGAGCTGCTCGGCCGGCTGGCCGAACAGGCCCACGCGGCGGGTTGGGGTGAGGTGCGGGTGATTCTGCTGCACGCCCAGTTGATCACGCGCAGTCTGCAGGGCGCCGATCCGGCAACCCTCCGGGACTGCTCCGACGCGATGCTGTCCGCGGCGCACGGCACCGCGGACGAGATCCTGATCGCCCTGGCGCTCGCCTCGCGTGCGCTGTTCGTGGTGGACGCCGAGCACCCCGACGACGTGGGGGAAGATGTCGGCAGCCTGCTGGCCCAGGCGGTGGCCATGCTCGACGACACGATGGACCCCGGTACCGACGGGCTCGGGCTGCGGGGCATCGAGGTGCCCGCCTGTTACGTGGAGTGCGGGCAGGCGTTTCACCGGCTCGGTCTGTGGGAGCTCGAGGAGGAGATGTACGCCCGCGCCGCTGAGGCCCTCGACCTGCCCCTCCCCTGGCAGGTGCGGGCGGTGGCCGGGTTCACCCGCCGGGTGTTGGTGGTCAATCGTCTGGAGAGTGCGCTCGCCCTGTCCTGCGCACTGTTGGAGATCGGATCGCGGGAGCCGGCCCGTCGGGTGGCGGCGAACTCGGTGCGCCCGACCCCGGCCCAACGCGCCGACCTGCCGCCGATGTGGGCCGTGGAGATTCTCGCCCTGGAGCATTTCCTGGACGTCATCGCCGGTCGTTCCCGGCTCGGCGGCGCGGCCCACGAGGTTCCGGCGCGACTGTACGCCCGGCTGGAGATGAGCACCTGGACCGGATACCGGGCCTGCCTGCTGCTGGCGGCCGCGCTCGGCGCGCACGACCAGGGCGACGTCACCACCACGGCCCGGCTGGCGGAGAGCGCCCTGTCGCTGCTCGACGACGCCAAGCCGAGCATCACCACACTCGCCATGCACCTGGCCACGCTGGACACCGAGGACCAGGCCGGCCGACGGTACGCTCGGCACCTGGCCGGATTGCGCTGGCAGACCAGGCTGGCGGTGCTCGGCGCGTTCCGGTCACGGCTGGCCTCGGTCCGGGTGCTGCGGGCCGGCGAACAACTCAGCCGGCAGGCGTTCGCGGACGCGCTGACCGGCCTGGGCAACCGGCACGCCGAGGTTCGGCACCTGGCTCGGCTGCGCCGGCGTGGTCCCGAGCAGCGCCTCCTCGTGGTCCTTCTCGACGTGGATCATTTCAAGGCCGTCAACGACACGTTCGGCCACGCCACCGGGGACGAGGCGCTGCGGGTCATCGGCAGCATCCTGCAGGCGGTGGTCCGCCGATCCGACCTCGCCGTACGCCGGGGCGGTGACGAGTTCATGCTGCTGATCGACCTGCCGCCGGGCACCGACACACCGATCGTGGCGCACGGCATCGTCCGCGCCGTCGCCCGGCACCGCTGGGCGGACGTCGCACCGGGACTCGCGGTCGGCGTCAGCGCGGGTGAGGCGGTGGGCGCGGCGCGCGACGTCGACGACCTGATCCGGATGGCCGACGAGAACCTCTACCGGGCCAAGGACAGCGGCCGCGGGCAGGCGATCGCCCCGTCCGGCCAGGGTCGCGACGGATCCGTATCGTCCGAACGGTAGAGGCCCATCATCCGAACGGCCGGACACCTGGGCGGAAACGGACATATGCGTCTGTCGATACGGTCCCGGGGTCGCGAGGCAGGGTGCTTGTTCGCTAGCGTGCGCGATCTCATCTTCGACGCTTACGGGGAGCATTCTTCATGACGTATCGCCACATCGCGCGCGTCGGCGCAGCCGGTCTGATCGCCGCCGGCGCCCTCGCGGTCGCCGCGGTCCCGGCATACGCGGCGGCCACCGTCGACTTCGGCGTCAACTTCAAGGGCACCACGATCGCCGCCGACGCCGGCGGCAAGCTGGGCTTCGTCACCATCACCAACCACGGCTCCAGCACGCCCAAGAAGGTGGACGTGCGCTTCGACGTCACCAAGCTCGACCAGTCCAAGGTCACCGTCCCGGAGGTGGGCGACGGCTGCACGTTCACCGCAGGCGTGGCCGACTGCCTGGTCCCGGCGGCGGACATTCCCGGTCCGGGCCTCAACCTGGAAAGTCCGGTACCGCTGATCAAGGTGCCGGGTGCCACCGGTGCGGCCGGCAAGCTGACCGTCACCGTCGTGGTCGACGGCGACACCGACGCGGACAACGACAGCAAGACCGTCGACGTCTCGGTCGGTGGCCACGGCGTCGACCTCGGCATCGTGGTGCCCGACGTCAGCGTTCTGGACGCCAACGGGATCCCGAGCGGCAAGCCGATCGTGCCGGGCGGCAGCAGCGCGGTCACCGGTGTCCTGGTCAACCAGGGCGACGCGACGGCCGTCGGCCTGAGCGTGACGGTCACGGTGCCGAAGGACGTCACGTTCGGCGAGATCGACGGCTGCGTCCGCTCCGCCGACAAACGGTCGCTGCACTGCGTCGCGGACGATTTGGTGCTGACGCCGTTCGGCGGGGACGACGACACGTCGTTCGTCGAGTTCAGTCTCCCGGTCACCGTGTCGGCGGACGCCCCGGGTCCGGTCACGTTGACCGGCGGCAACGCGGTCGCCGCGGCGACCGGGCAGGAGTCATTGCCGGAGGCGGCGGCTCGTCGGCTCGCGCGTAAGGCCCTGCCGAAGAGCTTCCACCGACTGACCAAGGCCCAGATCGCCGCCGTCGACGCCGTCGAGGTCGACTCGTCCGACAACACCGACCAGTTCGCCGTCCTGGTCGCGGCCAAGCCTGGTGGCAGCACCGGTGGCGGCACCGGCGGCACCGGCGGCGGCCTGCCGGTCACCGGCCCGGTCGCGGCTTCCGTGGCGGGCACCGGAGCCCTGGTCATCGCGATCGGCGCGGTGCTGTTCGTGACGACCCGCCGCCGGCGCGTCGTCCTGGTCGCCCCGGCCGACGAGCAGTAGCGGCGCCGCACCGACAGCAGGCAACCGGCTCGGGCGGGATGGGTGACCATCCCGCCCGAGCCGTTTCTGGACTACCCAGCAGCCGGCGGGCGGAAAATGCCGGTTCTGGATCCAGAGGCGAGGCACCGTGGCTATCGTTCCAGTTGGGAGGTGTCCGCACGCCCCGTTGCAGACGCGACGACCGGGGAAGGACTACGTGAGCACGCCCCTCGCGGACCTGCCCGACGTCAACGACCTGGTCGACGTCACGCTGGATTCGCGCACCGAACCGCTCGCCTCGGTGATCAGCACGGTCACCGGGGACATCGTGCTGCTCGGCGAGCCACTCGATCGCACCGGGCGGATCGTACGACCCGAGACCGGCGAATGCGGGTTGATCGTCTGGGGCGAGGGCGGCAGTCTGTGGCAGGCGCCGATCGCCGTGCTGGAGACGAGCCGACCACCCAACCTGACCTGGCTGATCCAGGTCACCGCCCCGGCGATCCGCACCCAGCGACGCTCGTTCGTCCGCGCCAATGTGGAGCTGTCCGTCGTCGTGCGGCACACCGTGGCCAGTCTCACGGTCACCGCCGCCGACCTCAGCGAGGGCGGGCTGCGCTGCTACACGAGTGCGGAGATCAAATTCTCCCGAGGTGACTCGGTGATCGCGGAATTCAGCCCCGGGCGTCATCTGGCCGTGCCGGCGGCAGTGGTCCGCCTGCACCGCGGCAAGGCGGGCCGGCCGACCGACCTCGGGCTGCGGTTCACCGACATGGAAATCGTCGACGCCGACTACATCCGCAGGTACGTCTTTCGCCAGCTACACGAGCAGCGGCGGCGGGAAGCCGGCTGAACTCCGCGGTCGCCGGGCCGGCCGGATCAGCAGACGCTCACGGTCACCGGGTCGGGCTCGAATTCGGCGCGCCGACCTCGATGCTCGGATGGCTCGTCCCGAGCGGACCGGCGCTCATCGCGGTCACCAGGCGCAGCGTGGTGGCGTTCAGCATCGACCCGGTGACGCCGGCGGTCGGACCGCCGTAGGCACAGGTGGCGGCGCCCCAGAGCTGGCAGACCCAGCCCATCGTGCCGGCCGAGAAGACCCCGGCACCGGACGCGGCAGTGTAGTAGGTGACGTTCGCGTGGGTGATTCCGCCGTTGCACGGCAGCGGTGACGTGGCCAGCACGTTGAGCTGGGCACCGTTCGGCCCGATCGGGGTACGGGCCTGGTCGAACTCCTGCCGCACGCCGACCGGCAGCACTGTGCCGGCCGGGGTGCCGGCCGGGAACGGCCAACCGGGTGCACTCAGCACCATGGCCGCGAAGTGGCCGGGGCAGCTCTCGTACTGCTGGCCGAACAGGTCCTTCTCCGGCCGGCGGCTCGGCAGGTCGCGGAACCGGACGGTGCCGGCCTGCGGCTCCCCGACGGCCACCGGATCGAGCGGCGCCTGGCGGTAGATGGCGAAGGCACGGTTCGCGCCGACCGGCGACGGCATCGGGCGGACCTGCCAGTATCCGGTGTTCGCGCCGAACAGGGCGATGTTCACGCCGGCGTCGCGGGCCGCGTCGAAGCCGTCCCGCATGGCCGCCGACCAATATTCGGCATGGGCGCCGAGCAGCACGCCTCGATGCTGGCGCAGCCATTCCGGGTGCAGGCCGAGGTCGACGTCGGTGACGTAGTCGACGTCCAGGCCGTGCTGCTCGACCAGGCGCACCAGCGAGTACTCGTCGGAGAGGTAGGTGGCCATGCCGTGCTCGCGGTCGAACGGACGGTCCAATGAGGAAACCAGGGACCGGTCGCGATAGCCCCGCGCGCCCCGGTACGCGCTGGCACCGCCCCAGTTGTTGTATGCCGACCAGGTCATCGGCTCGGACATCAGGACCAGCGGAGTCTGCGAGGCCGGGTCGGTCACGGTCAGCGGGACGTACGCCTGGCCGCCCCGGCTGTCGGTCAGCTTCAGCAGGTACGACCCCGGGGTGAAGCGCGCGTCGATGGGCACCGAGACGGTCGCGGTCCACGGCGCACGCGGGCTGCGGGTCGCCCGGTCCACCACCGCGGCCGGCTGGCGCCTGGTCCGGAACGTTCCGGAGGTGGCGACGGCCCGACCGCCCCGACCGCCGTAGTAGCCCATCCGCCAGGCCGTCACCGTGGCCGACGGCGCGCTGCTGGACACCATCAGGTGCACCGCCTGACCGCACACCGCCGAGGTCGTGTCCGCGTACGCCTGCAGCCCGGTGTCCCGCCGCGCGGCGTACCTCCACCCGGTACCGCCGGGATGGTCGTTCTCCGCCCGGATGTATCCGGACTTAGTGGGATAGCCACCGCATCCCGGGGCGGTGGAACCGGGCAGTGGCAACGGAACGCCGGGCAGCGGCGAGGCCGGGCCGGTCGGAACGGACGACGAGCCGGGCAGGGCGAAAGACGAGCCGGGAACGGCGGCGGACGAGCCGGGAACGGGTGCGTTGGTCGCCACCGCGTGTCCGGAACATCCTGCCACCGTCACCGCGGCCACGAAGGCGGCGAGGAACCTGGGCGGGCGCACATTGACACCCTTGCGGATCAGCGCCGGTTTGATAAGGGGGCAACGGGGTTGCGTCGCCGCCGGATCGCATTGACCGCTCCCAGCAGCAACGGCACGACGATCCAGCAGGCGTACGCGGATTCGCCGGCGAATGACACCGGAATCGACACCAGGAATCCCGCGGTCAACGACGCGGTACGCATGATGGCATTGCGCGACAGGCCGGGCGGGACGTCCGGCCGATAGAGACCGTTCACCTCGATCTCGCGGATCATCAGGATGAACAGGATCCCGGACGCCGCCTGCACCCCGGCGTAGAGGATGAATCGGGCCTGGAAGGCGCCGTTGCCGGTCAAGACGTTCGTGGTGAAGGGCGTGACGACCTGGGTCAGCAACCAATACAGGGTGATCGTGGTGAGCCGTCCGCCGAGCGTCTGCAGATAACGGAAGACCCGGTGATGGCCGGTCCAGTGCGCACCGATCACCACGAAGCTGATCATGAACGCGAGATACACGTGCCAGTTCTCGACGACGGAACGCAGCACCGCGGCGTTGGTGGTGCCCACCGGCACCGGCAGGTTCAGCGCCAGCAACGTGATGGCGATGGCGATGACCGCGTCCACCAGATACGTCAGTCGCAGGGCGGCCGCCGTGCGTACTTCGATGTCCGCGTCCGGGTTCCGCGGTGCGCGGAGTTCGGCAGTCATGCACTGAAGGGTGCCAGACGCCCGGACGCTACGACGCCGACGACATATCGCGAAGTTGTGTCTATCGATAACACTGCACCTCCTTACCGGACGGATCGGTAAGGACGTGCAGTTTGTCCTAGCGTGGCTTGCCCGCGGGACCGTCGCGCCGATCTCATGGTTGCAGGCGGTGATTCCTCCGGGACACACCACAATGGACGATTTGATCATCACTCCGACGATCGGAGCGCTGGCCGGTGGGATGGCCCGGCCTACGCACACGGGCACGACAAACGGGAAGGCGAGACGGTGGTCGAGACTGCGGAACTCGCCGATGGGGAACATCCGCGCGGCAACAATCTTGATGCTGACGTCGGGCTGTTCGATCGGAACGCCCACCTGAAGATTGTCGAACAAACACTGCAGGAAGCGCAGACCTCGGTGGCTCAGCTGCTGCTGATCCACGGCGGGGCGGGCGTCGGCAAGACTCGGATCCTGACCGCCGCCGGTCGACTGGGACGCGAACACGGCTTTCAGGTGCTGACCTCGCGAGCCGGACCGGGCTCGCCCGGCGGCACGGTCGCCCGATTGTTCGGCGGCACGGCGCTCGGAAACGACGGGCTCGATCCGGATCGGACCGGTCATCAGCACGAATCCGGTCCGCACCCGGCGGCCGAGGCGCGGTCGGAGTTTTTCGAGGAACGCCTGGTCGCGCTGACCGCCGGGGGACCGTTGCTGCTGATCGTCGACGACGTCCACCGCGCCGACCCGGAGTCGATCCGGCTGCTGGCCTCGGTGCCGTGGCGGGCCGAACACCTCCCGGTCGCGGTGGTGACCACGATCGGCATCGGCGATCCGGCGCGCGATCAGCGCGGGCTGGACGAGCTGAGCGCCAACAGCTCGGCGGAGAGCCGGCTGGGCCCGCTCTCCGAGGAGGGCTGCCATCGGTGGATCCATACGACGCTGGGTACCAAACCGGACCCGTCGTTTCAATCCGCCGTGCTGAGGTTGACCGGCGGCAATCCACGGCTGCTGCGGGACCTGCTCGGGATGCTCAGCCTGAGCGGGTTGGCGCCCACCGCTGAGGTCGCCGACGACCTGGTCAAACTCGACTTCTCGCATCTCGCGTCCGCGTTGCGGGCCCGGATCAACCGGGTCTCGACCGACGCCTGGGCGCTGGCCCGGACGCTCGCCGCGATCGGCGGTGAGGCATCGTTCACCGAACTCGCCACGGTCTCCGGCACGCCGATGTGTGCCATCGCCGAGGCCGCGCAGGCACTGGCCCAACTCGGTCTGCTGCGCCAGGACGGACAGGACGTGGTGTTCGCCCAGACGATGGTGCCGCTGGCCCTGGTCCACGAGCTGACCTTCAGCGCGCTGCAGTCGGTGCACGCGCAGGCGGCGCGGCTGCTCTGGGCGGGCGGCGCCAAGCCCCGGCAGATCGCCACCCACCTGCTGCAGTCGGGTCCGATCGGCGAACCGTGGGCGTCCCGTTCGCTGCACGCGGCGGCGGCCGAGGCGGTGCGGCACACCACCCGGGATGCGGCCGGCTTCTTGCGCCGGGCGCTGCTCGAGCCGATCAGCGGCGAGGAGCGCGCCGCCACGCTGATCTTCCTGGCCGACGTGGTGGCCGACAACAACGTGGTCGCCGCGACGCAGCACCTGCGCGAGGCGGGCGAGCTGAAGATCGCGCCGCCGACCCGGGTCCGGCTGATGACCCGCCTGGCCCGGTTGCTGCCGCTCATCCACGACCGGCCCGACTCCTACCGGGCGATCGCCGCCGTGCGGGCCACCGTACGCAGCGGGCCGGACGCGGACGACGCCGACCAGGCGCTGTCGGTGCTGCAGTTGGCCGCCGAACTGTCCGACGTCCGTACGGCCGGCGCGGCGATGGGCCAGCTGAGCCGGTTGGCCGATTCGGTCGGCACGCTGAGTCCAGCCACCGACCGGCAACTGGCCGCCGTGCTCAGCCGGCAGTTCACCTGGCCCGGCACTGATCGGGACCAGGCCCTGCGGTACGCACACCACGCGGTCGCGACCGCCCCCGCCGACGACTGGGAGCTGGAGCCCTACCTGGTCGCGGTGGAGATGCTGCTGCGGGCCGGCGAGCCCAAGCACGCGCACCGATACCTGCGGCGGATCAGCCGGATCCGGCAGTACGAACGGCCGCTCTGGCAGGCCGCCACCCGGTACACCCGTTCGCTGGTGAACGCCCAGGCCGGCCTCTACCACGACGCGATCGCGGACGCCCGCGCCTCGCTCGACCTGCTCGACGCCGTGCAGGCGCCCCGGCAGAGCATGGTGGCGGTACGCAATCGCGCGCACCTCGCCGGGCTCCTGATCGATCAGCGCAAGCTGGAGGAGGCCGGCGACCTGCTCACCGTCGACACCGACCCGTACGCCCAGCTCGACGAACGGGTGGACCGGGCCGACTTCCTGTTCATCCGCGGCCGCCTGTGGAGTGCCACCGGCGACGACGAGGCGGCCGTCGTGGACTACGTGGCGTGCGGCAAGGCGCTCGAACCGTGGGAGATCACCAACCCGGCGGTGCTGCCCTGGCGGTCCAGCCTGGCCCGGTCACTGGCCGCCGTGGGCGCCCGCGAGGAGGCCTTGCGGCACGCCGCCGAAGAGGTGCGGCTGGCGCGGCTGTGGGGCGCGCCCGGCACGATCGGCCGGGCCCTGCACACGTACGGCGTCGTGCAGGGCGGCGTGTTCGGCACCACATTGCTCACCGACGCGGTGGCGGTGCTCGATCGCGCGCACGACCCGGTCGCCCTCGCCCAGGCCAGCCGTGATCTCGGCGTCGCGATGACCGCGGCCGGACAACGCTCGACGGCACGTACCCACCTGCGGTTCGCGCTGCGGATGACTCAGCAACTCCAGTTCCCGCTGCTGGCCGAGGAGATCCGCAACGCGCTCGGATCGGCCGGCGGACGGCTGCTGCAGCGCCCGGACAGCGGGGTGGACAGCCTCACCAAGTCGGAGCGCAACATCGCGCACATGGCCCTCGAGGGACGCACCAACCGCGAGATCGCGACCGTGCTGTTCCTCCAGCAGCGGACCGTCGAGATCCATCTCACCAACGTCTATCGCAAGCTGGGCATCACCGGGCGCTCGCAACTGAGCCGGGCCTTCGGCCGGGGCCCGAGCGTCGAGGGGGCCCCGACCGGCTGACCGCCCCACCATGAACGCAGAAAGATCCGGGCCGCGCGGCCCGGATCTTTCCAGTATCAATCGTCAACGGTTGCGATTTCGATTGCGGTTGCGTTCGCGCCCACCGGTCTGCGCGCCGCTGCGGGTCATCGTGTAGACCGCACCGAGCAATATTCCGCCGACGACCGCAATAATGACACCGACGCGAGAGTTGATCAGGAAGCCGGCGACAACCGCGGCTGCGTAGATCATGGGCGCAATGGCTCGAACGTTTCTCGGCACCGTTGGTCTCCTGACATTCCGAGGTGTGGGAGCGGTTAGCGAAGTGACGCCAGTATATTCGTTCCGGCGCATTTTCCGGTGGGTTCGGTGAGCGTAAAGGTGGCATCGCGCAACGGACTGCCGCTGGCGTGCCACACGCTCAGCGCGTACGCGCTGAACGGATAGCCGGCCCGCGCCGCCGGCACGGTGAGCAGCCCGGGCACCAGGCCGGTGCTGCCGTCGGCCGGCAACACCAGGTCGGCCGGCAGGCAGCCGCGCTCGCGCAGCATCGGCAGCAACTCGGCCGGCGCCGCGAACTCGGCCTGCTGCGGCGCGTGCCGGATGGCGGTCCGGAAGACCGCCGACCCGGCCAGATCGATCGACGTGACCGCGTCCAGGGTCGGCCGATCCGGCAGCGGGAAGTCGGACAACCGCTGGTAGAGATAGTCCACCACCTCGGCGGTCAGCCGCGTCAGCCGCTCCGGATCCACCACGAAGTGGTGCAGGATCGCCTGGTAATGCAGCTCCTCGGGAATCGCCCAGCCGGCCAACTCCGCCCGGATCGCCGGCCCGGCGAACGTCTCCGGATCGCGCCAGGCCACCGTGAAGTTGCCGGCGATGTCCCGCACCACCGGGTCGGAGCACCCGTCGGTGAGATAGTCGCGGAGGATGTCGACGATGTCGACCTGACGCACCCGGGTGACCTCGTGCAGGTACTGCAGCGTGCAGCGCAGGATCGCCTTCTGGAACAGCGCCAGCGGCACGCGCAGTTCCATCCCCCACAGCCAATCGTCGAACGTCATCCGAGAGTGGCCCACCACCACGTCGGCGATCAGGTCCGGGTTGCCGACGTCGGCCGGCATCCGGCGGGCGACCAGGTCGTGTTCGGCACGGAACTTCGCCTTGGTGTAGTCGGTGTTGTTGAGCAGCAGCAACGGGTACACCACCGGCGAGCCCCCGGCGGTCAGCACCTCCTCGATGCCCTCCAGGTAGCTTCCGCGGGACTCACCCGGCAGACCCCAGATCAGATCGGTGTACGTGGGAATGCCCAGCTCCCGGAATCTCGCCTGGAGCTTGCGGTAGTTGGACACCCGGATGTTCGACCGGTTGGCGATCTCCAGGACCTCCTGGTCGAACGATTGGGCGGAGAGCGTGATCGCGCCGCTGAGCCCGGCCTGGTGCAGCAGATGCGCGATCTCGACCACCCGCTGGCTGGTGTTCTTCGCCCAGTTCGTCATGACCAGCAGCTTCTTGTTGCGGCGGGCGCACTCATCGACCAGGAACCGGGCGATCTCGACGTCGCGGCCGAGGATGCCGAAGTTGGCGTCCGCGACGAACAGCGTGGTGCCCGGCGCGGCCACCCGGACGATCCGTTCGAGCTCGGCGTAGATCCGTTCCAGCGGAAACTGCCGGACCTTCGACTTGGTCGCGCCACCCCAATAGCAGAACGCACAGCTGTACGGGCAGCCGCGGTTCGTCTCGTACACGATCATCCGGGACGCCGCCAGGTCCGCGTCCGAGTACACGTCGGTGAGCAGCGGCGACGGCACGTCGTCGAGGTCGGCGATCCGGTCGGCGGGCCGGGTGGTCACCAGCTCGCGGTCCGCGCCCGGCGACGACCAGTAGGTGATTCCGGGGATCTCGGACAGACTCGCATCGGAATCCAGCAGCGACCGCAGAATGTCCCGGAAGCGCAGCTCGCCCTCGCCGTGCACGAGCACGTCGATCTGTGGCGCCTCGGCGAACACCGCCGCCGCCTCGTTGGTCACGTCGTTGCCGCCGAGCACCACGACGCACTCCGGCCAGCGCTGCTTGATCAGGCCGGCGAGTTGCAGGGACTGGCCGCGGTTCCAGAAGTACACGGTGAACGCGACGCACACCGGGTCGTCCAGTTCCGCGAGCACCTGGGCGTACACCTTGGCGAGGCCGTTCGCCTGCTGGTAGTGCACGTGTTTGCGGAACTCGCAGCGATCGGCCAGCTCGGGATCCGAACGGGCGGCCGCCTCCAGGTAGCCCAGCGTCACGCTGTAGCGGACGTCCGGGAGCGCGGTGAGCTCGATGAGATGAACCTGCCGCCGTGCGTCGGTCCGGGCTGCCAAGGCGTACTCCTCGAAGTGTCGATGGGTTTCGATCTGCGCTGCCGTGGTGCGCTCAGGTGGAGCACGAACAGGGGCAACAGCTGCAGCACGCGCCGCCACTGCCGCCGGACACCGAGCCGAGGTCGTTGTCGGTCAGCTCCCGGGTGTAGATCCGCGGTGTGGCCGGCACGTGCAGCACGTACCGGCCGGTCTCTTCGCCCTCGGTCCACAGTGCGATCTGCTTTTCCAGGTCGGGCTCGCCGACCACGTTGCGGACGATCTCCACCTCGGCGCCGTCCGGCACCCGCAAGCCGCCCTCGGCCAGGGCGGCACGCGGGTCGGTCTTGAGTTTGTCGGCGAAGTCCTCACTGGACCAACAGTTGGTCAAAACCTTGGTGTACGCGTCCACGAACGCGGCTCTATCTCGGGGATCCATTGCGGGGGCCTTCCGATCCGGTGGTCAGTGCACGGCGATGACGGCGTCGTCGTACGCGAGCACCTGAACGGGCTGCGCCGAACCGGCGGCGGGGATGTAGGACATGAACATCTGCAGGCGTTCCACGGTGTAGGTGTGTGCCTTGGCGCCCTCCGGCCGGCCCAGCGTCGCGGCCTCCGGGGTGCCCGGGTCGAACGTCACCACGCCGTTGTGTGCCGACGCGGTCAGCGTGTCGCGGACCTCGTTGGCGGTGAACGCGAGCACGCCGCCGTCCGCGGTCCGGACCAGGTAACTGGGGTACGGGGTCTGCTGGAACGTGCGCACGAAATCAACGCCGCGCGCCTGCTCCTGCTGCTGGCCCAACTGGTAGCCGTCGGAGAGCTGCTTCTCCAGCGCCGTGGTCGGCGCCAACTGCACCGAACTGTCCTTGTTCGACACGTAGTAGTTGAAGATCGCCTTGTTCAACTGAGCCGGATCGGTCGCCAAGCCACCCGCATCGGTGACCAGCGTCGCGGTGCCCTGCGAGTCGACGGCCATCGGCGGCACCTCTTCGTCGCCGGACGGGTACGGGTAATACGCCACCCGCCACGGGCCTTGCGCCTTCTCCTGGACCAAGATCAGGTATTTCAGGCGCGGCGTCGCGGCACCGGACTTGACCACCGGCGCGGTGACCACGAACCAGCGCGGGAACGAGTCGATCCGCGGAATGACGATCTGCTCCGGCGGATGGGTGACCGGCGGTACCGCCTGGCGCAGCACCTTGGCCTGCAGCAGCCGCGCCTTGCTGGTCGCCTCGCCGGGCAGCGCCTCGATCGTGGCGAGTCCGGCCGCGTCGTACCGGGCGTTGACCGCGTTGTTGGCCTTGTCGTACTGGACGACCGCGGCCATCGCCTGCGCCGTGCTGATCTCCGCGGTGTGGCCGGGCGCCGGTTGGACCGCCTCGGCTTGGGCACCGTTCTTGCACCCGGCCAGCGCCGCGCCGGCGAGCAGCGTCACCGCCATCGCGACCGCGACCGGTCGCCGGGCCGCCGGTGCCGCGGCGCGGCGTCGCGCCGCCGGCCGGCGTGCCGGAAATGGGACCAACGCATTCACCTGCGAACTCCCTCAACCATTCACGACGAGGCACAATGACGGCCGTCCGTCATCCGTCCGATAATTGTGTCAGCGCCCGCAGAAAAGCGACCCCCAGGATTTCCGCAACAATATCGGCGAGACTCCGAGAACAATTACCGCGGCCCACCGAGAGGCCATCCGAAAGGTTATGGCCGGAGCCACCGCCATCACCTTGACGCGGCGATTCGCGGGGCTAGCGTGAGAAACGACTCCAGAAGTCTATGGATAGGCGGCGGCTGCGTCGC
>Ga0307516_10006745_pt1 | contig 13416 bp, 9 predicted proteins | sample 19_EM_MG_FD_203310 | JGI IMG/M metagenome (GOLD analysis project Ga0307516, IMG submission 203310) | Populus trichocarpa ectomycorrhiza microbial communities from riparian zone in the Pacific Northwest, United States - 19_EM | ecosystem: Host-associated > Plants > Roots > Unclassified | place... | reverse complement strand
CGAGTGGATCACGGCTGGTCCGGCCGGCGGCGAAGCCGGCGCGGACACCGGGTCCTGGGAGCTCGCGGATCCGGACGGGCTGGACCCGCTGGACCTGCGCGCATCGATCCCCGGGATGACCGGCACCGGCGCGAGCGAACCGGCCACCGTCGTCGTCACCGCCGTCCATCCGGCCACGGACTCCGATCCGCTGCCCGCCGTACACGAGTTGACCGGCCGAGTGCTCCGCACGGTGCAGGACTGGCAGGACGACCCGCGTACCGCGGGCGCCCGTCTGGTCGTGGTGACACGGAACGCCACCGCGGCGCAGCCGGATCTGGCCGGCGCCGCGGTGTGGGGGCTGGTGCGTACGGCACAGTCGGAGCTGCCCGGACGGATCGTCCTCGTCGATGTCGACGGGCGGCCCGAGTCCCTGCGGCTGCTGCCCACCGCGGTGGCCACCGGTGAGCCCCAACTGTGCGTCCGGGAGGGGCGGTTGACCGTGCCTCGGCTCGCCTCGCAGAGCGTCACCGGGCCCGCGGGCTCCGGCTCCGGCTCCGGCTCCGGCTCCGGCTCCGGCTCCGGCAGGTTCGGTGCGGACGGCACCGTGCTGATCACCGGCGGTACCGGTGCGCTGGGCGCGGAACTCGCCCGCCATCTCGTCACCGCGCACGGCGTACGACACCTGCTGCTGTCCGGACGGCAGGGTCCCGGGGCGCCGGGGGCCGGGGAACTGCGCGACGCGCTGCGGGAGTTGGGCGCCGAGGTGCGGATCGTGGCCTGCGACGTGGGCGACCGTGCCGCGCTGGCCGAACTGGTGAAGGGCTGTGAGCCCGCGCTGACCGCCGTGGTGCATGCCGCCGGGGTGCTGGACGACGGCGTACTGGCCGCTCTGACTCCCGAGCGGATGGCCGCGGTGCTCCGGCCGAAGGCGGACGCGGCCTGGCACCTGCACGAGGTGACCCGGGACCTGGATCTGTCGGCGTTCGTCATGTTCTCGTCGGCGTCCGGCCTGCTGGGACGCGCCGGTCAGGGCAACTACGCGGCGGCGAACTCCTTCCTGGACGCCCTGGCCCAGCACCGCACCGCGCTGGGGCTGCCCGCGCTCTCACTGGCGTGGGGGCCGTGGAACTCCGGCGGGGGCATGGCGGCGGAACAACTCCGGGAGCGTGAGGGGAAGTACGGCGACATGCTCCGGGCGGTCTCCGCGGAACAGGGCCTGGCGCTGTTCGACGCGGCGCTGCGCGTGGACGTACCCGTGCTGGCACCCGTCCTGCTGGACCGGGCCGGTCTCCGGGACGCCCCGGGGCCCCTGCCGCCGCCGCTGCGTGGAGTGGTGCGCTCGCGCACGCCCGCAGCCGGGGCCGGGGCGCCCGGTACGGGGGCCGGATCCACGCCGGGTACGGAGCAGCCGTGGGAGCCGGGAGCCTGGCGGAGGGTGCTGGCCGGGCTGCCCGCCGCGCAACGGGTCGACACGCTCGCGGAGTTGATTCGCGCCGACGTGGCGGCCGTGCTCGGCCACCCGGACGCCGACGCGTTGCCGGGCGGCAGGTCCTTCGCCGAGTTGGGCTTCGACTCCCTGATGGCGGTGCAGGTCCGTAGCCGGCTGAGCATGGCCCTGCGGCTCAGGCTGCCCGCGGCCGTGGTGTTCGAGTACCCGACGGCCCCCGAACTGGCCCGCCACGTACTCGGCCTGCTCGACGACCTGCCCGAGGACGTGCCCGAGGACGTGCCCGAGGACGTGCCCGGGGACCTGCCCGAGGACGTGCCCGGGGACCTGCCCGAGGACGTGCCCGCGACCGCCGAGGCGCACGAGAACCGCGAGAAGCACGAACCGGGGTCGGAACCCGCCTTGACGGAGGAGCGGCCCGCGCAGACCCTGTCCTCGCTCTACCGGCGGGTCTGCGAGGCCGGTCAGGTGGTCGCCGCGATGCACATGCTGGTCACGGCGTCCTGGGCGCTGCCGACGTACGGCCCGGCCGACAGCGGTGCGCACGCCCTGCCTCCGCTGCGGCGCGCCGACGGTTCCGGTGACGGCCCTGTATTGGTGGTCTTCACCGGGTATCACCCGCCGTTCGCCGCCCCGGGCGGGGAGTGGGCCCGCTTCCACGGCTGCTTCCAGGGCGCGTTCGACGTCCTGGAACTCCCGCACCCCGGCATCGGTGCGGGCGGGGCCGTACCGGCCGACCGGGAGACGCTCGCCAGGACCCACGCCGAGACGGTGCTTCGGCACGTCGGCGACCGGCCCTTCGTCGTCGTGGGCGTCTGCACCGGGGGCGCCGCCGCGCACGCCGTGACCCGGCGGCTCGAAGCCCTGGGGTCGGCTCCCCTCGGGCAGGTACTGCTCGACACGTACCTCATCGACGACGGCAACAACGACAAGGACTGGCTGCTGTCCCTGCCCGCCGTCATCGCGCCCCGGCTGGGCGGTGACCAGTTCACCGGTGACGAGGACAACGGGGTGGCGGCGCTGGGCGCGTACACCCGCATGTTCCTCGGCTGGGAGCCGGAACCCGTCGACACCCCCACCCTGCTGGTCCGCGCGATGGAGCCGACCCCCGCGATGGCGGCGGGCGCGGATCCCGACGAGTGGCCGACGTCGTGGCCGCTTCCGCACACGGCCGTCGAGGTTCCCGGCGACCACCTCTCGTTCCTTCAGGACCACGCCGCCGACACTGCGGCGGCCGTGCGCACCTGGATCGGCTCGCTCGGCCACCCGGGCGCGCGCTCGGCGCCGGACACGGAAGGAGACCAGTGAGCACCCTCGGTGAGCGGACGGCGTCGGAGGAGTTCGATGTCGTCGTCGTGGGCGGCGGCCCGGCCGGTGCCACCGCCGCCACCGCCGTCGCGCTGCGCGGCCACCGTGTCCTCCTCCTGGAACAGGAGACGTTCCCCCGCTACCAGATCGGCGAGTCGCTGCTGCCGTCCACCGTGCACGGGGTGTGCCGCATCCTCGGTGTCGAGGACGAGGTGGCCCGGGCGGGCTTCAAGCCGAAGCGGGGCGGAACGTTCCGGTGGGGCCGCAATCCGGACCCGTGGCAGTTCTCGTTCGCGCTGTCTCCCCGGCTGGCCGACCCGACCTCGTTCGCCTACCAGGTCGAGCGGTCCCGGTTCGACGCGATCCTCCTGGACAACGCCCGCCGGGTCGGCGTGGACGTACGGGAGGGCTGCCGCGTCACCGGCGTGCTCGCCGACGAGGAACGGGTGCGGGGCATCGGCTGGGCCGGACCCGGCGGCGAGGTCCGTGAGGCGCGGGCCCGTCATGTCGTGGACGCCTCCGGCAACGGCAGCCGGATCCACGGCGAGGTCGGCGGTCGGCGGACGTACTCCGACTTCTTCCGCAACCTCGCGGTCTTCGGCTACTTCGCCGGCGGCGCCCGGCTCCCGCGACCGAACGACGGCAACGTCTTCTGCTCCGCCTTCGACGAGGGCTGGCTGTGGTACATCCCGCTGCGGGACGACCTCACCAGCGTCGGAGCGGTGGTCGGCCGGGAGAACGCCGCCGAGATCCAGCGGGACCCGGCGGCCGCCTGGCGTCGGCTGATCGACGCGTGCCCCGAGGTCCGGGACCTCCTGGACGGGGTGCCGCGGGCCACCGAGGCGCCGTACGACCGGGTCCGGGTGCGCCGGGACTGGTCGTACTGGAAGTCCCGGCTGTGGCGGCCCGGCATGGTGCTGGTCGGTGACGCGGCCTGCTTCGTCGACCCGGTGCTGTCCTCCGGCGTGCATCTCGCCACGTACGGCGCCCTGCTCGCGGCCCGGTCCCTCAACAGCGCCCTCTCCGGAACGCTCCCCGAGGACCGCCTGTTCGACGAGTTCGAGGCCCGATACCGGCACGAGTACGGCCTCTTCCACGAGTTCCTGGTCGCTTTCTACGACATGCACCAGGACGAGCGGTCGTACTTCTGGAAGGCGCGCAAGGTCACCCACGTCGGGTCGACGGAGTTGGAGGCGTTCGTGGACCTGGTGGGCGGCCTGGCCTCCGGCGACGCCTCCCTCGGCGGGCCCGCGGCGGCGGGTTCCCGTCTCGCGGCGGCGTCCTCGAGGCTCGACGAGGCCGTGGGCCGGCTGCCGGACTCCGACGGCCTGCGCAACCCGCTCCTCGAGTCGGCCCCCGTGCGGCAGGTGTTCCAGGAGGGTGCGGTCCTGCAGGAGCGCGGCGTGTTCGGCGGCCCGCTGGAGGACGAGTCACCCGTGCGGCCAGGCGGCCTCGTCGCCTCGGAGGACGGCCTGACGTGGGAGGAGCCCGGCCGCTGAGTTCGGCGCGGGTTCACCGGTCGCACCGACCACTGCCCGGGTGCTCCTCGCAAAGCGGTGCGTCTCGCTGACCGAGACGATTCCATGGGCCGGTGCCCTGGCTGTTTTTACGCTCGCGACCATGAGCTTTCTTGCAGACGGACAGGGACAGAACGCCACGGATGGCGGACGGGGCCCGCTGCGCGTCGGTGTCCGAGTGCCGCCGTGCGACCGGGCGGATCGCGTGGCCGGGACCGTGCGCCGGGCCGAGGAGCTGGGCTTCGACGAAGTCTGGTTCCCCGACTCCCAGTTGCTGTGGCGGGACGTGTTCACCACACTGACCGCCGCCGCTCTGGGCACCGGGCGGATCGGGTTGGGCACTGCCGTGACCAACCTGGCGACCCGGCACCCGGCCGTCGTCGCCTCGGCCGCCCGCAGCGTGGCGGAACTGGCACCGGGCAGATTCACCCTCGGCCTCGGCGTGGGCAACAGCTCGGTCGGACCCATCGGGCTGCGGCAGACCCCTTCGGCGACGATGCGTGAGGGACTGCGCACGCTCAGGGCGCTCCTGGACGGCGAGGAATGGGACTTCGAGGGCAAGGTCCGCTCGCGGCTGCGTGATCCCCGGCCCGAAGTCCCTCTGCACCTGGCCGCGAGCGGGCCGAAGAACCTGCGGCTCGCCGGGGAGATCGCCGATGGCGTGATCCTCCTCAGCGGGGTCTCGCCGAGGACCCTGGAGCAGGCGACGGCGCGCGTACGCGAAGGCGCCGAAGCCGCGGGCCGGGACGCCGACGGCATACCGCTCACCGTCTCCGCGTTCTGCGCGGTGACCGACGACGTCGAGGCCGAGGCCCGGCGGATCAAGCCCATCTGTGCGTCGATCGCCCAGAACGGCGGGACGCCCTTCCTGGCCCTCGCGGGGATCGACGTCCAGGTTCCCGCCACGGTCGAGGGGGTCTACCCCGACCTCGTGCACGCGGAGGACTGGGACGCCGCGGTCGAGATCTGCTCCGAGTGGATCAGCGACGAGGCGGCCCTGCGGTTCGCTGAGGAGTTCTGCCTGTTCGGCATCCCGGAGCGGATCACCGAACGGCTGAGCGCTCTTGGCGCGTTGGGGGTCACCGGGGTATTCCTTCAACACGTCGGCTCCTACGACCCACCCACCGAACTGATCGAGGCCGTCGGCTCCTCCGTGCTCCCGGCCCTCTCCCCCACCACCGAGGCGAAGGCAGGCCACCGATGACGGATCCGCTGCGCAAGGGCTATGTGCCCAGCCCCTTCGGGCAGTTGCACTACGTCGAATGCGGCAGGGGCGAGCCCGTACTGCTGCTCCACCAGACCCCGCGCTCCTGGACCGAGTACCTGGACGTGCTTCCGCTGGTCGGTGCGGAGCACCGGGCGATCGCCATGGACACCCTGGGCTTCGGCGCCTCCGCGAAGCCCGAAGAGCCGCACTCCATCGAGCGGTTCGCCGACGCCGCCGACGCGTTGATCGAGGAGCTGGAACTCGAACGCTTCCACCTCGTCGGACACCACACGGGCGGCGTGATCGCGGTGGAGCTCGCGGCCCGCCACCAGGATCGTGTGGCGAGCCTCCTGCTCTCCGCCACGCCCTTCATCGACGACGAGAAGCGGCGTACGGCGGGCGAGCGCAAGCCCGTCGACCACGTCGTTCCGCAGTCCGACGGTTCACATCTGCTTGAGCTGTGGAACCGGCGGCGCGGCTTCTACCAGGAGGGCGAGGAAGCGGCTCTCAACCGCTTCATGGTCGACGCGCTGACGGTGCTGGACCGGGTGGAGGAGGGCCACGAGGCGGTGCGGCGCTCCCTGATGGACCAGCGCCTGCCCCACGTCACGGCGCGCACGCTCGCCGTCAGCGCGGCCGGGGACCACTACTCCATGCCCGCGCTGGAGAGATTCGCCGGGGCGCTGGGCTGTGAGACGCGCGTCCTGTCCGGCGGACACGTCCCCGTCCTCGAGCAACTGCCCCGGGAGTTCTCTCAGGTCGTCCTGGAATGGGTGGCGCGAGGCTGACACACGACGGTGCCGGGGATGTTTCCCCGGCACCGTCGTGTGCTGCGTAAGGCATGTTGTCGGGTCCGGCCCGCCGTGCGGTCGGGCCGGACCGCTGGGTAAGGAACTCATTTGAGGCCGATGTGCGCACCGGGACCGAGCGGCAGATCGAACCCGTAGAAGACGCCCAGGATCACCAGCCATACCGCCATGAAGGGCACGACGAAGATGGCGAGCCGGGAGATCAGGGTGCCGAGCCTGGCCTCCGGCTCGTATTCACGCACCATCGCCAGGATGAGGAAGAGATACGGATTCATCGGCGTGATGGCACCGGTCGCGGAGTCACCGATCCTGAAGGCGGCCTGGCTGAGCGCGGGACTCATGCCCATGAGCATGAACGCCGGGATGAAGACGGGGCCCACCAGCGACCACAGGGCCGAGCCGGAGACGATGAACAGGTTGAGACAGGACGCCAGCAGGACGAAGGCGATGATCGCCCAGAAGCCGGTCACCCCGATGGAGGAGAACAGCGCGGCGGCCTTCACCGCGAGCAGGACACCCACGTTGGACCAGTTGAAGAGTGCGATGACCTGGGCCACGACGAACATCATCACGATGTAGCCGGACATGTTCTTCACCGAGTCGGTCACGGCGGTGACCGCGTCCTCGGTGCGGGTGAGCGTCTTGACCGTGATGCCGTAGGTGAGCCCGGCGAGCAGGAAGGCGCCGAAGAGGATCGGGACGATGCCGCCGAGCACCGGCGACGGTACGAAGGCTCCGCCCTCACCGCGCAGGGGCGCGCCCGGCGGCAGCCACAGGGCGAGGACCCCGCCCAGGTAGAGGAGGACGACGAGGGCCGTCGCCAGCAGGCCGCGCCGCTGCACCGGGGTGAGGGTGATCTTCTGCGCCGGGGCCTCGTCCGCGGACTCGTACGTTCCCAGTCGCGGCTCGAGGACGCGGCTGATGAGGAAACCGCCGAGCAGGGCGAGCACGATGCTGGTCGAGGCGGTGAAGAAGTAGTTGATGAGCAGATGGATGTGGAGCCCCTGGGCGGCCGGAAGCACCGAGGCCGCCTGCTCGGTGATGCCGACGTACAGGGCGTCCAGCGAGCCGACGGTGAATCCGGCGGCGTAGCCCGCGGTGACACACGCGAAACCGCCGATGAGGCCGGCGACGGGATGGCGTCCGGCGCTCTTGAAGACCAGGGCCGCCAGCGGCGGGAGCACGATCGCGCCGACGTCGCTCATCATGTGCGCCTGGCTGGCGATGAGCGCCACCGCGTACGGAAGCGCGGCCCGCGGCACCCAGGCCAGGGTGGCCCGCATCACGGTCTCCAGCAGACCGGTCTTCTCCGCGAGGCCGACCACCATGATCAGGACCAGTACGGCACCGATCGGGGGGAACGTCGCGAAGTTGAGGACCAGGTTCTCCACCAGCCAGCGCAGTCCCTCACCGGTGAACAGCCCGGCGATCTGCTTGGTGTCGTGGGTGCCGGGTACGGCGACGGAGACGCCGCCGAGGGCGAGGGCGGTGGATATCAGGCCCAGCAGCACGAAGAGCACGGCGAACAGGACGATCGGGTTGGGCAGTGCGTTGCCCGCCCGCTCGATCAGGGAGAGCACGCGGTCCAGGCCGCCGCGCGGCTCGGGGTCCGGAGACTTGCCGCCCGTTTCCTTGAGGTCGGTCAGTGAGGACATCAGGACTGCCTTCCGGTCTGGGCCGCTGGGAGCAGGAGATCCTTGCGGACGATGCCGTCCTGGACGACACACACGATGTTGGCGGGATCGCCGAGGACGCCGATGTCCGCGAGCGGATCGCCGTCGCTTATCACCAGGTCCGCGGTGCGGCCGGAGGCGAGGGTGCCGAGCCGGTCGGCGACGCCGAGGAGCTCGGCGGAGGTACCGGTGCCGGCGACGATCGCCGCCATCGGGTCCATGCCGAGGTCCACCAGGTAGCTGAGTTCCATCAGGTTCACGCCGTGCGGGCCGACCGCCGCGTCGGTGCCGAGCGCGATGCGGGCACCGTACTCGATGGCCCGGGCGATGTTCTCCTTGGTGATGCCGGACCAGCGGGTCTTCTTCTGGTAGTGGTAGTCCGGCATCGTGTCCTTGTTGATGCCGGCGTAGACCGTGGACAGCGTCGGGACGACGAAGACGCCGCGCTCGGCCGCCATGTCCAGGGCACGCTCGTCCAGGCCGTAGCCGTGCTCGATGCTGGTCACTCCGCCGCGGATCGCGTTGAGGATGCCCGCGTTGCCCTGGGCGTGGGCGGCGACCGGCTTGCCGCCGTGGCGCCGGGCCTCGTCCACGGCGGCTCGGATCTCCTCTTCGAGCAGGCCCTCGTCGTCGGGGTCGTCGTAGGGGCTGCCCATGCCGCCCGTGGCGCAGACCTTCACCAGGTCGGCGCCCTCGCGCAGCACCCGGCGCACGGCCAGCCGGGCCGCGTCGGTGGTGTCGGCGATCTCGGACATTCCGGCGGTCAGGTCGGTGCCGTCGGGCAGGCGCAGGTCGGCGTGGCCGCCGGTGTGGCTGAGGATCCGTACGGCCGTGTGCAGCCGCGGGCCCACGATCCGTCCGGTCTCGACGGCCGTGCGGTAGCCCGCCGACAGCCCGCCCAGGTCGCGTGCGGTGGTGATGCCGGCGTCGAGGGTCTGCCGCAGCCGTGTCGTGGTGTCCAGCGTGACCAGGACCGGGTCGAGTTCCGCGCGGCGGCCGGGGGGCGAGCCGTGCGCGTAGGCGAGGTGGACGTGGCAGTCGAAGAAGCCAGGGAGTACGGTGCGGCGACCGGCGTCGATGACACGGGCCGGGGAATGGTCACCGGTGGCCGGGGGCGCTGTCGCGGCGGCTCCGGCGTAGGTGATCGTGCCTTCGGCGTCGACGGTGACGACGGCGTCGTCCACGGGGGACGCGCCGGTGCCGTCGATCAGCCGGGCGTTGTGGATCCGCAAGGCGGTCCGGGTGGCCCCCTGCAACGTGGCATGCGTCATGGTGCGCGGTCACTCCTCCGTGTCGGGAACAGGCGAAGGGAGTGTGGAATGCGGAAGAAAACCTGGTGTGACGGTGCAGACTTCTCGCCGGATTCCCTCGGGGTGCGCAGAGAAGCGCCACCCTCGGGCGTGCAGGATTGTGCCGCCGCGGAACCCGCCATGGAACTCGACGAACTGGACCGCGGTGTCGTGCACGCCCTGCAGATCCACCCGAGGGCCCCGTGGAAGCTGGTCGGTGAGGTGCTCGGGGTGAACCCGGTCACCGCCGCGCGGCGCTGGCACCGGCTGGAGGAGGCGGGCCTGGCGTGGGTGACCGCCTATCCCCGGCTGTCCAACACACGGATCGTGGTGACCGGTGTGATCGAGGTGGACACCGAGCCAGGCCTCGCCGAGGAGGTGGCGCAGGCCCTCGCGGTGGATCCCGCGGTGGCGAACATCAAGCTCACGGCGGGCGGCCGCGATCTGGTGGCCGCCGTACAGGCCCGGAGCCTGGACGAACTGGCCCGCATCTCCACGCTGCTGTTCCAGCGGACGCCGGGGGTACGGGCGACGCGCACCCATGTGTCGACCGGTGTCCCGACCGAGGGCAGCCGGTGGCGGTTGCGGAGCCTGGACGACGCCCAGAGCGCGCGCGTCGAGGCGGCGCTCCCCCCGCCCGGCCGGCCCGCGCCCGCGGCCGAGGCACGCCTGGACGACCTGGACGCGCGACTGCTTGAACTGCTGAGTGCGGACGGGCGGATGTCGATGCGCGACCTGTCGGCGGAGACCGACACCAGCCTCACCACGGTGCGCCGCAGGTTGCAGTCGCTGCTCGCCTCACGGCTGAGCCTGCGCTGCGATCTGGCCAGGCCGCTGTCGGGATGGCCGCTGTCCGCGGTGTACTTCGCCTCGGTCCCGGGTCAGTACGTGGAGGAGACCAGCAGGGTGCTGGCCGGGGTGCGGGAGGTCCGGTCGTGTGCGATCACGGCCGGTCCGCACAACCTGGTGATCGATGTCTGGCTGCGCGACCTGCATGACGTGCACGCCTTCGAGGCCCATCTGTCACGCAGTCTGCCGCGTCTCACGATCGCCGACCGCTCGGTGGTGCTGCGCACGGTCAAGCACATGGGGCACCTCTTGGACCGGGACGGCCGATGCACCGGGGTCGTCCCCCTCAGGCACCCCCAGGCACCGCGTTCCGCCGCCGTGGAGCGGACCACGGGACCGCCTACGCGAGGCGGACCCACCCGGGCGCCAGAAGCGCCCGCCCGGCCTTAGGCAGCGCCGAGAAAGCTCAACCGCACCTGCCGGTTCGGATTGTCTCCGTTCGTGTCCACCAGGCACACCGACTGCCATGTCCCCAGCTCCAGCCGCCCGTCCACCACCGGGAGCGTCGCGTGTGGGGGAACGATGGCGGGCAGGACGTGGTCGCGGCCGTGGCCCTGGCTGCCGTGGCGGTGCTGCCAGCGGTCGTCGGCGGGCAGGAGGCTCCGCAGGGCGGCGAGAAGGTCGTCGTCGCTGCCGGCGCCCGTCTCGATGATCGCGACCCCGGCCGTCGCATGCGGGACGAAGAGGTTCAGCAGGCCGTCGCGTCCGGCGGCCACCTCGCGCAGGAAGGCCTCGCAGTCGCCGGTGAGGTCGGCGACGCGCTCCGTGGAACCGGTGGCCACGTTCAGGACTCGGGTGGTGAAGGCGTCTGGCATACCTCCCATCCTCACCCACTCATCGCGTTTCACACCCACCCCTTCGACCACCACCCGATACGGATGTCCCACTCCGCGAGACGCCATTGACCCTGGCCACGTCACCTGACTACTTTCGGCCGCATGTTGCGTTCAGCCATGCTCACCACGCGCGGTCACATCGACCTGCTGCGGGTGGCCTCCGCCGCGTGTAGCCGCGGCCGCTGACGCCCTTTTCGCTTCCTCTCTTCGCCTTCCTCTCGCCCGGTCCGGATCCGACTCCCGTCTGATCCGCGCCGCCGCCTCCGCACGTCCTGGTCACTCCTGAGACGTGGCGGCGCCCTGGCGCATCCCTCACCGGCCGCTCTCATGGCCATGGAGCACTCATGAGCATCAGCCATGCCCCACCTGGCTCTCAAGAGCCCGACATTTCTGATATATCGTCCTCCAGTCCTGCCGGGGCTTCCGCCGAGCCCGACGCCGCCGAGCGGTCTCCGCTCGACCTCCACCGTCTCGTCCCCAGCTCCACCCGCCGCACCCGCGTGCCCCGCTGGCTGCGTCGCACCACCGGTCCGCTGGTGTTGCTGGCGCTGTGGCAACTCCTCAGCAGCACCGGCGTGTTGACCCCCGACGTACTCGCCTCACCGGGGCGGATCGCGGAGGTGGGCCGGGATCTGGTCGCCGACGGTTCGCTGACCTCCGCGATGGGCACCTCACTGCGGCGCGTGGCGGCGGGACTGCTGTTCGGCGTCGTCATCGGCACCGGACTCGCCCTGGTCTCGGGCCTGTTCCGGATCGGCGAGGACCTCGTGGACGCCCCCGTCCAGATGCTGCGGACCGTGCCCTTCGTGGGACTCATCCCGCTGTTCATCATCTGGTTCGGCATCGGTGAGGCACCGAAGGTCTCCATCATCACGCTCGGCGTGACCTTCCCGCTCTACCTCAACGTGTACGCCGGCATCCGCGGTGTGGACTCCCAGTTGATCGAGGCCGGGGAGTCCCTCGGTCTGTCGAAGTGGGGACTCGTACGGCACGTCGTCCTGCCGGGCGCGCTGCCCGGGGCGATGACCGGCCTGCGCTACTCCCTGGGCATCTCGTGGCTCGCGCTGGTCTTCGCCGAGCAGGTCAACGCGGACTCCGGCATCGGGTTCCTGATGGTGCAGGCACGGGACTTCCTGCGGACCGACGTGATCGTGGTCTGCCTGATCGTCTACGCCTTCCTCGGCCTGCTGGCCGACTTCGTCGTCCGTACCCTCGAAAGGCTGCTGCTGCAATGGCGACCGACATTCACCGGCCGGTGAGCCCCCAGGTGTCCCAGCGTTCCAAGGCGTCCGACGCGTCGGCTGCGTCACCCACGTCTCCGGCGTCTCCGGCGTCTCCGGCGTCTCCGGCGTCCTCGGTCTCCCAGGCCGTCCGGGTGGAGGGGCTGACCCGCTCCTTCGACGGCCGCGCCGTCATCGACGACCTGCGACTCGACATCCGGCCGGGTGAGTTCGTCGCCCTGCTCGGCCGCAGCGGCTGCGGCAAGTCCACGCTGCTGCGCATCCTCGCCGGTCTCGACCGTGACATCGAGGGCACGGTCCTCGTCCCGCGCCGCAAGGCCGTCGCGTTCCAGGCGCCGCGGCTGATGCCGTGGAAGAAGGTGTGGCGCAATGTGCTGCTCGGGCTGCCGGGAAGGCCCGAACGCGCCCTCGCCGACCGGGCCCTCGAAGAGGTCGGCCTGGACCACCGCTCCGACGCCTGGCCCAAGACGCTCTCCGGCGGCGAGGCCCAACGCGCCTCACTGGCCCGGGCGTTGGTCCGTGAGCCCGATCTGCTGCTGCTCGACGAGCCGTTCGGCGCGCTCGACGCGCTCACCCGGATCAAGGCCCAGCGTCTGGTGGGCGAGTTGTGGCGACGGCGCGGCTGCGCGGTCCTGCTCGTCACGCACGACGTCGAGGAGGCCGTTCTGCTCGCCGACCGTGTCCTGGTGATGGACGACGGCGTCATCGCGCACGAGCAGCGGATCGACCTGGACCAGCCGCGCGACATCACCGACCCGCGGTTCGCCGAACTGCGCGCCGGACTCCTGGAGCGCCTCGGAGTCGACCCGGCCGCCGAGGCCGCCTGACCGCCACACCCCCGCCTGACCATCCCCCACCTGGTCAGCGACTGCCTGATCGTCCCCGAGCCGCTCAGCACAGCACAGAACGGATCCCCTCCATGCGACGAAGTCTCGTCCCCGACGCACTGCTCCTCCCCCTCGCTCTCGTCCTCACCGCATGCGGCGGCACCTCGTCGGCCGGCAGTGCGCCGGGCGACGGCACCGACGGCAAGGGCTCCCTCACGCTCAACGTCGGTGACCAGAAGGGTGGTTCCGAGGCCATCCTGCGGGCCGCCGGAGAGCTCGACCATCTCAACTACAAGATCAAGTGGTCCACGTTCACCTCGGGCCCGCCACTCCTGGAAGCGGTCAACGCCAAGGCCGTCGACATCGGCGGCGTCGGCAACACCCCGCCCGTCTTCGCGGCCGGCGCCAACTCCAAGATCTCGGTGGTGGCC
>Ga0307516_10006744_pt1 | contig 13418 bp, 10 predicted proteins | sample 19_EM_MG_FD_203310 | JGI IMG/M metagenome (GOLD analysis project Ga0307516, IMG submission 203310) | Populus trichocarpa ectomycorrhiza microbial communities from riparian zone in the Pacific Northwest, United States - 19_EM | ecosystem: Host-associated > Plants > Roots > Unclassified | place... | reverse complement strand
AGCCGCAGCTGAGCCAGCTCCCGCTCACGCCCCACCAGCTCCGTCGTCCTAACGGTCATCGCGCGAACGCCATCCTCGAAAGAAAAGTCACCTGCAGTCAGCATGCGGATACCCAACCGCCGCCTCGTCGGCCCATGGTTACGGTATGGGAGTCGACTGCGCTGCGAGCCCCTGATGCCATACGTCACGGTTGGCCGCGAGAACTCCGGTGAGATCCGAATCTACTACGAAGATCATGGGTCGGGCGCACCCGTCGTTCTGGTCCACGGCTACCTCGCCGACGCGCATTCGTGGGAGAAACAGGAAGCGGCACTGCTGACCGCCGGCTACCGCGCGATCAGCTACGACCGGCGCGGCGGCGGCGCCTCCAGCCGGCCGGCCGCGGTCAAGACATTCCTGGACCAGCACTACAACATCGACATGTTCGGCGGCGTTCTGGTCAGCGACCAGGCGTGGCAGAACAGCTTCTACACGGCCACGCGCGTCTCCGCGGCGGCGGCGCTGGGGTGCGCAGCCGCGTGGCGGGAGGACTTCCGGGCCGACCTCGGCCGCGTCACCGTGCCCGTCCTGATCGTGGAGGGCGGACAAGACCGCATCGTGCCGCCCGCCGCGACCGACGATCGCCTTGCCGGTATGCCGGCCAGCGCCCGCCGCTCGGTCATATCGGACGGCGGACACGCGATCATTTGGACGCACGCCGAGGAGGTCAACCGGGAGCTGCTCCGCTTCATCGACGCCATCTGACCGCTAGGGTGCAGTCAACATGCGGATGCCTCGCTTCACCAGAGGTGATTCGCTCGCTCCGTGGACAACTCCTACTCAGGCTTGCCGAACAAGCGGGTCAGGGCCGCGAACGGCATCGACTACGTGTACCGGGACACCGGCACTGGCGACGTGCCGCTGGTGCTTCTCCAACACTTCCGGGGAAACCTCGACAACTGGGACCCGTCCCTGATCGACGCGCTGGCATCGTCCCGGCGTGTCATCACGTTCGACAACGCCGGAGTCGGCGGTTCCACCGGCACCACGCCGGACACCGTGGCCCAGATGGCACACGACGCCATCGCCTTCACGACAGCACTCGACCTCGGCCAGGCAGACCTGCTGGGCTTCTCCCTCGGCAGTTTCGTCGCGCAGGAGATCGCCCTGATCCGGCCGGCCATTGTCCGGCGCCTCGTCCTCGCCTCGTCCGCACCCCAGGGCGCCGCCGGCATGCACGGCTGGGCACCGGACGTCATCGGCGCCATCGGCAACCCCGAGACCACCCCCGCCGAGTACCTCAGCGTCTTCTTCGCCCCGTCCGCGTCGAGCCGGCAGGCCGGCCAGGCCGTGCTCGGGCGCGTCTACGGCCGCACCGACGACCGGGACGCGGCAACGAGCTGGGCCACGCGTGAAGCGCAGTACGACGCGGTCTGCACGTGGGGCATCCCCGACCACGCGAAGCTCCAGCGCCTCAGCTGCCTGACGATGCCGGTGTTCGTGGCGAACGGCGACCAAGACCCGATGATCCTGCCGCACCACTCACACCTGCTCGCCGGCCTGATCCCACATGCTCGCGTGAAGATCTACCCCGACGCTGCACACGGATTCCTGTTTCAGCACCACGAGGAGTTCGCCGCGGACGTCGAAGACTTCCTCAAGGCCTGACGATGCCCTTCTCCGCGACCGGCACGCACATGATCGTCCTGCCCGGCGGCGGGTACGCCGAACATGCAAACCACGAGGCCGAGCCGGTGGCCGCCTGGCTCGGCGACCTCGGCGTGCCGGCGAGCGTGTACCGCTATCCCCTCCACGCCCGGCACCCGCGACCGCTGAACGCGCTGCGCGCCGAGATCGCCCACCGGCGCGCAGCCGGCGCACAGCGCGTCGGGCTCATCGGGTTTTCCGCCGGAGGGCATCTGGCCGGGCTGGCCGCCCTCGCGCCAGGCGCCGCACATGACGAGACGGTGAACTTCGCCGTGCTGGGCTACGCCATCACGTCGATGGAGACCGAGACCTACCGCCCCTCCAGGCTGATCCTGCTCGGCGAGGACGCCAGCGCCCCGCTGCGCCGGGCGACGTCGTTGGACGCGCTGGTCACGCCTGAGGCGCCGCCGTTCTTCATCTGGCACACCGCCGAAGACCCATACGTCCCTCCCGAACACACCTACCGCCTCGCCGCGGCACTCACGGCAAACCGGGTGCCCCACGCAGTACATGTGTTCACCCCACGGCCCGCACAGCCTCGGCCTGGCCCGGAACGCCGGCGAAGCCGCGATCTGGACCACCCTGGCGAAAGCCTGGATCCAGGAACTGGCGAACACATCGGCCGCGTCACGCACAGAATGAGCCGTCAGCAGGTCTCGCGTCTCGTGCAAGGCCGGCGGTCTCCCAGAGGATCGACGAGATCGCCGCGTCCGCTGGGAGACCGGGCCCGGCTCAGGCTGCCGCGACCATGCCGGTGGACACGGGGTCCAGGGCGGTGCTGAGGATTTCGCGGACGTCGGAGACGATGTGCACGGTCAGCGCGTCCAGCACGTCGGCGGGGACGTCGTCGAGGTCGGGTTCGTTGCGCTGCGGCAGGTACACCTCAGTGAGACCGGCCCGCTGGGCGGCGAGCAGTTTCTGCTTCACGCCGCCGATCGGCAGGACCCGGCCGGTCAGCGAGACCTCGCCCGTCATGCCGACCTCGGCGCGTACGTTGCGCCCGAGCAGCAGCGAGACCAGCGCGGTCGTCATCGTGACGCCCGCCGACGGCCCGTCTTTCGGCACCGCACCCGCGGGCACGTGCAGGTGGATCGGGTGGTCGAGCTGCTCCGGCGAGATGCCGAGCTCGGTGGCGTGTGCCCTGACGTAGGAGAGCGCGATCTGCGCGGACTCCTTCATCACGTCGCCGAGCTGACCGGTGACCGACAGCCCGCCCTTGTCGCCGGGCAGCAGCGACGCCTCGATGTAGAGCACATCGCCGCCCATCCCCGTCACGGCCAAGCCGGTGGCCACTCCCGGGACGACGGTGCGCTCGGCCGACTCCGGGGTGAACCGCGGCCGCCCGATCAGGTCCTTGAGGTCGGCGGCGTCGACGGTGGCGGGCAGGTCCCGCAGAGCCACCTTGCGGAACGCCTTGGCGAGCAGCCGCTCGAAGGAGCGGACGCCGGCCTCGCGGGTGTAGTTCGCGGCGATCTCACGCAGCGCGTCCTCGGTGACCGTGACCTCCCCGGAGGACAGGGCGGCCCGCTCCATCTGCCGGGGCACCAGGAAGTCGCGGGCGATGGCGACCTTGTCGTTCTCGGTGTAGCCGTCGATCGAGATCAGCTCCATCCGGTCGAACAACGCCTGCGGAATCGTCTCCAGCACGTTCGCGGTCGCGATGAACAGCACATCGGACAGGTCCAGGTCCAGATCGAGGTAGTGGTCGCGGAAGGTGTGGTTCTGCGCCGGGTCCAGCACCTCCAGCAGCGCCGCCGCAGGGTCGCCGCGGTAGTCGCTGCCGACCTTGTCGACCTCGTCGAGCAGGACGACCGGATTCATCGAGCCGGCCTCCCGGACAGCCCGCACGATGCGCCCGGGCAGTGCGCCGACGTACGTGCGGCGGTGGCCGCGGATCTCCGCCTCGTCGCGTACACCGCCGAGGGCGACCCGGACGAACTTGCGGCCCAGCGTGCGTGCGACCGACTCGCCCAGCGAGGTCTTGCCGACGCCGGGCGGGCCGGCCAGCAGGATCACCGCGCCGGACCCGCGGCCGCCGACGACCGTCAGGCCACGGGACTCGCGGCGGGCCCGGACGCCGAGGTACTCGACGATGCGGTCCTTGACCTCGGCCAGACCGTGGTGGTCGGCGTCGAGCACCGCCCGGGCCGCGTCAAGGTCCGTGTTGTCGGTCGTGCGGACGCTCCAGGGCAGGTCCAGCACCGTGTCGAGCCAGGTCCGGATCCAGCCCGCCTCGGGATTCTGGTCGCTGGCGCGTTCCAGCTTGTCGACCTCGCGCAGCGCAGCCTCGCGGACCGCGTCGGGCAGATCGGCCGCCTCGACACGGCTGCGGTAGTCGTCGGTGCCGTCGGACTCGCCCTCGCCGAGCTCCTTGCGGATCGCTTTGAGCTGCTCGCGCAGCAGGTACTCGCGGTTGCGTTTCTCGACGGACTCGCGTACATCCGTTTCGATCTTGTCGCTGACCTCGGACTCCGCCAGGAAGTCCCGCGTCCACTCGATGAGCAGCCGCAGCCGGGCCTCGACGTCGGGAGTCTCCAGCAGCTCCCGCTTGCGGTCGTTGGACAGATACGGCGCCCATCCCGCGGTGTCGGCCAGGTCGCCGGGGTCATCGATGGCGCTGACCGAGTCGATGACCTGCCACGCCTCACGGCGCTGCAGCACCGAGACGACCAGCTGCTTGTATTCGGCGGCCAGCTCCCGAACGTGTTCGTTCGGCGCGCTGACCGCGACAAGCTCGGCCTCGACCCACAGCGCCGCGCCCGGCCCGGTCACGCCGCTGCCGATGCGGGCACGCACGCCGGTGCGCAATACGGCGGCGGGCGAGCCACCACGGGACTTGCCGACGCGCTCGAGGCTGGCCACCACGCCGTGGGACGCGTAGCGGTCTTCGAGCCGCGGGGCGATCAGCAGCTCGGAGCCGGCCGAGGTGCGGGCCGCGTCGACGGCGGCCTGGGCCGCCTCGTCCAGCTCGACCGGAACGACCATGCCCGGAAGCAGGACGATGTCGTCGAGGAACAACACAGGAAGTCGCTTGCTGGTCACGGAACACACCCTCCGAGAAGTTGAGTACAGGCGACTCAACCGTGGAGGGACTCACCGTCTTCCGACGTTCGCTGCGGGCGAACAGCGGCATGCCGCCGCGCTACTGAGATTCCCGCCGTGTCGCGGCGGGCGCGGGGATCTCGGAGTCGCCGAAGATGGCCGGCACATGTTCGGACGCGAGGATGCTGAAGGCGAGGTCCTCGAACCGTCGTCGGTCGTCCGCGGGCAGGTGCGCGACGACCCGCTGGAGGCTGTCGGACACCTCGGCGTAGAAAGCCTCGGTGATCTCCTGGCCGCGTGGGGTGAGGGCGACCATCACCGCACGCCGGTCGTGCTGGGTCGTCTCGCGGCGAAGCAGCCCCCGTCGTTCGATCCGGTCGACCAGGCCGGTGAGCCCGGGCCTCTCCAGGCCGAGCATCTGGGTGAGCTCGGTCATGCCGCGCGGCTGGTCAATGATCACGCACATCAGTTGGGCCTGCGCCGGGCTGAGGTCGTGCTGGGCGCAGATCCGCGCGTAGAGGCGCTGTACCAGGAATGACAGCCGGACCAGCGCGGCCGAGATGCCCGGGTTGTGCGGCACGGTTCCATCCCCTCGTCGGTGTGACCTGACGATCATATCTTGCACAACTTCGCGCCGCGAAGTAACTTAGTTCGCGGCGCGAAGTTCCAATGAAGCATCGCCTGAGCGACAGCCATCCGGCATCAGCCCTCCACCAAGCTATCGAAGGAAAAGTCATGGACACGAAAGTCATCGCCCTGGTCGGCGGCAGCGGACAACTGGGAACACTCATCGCCGACGAGGTCCTCGCCATGCCGGGCACCCAACTGCGCCTGCTCGTGCGGCCCGGCAGCCGGGCCAAGGTCGCCGACCTCGAACGCCGCGGCGCCCAGGTCGTGGAAGGAGCTCTCGGGACTGGCGCCGACGAGCCGCTGGCCGCACTTTCCGCCGGGGCCACGACCGTCATCTCCGCCGTTCAAGGCGGCCCGGACGTCATCCTCGACGCGCAGGTATCCCTGCTGCGCGCCGCCCGTACGGCCGGCGTGCGCCGCTTCATCCCCTCCAGCTTCTCCCTGGACATGTTCAAGGTCGACCGCGGGCAGATCGTGACCTCGGACATCCGCCGCGCCTTCGCCGACATCGCCGAGGCCGAGCGCGGCGACGTCGAGGTGGTCCACGTGCTTAACGGCCAGTTCCTCGACCGCAGAGTCCTGTTCGGCTTCATCCGCGTCATCGACCCCGAGACCGGGACGGCCTACGTGTGGGGCGACGGCGAAAACCCCATGGACTACACCACGTACGCCAACACCGCCCGCTACACCGCGGCTGCCGCCACCGACGACAACCCGATCGGCCGCGTCCTCGGCGTCGTCGGCGACAGCCTGACCTTCCCCGAGACCGTGCAGGCCTACGAAAAAGCCTCCGGCAAAACACTGCGCGTGGAACGCCTCGGCTCGATGCAGGACCTCGACAACCGCATCGCCGAACTCCAGAACGGCGACCCCGGCAACTTCCACAAGTACCTGCCGCTCATGTACTACCGGGCGCAGCTCAGGGGCGACGGCAAGATCGACCCGGTGATGAACGACCGCTACCCGTGGATCCAGCCGACGACCGTCGAGCAGTACGTCACCAGCGAAGGGTTCTGAACCCATGGACATCGCTCAGCAGACCGCCCGCACCACGATGCCCGAGCCTGTCCGGATCGCGATCACGCCGCGCCCCACCACGCGCTGAAAACGACAAAGGCAAGCCTGAAAACAACAAAGGCAAGGAGCAGAACTCCTTGCCACTATTAACATATATCGCACCCCCGGGCTTGCGGCAAGACCCCGGTCGCGGCGCACAATCGCGGCCGAGCGCAAGAATCGGCACACCATGGGGGAATGCATGTTCGATGTGATCATCGCCGGCGGCGGGCCGACCGGCATGATGCTGGCGGGCGAATTGCGTCTGCAGGGCGTCACCGTACTCGTGCTGGAGAAGGAGGCCGAGCCGCCGCCATTCGTACGGTCGCTCGGGCTGCACGTGCGCAGCATCGAGGTGATGGATCAACGGGGGCTGTTGGAGCGGTTCCTCGAAAACGGCAAGCAGTACCCGATCCGTCCCGGCGACGTCCGGGGATTCTTCGCGGGCATCGAAAAGGCCGCTCCCACCGGGCTGGACACCGCCCACGGATACGTGCTCGGCATTCCGCAGACGCTCACCGACCGGCTGCTCGCCGAGCACGCGGCCGAAGTCGGAGCCGAGATCCGGCGCGGCTGTGCAGTGGCCGGGCTGGAGCAGGACGACGACGGCGTGACCGTCCACCTTGGAAATGGAACTGCGACGCCGTTGCGGGCGCGGTTTGTCGTCGGCTGCGACGGTGGGCGCAGCACGGTTCGGAAACTGCTCGGGGTCGGATTCCCCGGCGAGCCGTCGAAAATCGACACGCTGCTGGGCGAGATGGAGGTGACGGCGTCCCCGGACGACATGACCGAAGTGATGACCGAGGTTCGCAAGACCGAGAAGCGGTTCGGGATCGGGCCGTCGGGCAAGCCAGGCGTGTTTCGGGCTGTCGTGCCGGCCCAGGGCGTGGTCGAGGACCGTTCGGTGCCGCCGACGTTCGAGGAGTTCAAGCAACAGCTGCGCAAGTACGCCGGCACCGACTTCGGCGTGCACTCCCCCCGCTGGCTGTCGCGCTTCGGCGACGCGACCCGCCAGGCCGAACGCTACCGGGTCGGACGGGTGTTTCTGGCCGGGGATGCCGCGCACGTCCACCCGCCGATGGGTGGACAGGGGCTCAATCTCGGGATCCAGGACTCGTTCAACCTGGGCTGGAAGCTGGCGGCGGCCATCAACGGCTGGGCGCCGGACGACCTGCTGGACAGCTACGAGTCCGAGCGGCATCCGGTGGCCGCCGACGTGCTGAACAACACCCGTGCACAGATGCAGCTGACGACCAACGAGCCCGGGCCGCAGGCGGTTCGGCGGTTGCTGGCACAGCTGATGGACTTCAACGACGTCAACCGGTTCCTGATCGAGAAGATCACGGCGATCAGCATCCGGTACGACTTCGGTGCGGGCCATGCCCTGCTCGGGCGGCGGCTGCGCGACGTCCAGCTGAAGCATGGGCGCCTGTTCGAGCTGATGCGCACCGGCAGCGGGCTGCTGCTCGACCAGACGGGGCGGCTATCGGTGGACGGCTGGGCCGACCGGGTCGACCACGTCGCCGACGTCAGCGAAGAGCTGGACGTGCCGGCGGTATTGCTTCGGCCGGACGGGCACGTCGCGTGGGTCGGCGAGGATCAGCGGACGCTCGAGGTCACGCTGGCCAAGTGGTTCGGCGCCGCAGGAGCGCCTACGGCCGGGTGAGGGACGCTTCGACGACGGTGCCGGTGCGCGGCCGCCTATCGCCTAATGAACCCTCGCATAGGCACGCATCTGTTCGGCCATCCGCTCGAGTTCGGCCGCCTCCGTCGTAGGCGAGGCGTTGTTGAGCCCGCTGTGTGCGGCCGTCGGGCTCCGCAAGAAGCGCCGCAGCAGGGCCACGAGCAGCCCTTGCGGCAGAGTCTGCAACGCGACGAACCCGCGAGGGACCGGCGGTGTCGGCATGGCGGCCAGGTTCTGCCGAATGAGGCGGATCATGGCGCGGACCGCGTCCGGATCGTCGGCGAGCGCGACCGGGCCGCCCGCCGCGAGCACCGCCTGCCCGAGTGGCACCGCGAACGCGGCGTGCGTCTTGAGCCAGGCATCCATCCGCGGTTCGGCCTTGGCGTTGATCCCGGCGGTGCGCAACGTCCGCACGATCCGTTCCAGTCGCGGGGTGGTACGGCCGTCGGGTTCGCCGATCGGCATCGGGAGCAGGCGGGTCATGAGGCTCGTCGCGCGGTAGCGGACCACGTCGCCGTCCATCGTGCCGGCGGCCGCGGGGAAGCCGAGCAGGACCCGCTCGTGGCCGATCACCGCGCCCAGCGGCTCCGCGCCGGCCGCCCAGTTGAGCAGGAACAGCACGTCGCCTTCGAGACCGGCGAGTGACTCCAGCACCGCGTCCACCTGATGGGTGCGGACCAAGACGGCGATCAGGTCGTACCCGTCGGTCGGCTGCTCGACCACCGGCACCGGTACCCGCCTGACGGCCGGGCTGTCTGCCTCGGCGAGTTGCACGCCGTCCCGGCGCAGGGCGGCCAGGCGCTCGCCCCGGGCCAGGAGCGAGACGTCGTGCCCGGCCTCATGCAGGCGGGCGGAGAACAGGCTGCCGGTAACCCCGGCGCCGTACACGAGCAGTTTCATGACACCCCTTATTCGTACGCTCACTCAGTCATACGTTCGTTTTAATCGAACGTATGTAGAGTACGCACCCATGGCGCCACCCGACACCCGCACCCAGATCCTCGACGCGGCCGAACACCTCTTCGCCGAGCGCGGCTTCCGCGGCACCTCGATCCGCGCGATCACCGACCTCGCCGGAGCGAACCTGGCCGCCGTCGGATACCACTTCGGCTCGAAGGCGGAACTCCTGGCCGCGGTCGCCCGCCGCGTGATCGAGCCCATCAACGCCGCGCAGAGCGCCGGGCTCGACCGACTGCTCGCCCGGACCCCGGACCCGCAAGTCACCGAACTGGTGGAGGCATTCGCCGGGCCGCTGTTCGACGAGATGCCGGCCGGCGACGAGGGCGGCGCCCGGACGTCCCGGCTGATCGTGGCGATCATCAGCGACCCAGCCGAGGAAATGCGCACCTGGAACGGCCCGGCCGAGGACACCGTCCGCGACCGCTACCTGGCGGCCTTCGGGCGCGCACTGCCCAGCCTCTCGGAGGAGGAACTGTGGTTCCGGATTCGGGGGATCCTCGCCGTGACGGCCGTCGACCGTGTCGAGGTCTACAACCGGCCCCCCGCGGCCTGCCTGGACCCGGTCGCGGGCGAGGCGGCCCGGCGCTGGGCGATCACGTTCCTGGCGGCAGCGATGAGCGCGCCACCGACCGGGACCTGATGGCACCAGAATCCAACCGGGTCATCGCTGTGGGCGGGTGTGCTGGGCGGAGGTTGTGGTACTGACCAGGCGGCGAGGCGGCTCCGGCGTGCCGGCCAGCCGCTGCTGCTCCTCCGCCACGATCATCCGGGCCAGTTGGACCTCGGAGATGTCCACGGCGCCCGGCGCGGCCTGCGCGATGGTGCTGTGCCGGACGTACGCGTCGAAGAGCTGCGTCTTCGAGCCGAGGAGCTCGATCATCCGCTCGTCGACCGAGTCAGCGATCAGCAGGCGGTGTACCTGGACTGTGCGCACCTGCCCCATCCGGTGTGCCCTGGCGATCGCCTGGGCCTCGATCGACGGCTTGACCTGTGGCTCGCACAGGATCACCACCGAGGCCGCCTGGATGTTCAAGCCGACCCCGGCCGCTTCGATCTGGCACACCAGCACGGCCGGCTTCGGCGAGGCGGTGAACTCGTCCACGATGCGCTGGCGGTCGGCGACCGGCGTCGAGCCGGTGATCGGCCCGCAGGCGTCGGTACCGAGCGCGGCGCCCACCACGGCCAGTACGTCGCGGAAGTACGAGAAGACCACGACGTTGCGGTTGGAGGCCATCGCCTCCCGGGCCAGCTCGAGCAGGCGGGTCAGCTTCGCCGAGTCGCGCGGCCGGTGAACGGCGAACGCGGCCCGGCGCATCGCCATGAAGTTGCCCTCGCGCACCGCGACCCGGTACGCGGCCCCGTCCTCGGCGCCGAACTCCTCCCACTCGTCGACCTGGACCAGCTCCGGCAGTTCGGTGAGCACATCAGGCTGGTTGCGGCGCAGGTACACAGGCGCCGCCGCGCGCCGGAACGCCTCGACGCTGATCGCCGCGTGCTCGGGTCCCATACCGGCGGCGATCTCCGGCCGTAGGTGCTCGATCAGGGCCCGGAACTCGTCGATCCGGTTCTCCATCGGCGTCCCGGTGAGGAACAGCACCCGGTCGGACTCCGCCGCGACCCGGTTGACCGCCTGCGATCGCTTCGCGTCGGGGTTCTTCACGTAGTGCGCCTCGTCGACGACCAGCAGTGCGGGCCTGGGCGGGGGAAGCCCGAGCGCACCGAGCGCGCCGAACGTGACCACGCCGACGCCGCCCTCGTCCCGCCATCGGGCAGCCGCCCGCGCCCGGCCGTTGCCATGCAGGCTGATGACCGGAATCGTCGAGTGCCGGGCGATCTCGCGAGCCCAGTTGATCAGTACGCTGGCCGGGCAGACGACGAGGAAGTGGGTGGCGCCACGGGCGGCCAGATGCGCCATCGCGGCGATGGCCTGGACCGTCTTGCCCAGCCCCATCTCGTCGCCCAGCACGACCCGCCGCTGAACCAGGGCGAACCGCGCGCCGAACGACTGGTAGCCGCGCAACCGGAGGCTGTCGCTGAGGCGGGAGGTGTCCAGGTGCTGGGCGCCGACCCGTTCGACGATGTCGGCGGGCAGGTACCCTTCGCTCGCGGCGACATCGCCGCCGAGGCCGACGACCTGGCTGAGTAGGCCGTAGTAGTCCGCCGAGTGCTGCTCGAAGTCGCGCCAGACCTGCTCGTCGCTCGGTTCGCGGACCGCGCGTAGCTCTTGGGCGGCCTGCGGCAGGCCATTGGACTCGGCTGTGTCCACCATCGCCCGTACCCGCCGCGCCGCTTCGTCGGCAACGGCCTTGTTCCCGGCACGCATGAACAACCGGCGCAGCCGTCCGGCCCCGGCCGGTTCGGCGATCGGCTGCTGCGTGGCGAGTTCCTCGGCGAGCTGTCCGGCGTCGGCCTCGTGTGCCCCGGCCGCGTGCCACACCGCACCCCAGTTGGCCAGCGCCTTCAGCAACCGGGTCATGTCCGGGTTCGTCGGGTCGAACTCGATCCGGAACTGCAGCGAGTCCCGCGCCGCCCGCTTGAGCTGCTCGGCGGCGTGGATGGTCTTGCGTGCCGTACCCTCGCCGATGCCGGGCACACCGATCAGCCGCTCCGGGCCGGCCCGGAGCACGTCGGCGACCGAGTAGATGCCGTGTGCCGGCAGCTCGTCCAGCCGGGCCCGACCGTCCACAGTGTCCTTGACCGTCTCGATCGACATCTGCTCGATCGCGGTCCATACCTGCGGCTCACGCGCGATCTCGTACGCCTCGACGACCTCCGCGTTGGCCGAGCCGACGGTCTCGACAATCGCCTCGGCGTCCGCCTGCGCCTTGGCTGCCCGGGCGAGCAGCGCGCGTGTCTCCCGGCGACTCGCTGCCGTCATCGCGTCGGCGGGCACGGCAGCGGGCCTGCAACGCCCGGCCGGATGGCCGGCCGCCGTAGCACCGTGGAGTACCGCAGAGACATGCCGTTGAACGTACCGTCAGACCGGCCGTGGCGCTCGGTACGCCGCTCCGAACCGCGCCGACGCCAATCGACGCAGTCGCATATTCAGCGCATAACGGACGCTCTTCCTTTTCGGAGGGCGCGGGCGAGGCGGTGGATGGCCTCGTCCATGAGCTCGGGTGGGGCGGCGGCGTAGGTGAGGCGTAGGTGCGGGGCCGGGGGTTCGGCGGCGTACCAGGGGCGGCCGGGGAAGACGATAACGCCTTCGGTGGCTGCGGCGGCGGCCAGTGCGACGTCGTCGGTGCCGTCGGGTAGGCGGGTCCACAGGTGCAGGCCGCCGCGCGGGATCGCCTGCTGGGCGAGTTCTGGCAGGTGCCGGCCGAGCGCGGTCAGCAGCGCCTCGCGGCGTGTACGCAGCGCGGTGCGCAGGACGCGGCGGTGACGTGCCCAGGCCGGGGCGGTGACGAATTCGAGCGTGGCCTGCTGAAGTGGGCCTGCCACGAAGAAGTCGTCGAGCAGCCGGGCCGCCCGCAGACGGGCGCCGGCTGGGCCGCGGGCGCCGATCGCGGCGACGCGCAGTCCGGGAGCCGCCGACTTGGTCAGTGAACGCAGGTAGATGACGTGCCCGTCGGGGTCGTCGGCGGCCAGCGGTGGCGGGGCTTCCCCGTCGATGGTGAGGTCGCGGGCGTAGTCGTCCTCGATCAGGAACGCCCCGGCATCGCGTACGACCTCGGCGACCTGGGCCCGGCGATGGTCGGCCAGTGTCGCGCCGTGCGGGTTGGCGTACAGCGGCTGGCAGTAGAACAGCCGGGCGCCGGTGTGGGTGAACGCGCCGGCGAGTTGGTCGGGCCGTACGCCGTCGGCGTCGGCGGGCACGGGCACCACCCGGAGGCCGGCTGCCCGGGCGGCGGCCAACGCGCCCAGATAGGTTGGCGACTCGACGAGCAGGGTGTCGCCGGGCGCGGTGAGCGCGCGCAGCGCGGTCGACAGCGCGGCCTGTCCGCCGGGGCAGATCACCATATCCTCGGAGCGCAGCCCGGCTCCGGACTCGCGGGCGAACCAGGCACGCAGGTCCTCGCGTCCCTCGGCCGGTCCGCGCTGCCAGGACGCCGGCTGCCGGGCGGCGCGGGTGAGCGCCGCACCGAGCGCTGCGGCGGGCTGCAGATCCGGGTCCAGGTAGCCGCCGGACAGTGGGATCGCTCCTGCGGGCGGTAACGCCAGTAGCGCCTGCATCTCGTCCTCGCCCGGTAGGCGGGGTCCGAGCGCCACGGTCTGCCACGACAGGTCGGGGGCGGCGCGCCGCTCGTGCGGCCCGGCGGCCACGAACGTGCCTTTGCCGGATCGCGTCTCGATCAGCCCTTGCGCCACCAGTTGCCGGATCGCCTCGGCGACGGTGACCGGCGAGGCCTGATGCCGGGCG
>Ga0307516_10006743_pt1 | contig 13420 bp, 14 predicted proteins | sample 19_EM_MG_FD_203310 | JGI IMG/M metagenome (GOLD analysis project Ga0307516, IMG submission 203310) | Populus trichocarpa ectomycorrhiza microbial communities from riparian zone in the Pacific Northwest, United States - 19_EM | ecosystem: Host-associated > Plants > Roots > Unclassified | place... | reverse complement strand
TGCATTCCTTTCTCATACCATAATGGACGTTATTCCTTCAGTTTCTTCTGCTTCTTGGCGGTTCTTGTGCGATAGATGACTGTCAGCGTTGGCAGTCGTCTCTTGCATCAGGATAGTTTTCTTGTGCGATAGATGGCTATGATGAGGCTCCATCGTGCTCATCCTTCGCACCAGGATCATTTGATATTGACGTTATCTTCCATGTTCACTGTACCAAACCTGTTTGGTGCGTGACATCGCACAAGGGCAAAAGCCACCTCTGTCCCAGACTCAATGCTAGACCTCTTAGGACTTATCCCACCTCTGGGATGTCCTCCACTCTGGACAAGCTGTGCTCAACTCCGGACTACTTTCCCACGGTCTGGACTTACTCCACAAAAGCCCAGACTTACTCCCAGTGCTCCTCTAGTGCCTGGACTTCATTTGTATGACCCAGACTTGACTCTCCACACTAACTAGCACCTACTAGTGTCTGGACTTACCTCTTCATTAATCCCCTGCATCCCTGGACCTCCTAGTAAGATCGTTGAGGAGAACCGGTCTTGACAGGTGATTACCGTGGATTGTTGTTTGATTGGGGATTTGTGGCCATTGACCCACTTTTCAACAACAGCGAAGTTGATATGCCAGTGACCAAGGTTACAAACAATGTGATTGAAGTCATGCAGCTACTTTATTGTGCAGTTCCATCCCACATCAATAGATCAATGGACATCCTTGCTTCAGATGCATATAGTGCCAACTTCCTTGTTGCTGAAAATGGAGTTTTGGATGACAGAACCCTTACCTACATAACATGGCTTCTCGAGTCGGAGGATCTTGGCCTGGGCATAATGGTGAGTCACCATCAGCTCATCTCCTCACACACTAACTCATGTTATCAATTTAGGGCACTCAGCCCTTCATTGCTTCAGAGTTGTTATGTGCATGTGGTACTGGGAGCCCCATGGTCCGAGGTCTGTCTTACAGTCCAATTCTCCCCCACACGATGTTGTTCTACCCAAAAGTACCTTCATTGCCAAGTGGCTTTTCCCAGACCAAGATGACACCTCCATTTCCAAAACCTGGCTCTCCATCTTCACCTCTGAAATGAGGTTCGAGCACAAAATTCTCAATGTCATCTCCCCTTACTTTAATCCACTTAAAACTTGCCTCAGGCAGCTGCATCAGCTCATATATGGCTTGAGTTACAATCAGTATTTCAAGGAGACAAGGATGCACCTAACTTACGAGGAGATGGTGAAGATTCTCTGGATGGCAATACGTCAACTTCCCCTTGACCAAACAACTCACTATGAACCATCGGCTTCAGTTAAAGCCCAGTATCCACCCATGTCCCAGAAGGGGTATGGCTTGGCGAAGAGACTATGGATGGAGGAATCCACTTGTTGCAAGTTAATTCATTGCAACTCCCTGGTCATGGTGTACTCAGGAGTAGCCAGGAAAACAAGATGTCCTCAAATTCACGCTTTAATCCTTATCCAAAGTCTCCATTCATGTGGGCCAGAGTCCCTCACATCCCATCCTCCCAGATTCATGCAGGTGCCAGTTTGCATAATTCAGACATTGGCTATGCCTTCCTCAGGACCGAACGTAACAACCGCCATGCTGAACTGCTCCACCGTATTGATATGGGGGACATGCCAAGTCTTCAGGCCATACAATGCTACAAAGCTGGGGTGAGGGAGGTCACTCAATGCTCTGGAGAAGAAGAAGAATGCACTACCACCACCACACACAAAACAATCTAATTGCCATCTGTTATGTTTCAATTTTCCTTTATGTATGTCCTTTTACTTTGGTTGTACAAGTACATACAGTACTGCCTTGCTGGAACGGTCTGGTTCAATCAACTTACTTTACTACCTGTGTAGTGTGAACCTTTCAATACATTTGAGTATTTAGTTACATCTGTGCTATAGCAGCTTGCAAAACGGACATGTGGTCTGCCATGCCCTTGGCTAAGTATATGTGGTTAACGCCTCTGCCATACTTGCTGTCTATACATATTCTGTGGTCAAAATGGTGGTAGGGTTGACATTGTCAGCATTGGTGGTGGCAGTAGGGTCATTGGCATTGTCATTGTCAACGTTGGCAGGTCATTGTGGTTGTAGAATGGTCGTTATGGTGGGTCTTCATCATCAATTGTCAGCTGGAGGGGTCAATGTTGGCTTGTTGTTGATTTTGCTAGTGGTAGAGTTGTTGTCAATGGTGCTAGTGATGGTGGTGGTCAGCATCAATGTTTGTAGTCACAATTGTCCTCACTATGGCTGTTGACATTGCTAGTGGTGGAGTAAAGCAGTGGGAAGTTGACTCACAGCAAGTCAAAGGTGCACAGCTGTCTGTGAAGAGTCAGCATGTGCCCCACTGAAGATCACAAGACGACTTACCTATGTGTTCAAAGCCGCCAATCCAACCTGTAAACAATCTGAATGAGGCCTGTGGATGCTGACATCAATGTGTAAAACTCAAAATAAAAGCTGCACAAGTTAATCAAGCACGGGAAGGCAAGACAACTTACCTAGGGCGCACACAAGTCACACAATGACCCAGAAACTCTTAACAAACCTGCAAAAGTCAGTCAAAGCCTGGAAAGACACAAAGATACCAAGGATATTGTGCAGCCACTGCAATGTGGTTGAGAAGGAATCAGAATGTGCCAGAACACTCCAGTCAAGGAAACAGAGGGAGCATCAATGTAACAGTCCAACTTTTTATCTTATCTGATCTGTGATTAGATAGTGTCTTATCTTATCATAGTGTATAGCCATATCTTATCTACCTTAGTCTAGACCTGTGCCTCATGCTGTACACACTACCTCCCTTGATGTCATTCCGCATAGCTTTAGCTCCACTATGACATCACTGGCATAGCATTGCACAGTATGTAGCCTCATGGATAGCCTTGTGTAGCCCTTGTGTAGAGTAGTATATATACAGTGCAATCCAGCACCTAGAGGCTCTCCATTCGAGCTCATCTTGGGTTATTGCCCTAGTACTCATGTCCTATCCTCTCAGAGCTCCAGTGTGTAGTAGGGTCCTTGGTGTCTTCACATCATCTCAATCGACAAGAAGAAGTCAGAGATGAAGGAGAAGAGCTGATGTGATGCAATCAACAAAGAGAATGTGGGTAGGAGCAAGTGCAGGTGCATGTATACAAAGTGGATTTGGAGTCACAGGGCGAATCTGATGGCCGAAATGCTGGAGTGATTTGGGAGTGGGATTGGTTGTGGTGGAATTTTTGGCATTATTGTGGCCATTGTTGTCAGTAGTGGTGGGGTTTTGTCACTGGCATTGCCATTGTCTGCATTGGTGGTAGTGGGGTTGTTGTTGTCATTGTGACATTGTCAGCATTGTGGTGGCCGTTGTTGTCGTCAGTAGTATTGATCATTGCAGTTGACTATTGGTCGACTTGGGTTGGCTTAAGCTGGCCAAAACAGAATATGACTAATGACTGGCAAGACTGACTACCCAAGCGGAGCTGAGTCACAATAAGTCATTATTTTGTAAGTTGTAGCCAAGCTACATGCTGAGCTGTCAATGACCACACCAAGCCAAGCCAAGCCAAGCCATGGCAACACTAACTCCATGCCACCATCCTAGAGTTCCTGGTCCTCTGTCAAGCAGTTGCCATCATGGATGTGGAGACACTCCACAACAACATCTTATCTGCTCTCCCCTCAGATCCCATTGCCCAGATCCACCTCTCTGACCCTCCAGATGCATGCTGGTCCACAGATGAGGCAGGTTTCCTCTGCCTAGATGGTCATATCTACGTACCAGACCTGGACAGCCTCCACCTCCGGGTACTCTAGTATCACCATGATCACCCACTCTCTGGCCACTTTGGGCAAAACTGGACCTTGGAACTAATCTGGCATAAGTACACCTGACCTGGTCTCAGGACCTTCATCAAGGACTACATCTGGTCATGCACCTCCTGCACTCAAGCTAAGACACCATGCCATCAACCCTATGGGTTACTAAAACAGCTCCCTGTACCAGAAAGACCTTGGAACTCCATATCCATGGACTTTATTGAGCAACTCCCTGCCTCTACCGGATACACAACTATCTTGGTTGTAGTAGATAGGCTCTCTAAACAGGCCATCTTCATCCCTACTGTCAAGTCCGGGTCTACTCCGGTAGGGGGTCCAGTCAAGTCTGGACGAAAGCGGACGAAGGACAAGGGCAGGGGGCTGGACAAGAAGTTAGTCCGGCTGGAGTTGGTGACTGCTTGGATTCAACAACTAAGGACAACGAGTGTTGATCCCTTGCATAGGTTCCGGTCAAGAGGAGAGAGACGGAAACGGAGACAGAGACAGATAGGAACTGGAGTAGTGACTAAGTTGATTTCAGACTGAGGTATACAGAATAACTACAGAGTACTTATACTAAGTAAGAACTAGGGACAAGTATTTATGGTGATAAGTAAACAACCTTAAAGGCAGACAAGGAACGACCAGAGTTGGGACTAGGTCAGGTCCGGTGAAAATGATACAAGGTAGGAGATATATTGAGTACACGGAGAACTCACGTCAAGGCAGGGTAGATGGCAAGGTGTAGTAAGGACTGTATATGGATTAGACCAAGGGTTGTACTTAACGAAGGTATATCTGTGCGACCGTGACCGGAGTAAGTGATGTGTGACCGGAGTTGAGCTGTAGAGCTGCGATGCAACTGGTGTGACTAGATAGGACCCAGAGTTGGACATGGTCATAACACCTACTCACAACACCATCACTAGCCTGGAGCTTGCAAAGCTCTTCCTGCTCCATGTATTTTCTAAGCACAGTGTTCCCACCCACATCACCTCAGATCATGGTACCGAGTTCATCTCCCACGTCTTCCAGTCACTCAGAAAAGCCCTCAACATGTGCCTCCATTTCACCTCTGGTTACCACCCAGAAGGCGATGGCCAGACAGAGCAATCCAACCAGACACTCAAACAATACCTCCGTGTCTACTGCAACTACCAGCAGGACAACTAGGCGGACCTACTCCCACTGGTGGAGTTTGCTTACAACAATGCACCTAGTGCTACCACCAGAGTCTCACCATTCTTCACTAACAAGGGGTACCATCCTAACATCTCTGTCTACCCAGAGCGCAATATGACCTCTGCACGGGCTTGTGAATATGCAGTTGACCTTGAGTCACTGCACCTATACCTTTGGGAAGAAATGACTAATGCCCAGCTATGCTATCAAGGTCTGGCTGATGCCAAACACACTCCGGTACCGGACTTCAAAGTGGGTGATCAGGTCTATGTGAAGGCCAAGTACTTCCAGTCAACACGACCATCCAAAAGGCTATCAGAGAAGAATCTGGGGCCCTACACTATCATCGTGCAAGTAGGCTCCCTCTCTTTTATGCTCCGTCTTCCAGATTCCATGCGTGCAGTTCACCCTGTCTTCCACGTCTCCCAACTCAAACCAGCCATACCCAACACCATACCAGACTGGATACAGCCTCCTCCGCCACCAGTTGAAGTAGATGGTGAACTGGAGTTTGAGATTGCTGAGATCCTTGACTCCAAGGTTGACTGTCAACACAAATCGTGCAAACTGTTGTACTTGGTGCATTGGTCCAGTTATGAAGGGACTGATGAAGAAATGACATGGCTTCTTGCCACTGAACTAGGCAATGCAACAGAACTACTAGAAGATTATCATGTCTGATGTCATGCACCAAACATATTTGGTACTGTGGACATGGAGAAAGTTAGCCAATGAAACCAATGCAAAGAATGCACACAAGATCTGTTGAAAGATTGTCCCAACTTGAGGGATACAGACAGCCCTTGCTATCCATATCATGCAAAGTCAAGACTATCCTTATGCAAAGGATGAATACAAGCTTGTCGTAGCCATCAATCACACAAGAATGACTATTCTGGAGCAAGAGATGAATGCAAATGGCTGACAGTCATCCCTTCCACAAGAACTGTCATATCCATACTTTTTCCAGTCGCAACTCCGGTCTAACCTTGGTCTGCCTGACCTCTCCTTAGGCATAGATGCAACTCCAGATCTAGTCCGGCCATCTCCAGCCCCATAGCTGCACTCCAGCTCAACTCCGGTCCCTACGTCCATCTCCACCCTCAGGACTAACCCCTGTCTTCCTGCAGACAGATCCGCAGTCTAACTCCTCCATGTTGGACCTGTACCTACCATTAGTTGCTACTCCAGTTTCAGTCCGGCCACTCCCTTTGTCTGGTCTGTGACATAGCCCAACTCTGGCTGGTATATCCAACTCTGGCTCAGTTCTGCTCCTGCTCCTGCTCTGCTTCCTCTGTTATGGCCACCAAAGGCTTAGGACATTTCCATGTCCAACTCCGGACCTTCCTCCGGCTACTCCGCCCTTCCTCCACCTGCACACTCCCTCTGCTCTTGCACTTCCTCTGGTTTCACTTCCTCCAGTTCCACTTCCTCTGGTCCTGGACATCATTCCAGACTTAACATTAGTTAAGTCCACCTCTGACCCTTACCTGTCCTGTTCCGGCCTAGTTCCCTTGTCCCTGCTTTTCCTCCATCGTCCCTGTAATCCTAGTTCTCCGTGTCTGCTTCCGCTCCAGTTTATTTTCCTGTACCTAGTGTATTTTCCTGTACCTAGTTTATTTTCCTGTACCTAGTTTATTTTCCTGTCTGCTTCTGCTCTATCCCTTGTCCTGACTAAGGTGTTTACTTGTCACCGTATATACTCACCTCTAGTCTCTTTACTATATAAACTACCAAACTCTGGCCTAGTAGATCCTTAGATCAAATCTCAACTAAGATACTCCTCACCTCTGTACTACTCCATGCTCTCCTAATTCACACTCTGTTCTCCTGAACTCCGGCCAACTCCGGCCTCCGTCCCATCTCGTCCCCTTGGTCCTATGTCCATTCCTAGCAAGTCTCCTACTCGCACAAGGGCAAAAGCCACATCTGTCCCAGACTCAAAGCTAGACCTCTTAGGACTTATCCCACTTCTGGGATGTCCTTTGCTCTGAACAAGCTGTGCTCAACTCCAGACTACTTTCCCGCAGTCCGGACTTACTCCGCAAAAACCCAGACTTACTCCCAGTGCTCCTCTAGTGCCCAGACTTCATTGGTATGACCCGGACTTGACTCTCCACACTAACTAGCACCTACTAGTGTCTGAACTTACCTCCTCATTAGTCCCCTGCACCCCTGGACCTCCTAGTAAGATTGTCAAGGAGAACCAGTCTTGACAAGAACCACCAAGAAGCAGAAGAATCCAATGAATGATGATCATTTCAGTATGAGAGAGGAATGCAACCTATTGCAGTCCAACTCCCATACCAGAACAACCAAAGAAGCAGAAGAAACGATTGAGAAACAAAGGAGAAAAAGAAGCATCATTTTTAGTGCCCAAATGTCAAATTTAGGTGCCCAGTGCTGGCATTCCAATATTTTGAATAGCTCTGCTGTTTTTGAAGCTATCAGGCATGTGACTATCCCATCATAAAGCATAGACCATGGTCTATCTGCCTGTCAAGTTCCGACGTAAATCTGTTTATTTCCCACAGAGATATTCCACCTGCAATCCAGACACCCACTTTATCAGTCACTATGGAGTCCGCATTTTCTCTGGAATGTTTCTCTGCTATTGCAGCAGACCTCATCTATGTCCTGCTCTTGGGACAGCCTCTCCCTGAGCTCCTGTGCACTGCCTGGCACATATCTTCCCAGCCTGCTCCCTCAGTCCCTCTTGTTCTTGGTCAGTGCATTCTCCTCATCAGTCCTGCGTCACACACGTACTTTGGTCATCTCAAGTCTATCATTAGACTTGAAAATTCATACCTGGTTGTCTCTGTGTCTCCTGAATCCTCTGCATATGGTCCTTTCATCCCAGAGTCCTGTCACATCCATCTCCCTCTGTCATTCATCTCGCTTCCCTGGACACGTTGAATCCACTACTCACGTTTCACTTCCCTGCTATCCTGCAACAAACACAGATGAAACAGTGCTCTAGAACCCTTCTTAGGAGCCTTAATAGAGTTCAGAACCTTCCCCATACTGCTCAAGGGAAGACTGCTCTTCAGGAGCACCAAATTTCGCATTTTTGCTCTACAGAAGCTCAATCCAACGGATTTGTGACACTCTGTGACCAGCTGTGACTCTACTTGTCATTACAGGCCCCCTGACACTACTCTTCTGGTCGGACCAATTCTCTTATTATCCCCCAGCCACTCCCATCAGTGGCACTGCTTCAGAAGCTCATCTCCAGATCTAAAGTTCAATTAAACACAGGTTATGCTTCCCTTCCGTCTGAGTCACACAGAGTCACTCTTGCTCACTCTGACTCACTCTGCTGCACATTATTCATCCCCTCTTGGCATTACTAATCCCCATTATCCCCCTTACCAATCACTTACCAATCATCCTTCAAATCATGCTTATTATGCTGCTTATCAATTCATGACTCATGCCCCTATGATTCATATGCATTATGTCATCGCATATGCTCATTTAGCTTCGATCTACTCATCCCATGCTTTCCCCCCCTCTCTTTTGGGCCCCATGCAATGATTTTTCCATGTTCTTGATTATGCACCCCTTTTTACCTATATTTTTGCTCATTCCCTTGGTTCAGCAGCTTGTTCAGGCTCTCCCAATCAATGACTCAGCCTGATTACACTGCTTATCAATTGCTTACCAATTTCTTACCAATCTCTTACCAAGCACTTAGTCATTTGTGCTTATAGGGCCACAGCCCCTCCTGTATAAATACCAGCAGCCAAAGGCTGCAAGGAAGAGTCTGCTTCCCCCTCAATAAAGCGACCACATTCACTCTCCCTCACTGTCTATAACCTCCCTCTCTATCTTTGGACTTGTAGGTCACTCAGTGCTGGCCTAAAGCTCCACTATTGTTGTTTGTCAGATATATATTGTATCTGATCATTCCTCTAGGCTCAAGCGCAGTCTAGCGTCTCTGTCCACTCCATCTCATCACTCTCCATCGCATTCTTGAAGCAGGAACTGTCCCCTTGCTTCCCTGTTGTCCCATCACTGCTGTTACACCCCTATTGTCAATCCATCACCACTGCTCAACCCCAGGACTCTTCCTAACCATGTGGTAGGCTGAAGAGGAGTCAATACCATCCCCAGTCACATCTATTCCCCATCACAAGCCCTTCCCTTCCCTCCTGCACCTTACCTGAAGGCATGCAGCACATCCCCCTGTGGAGATTAAATACCAGAACCACAAAGGAAGACCACCACTCGCTTTTTGTTGTCATTTGGTGTTGGTTGTTGGTTGTTCTGACCTCTTCCCTCACTTAGACACACACCGGTACCTGGCAAACCTGGACCACTCATGTCCATGTAGTATTATTCTCGCCTCCATTTCTTTTATCTGTTTCTCCTATCTGTTTCACTCTGTTCTCTGTAATATCACTCACTCTCAAATCCAGTCCACCTTTCTCTATAAACAAAAAGTAAAACTATTTACATTTCTATTTACAAGGCACCGGACCGGACTACCTACTCTGGCACAGGACCTTCCTGTTCCTCCAGGTCCTTCTGGAGCTCCTCCAACTCCTGGTCAATCTCTTCTGGATTGACCTCCCCCTCACTCTCCTCCTCTGACACAGTGAACTCTGAAGTAAAGAACAAGCACTCCTCAAAAAACATTTCGAGGCCAGCACTGAGACAGTCGTTGGACTGCAATACAGATGATGTGGAGTCTGCGATCTGGGCCATCTGTCCAGTCATCACCTCCACCATGGCTGTCAGCCTATCCATCCACTCCAGGAAGGCCCCAGAGTTGATTCTGGACCTTGACCCAGACAGATCCGCTACCTCCACAATCTTGTCATCATCCACAATGACCTTTGCCATTGTCTTCTTCTTGTGCTTCTTGCCACCTTGTGGTGACATTGCTACCTCCTTCTCCTTCACCTTGCCCTTGCCCTTGTCCACTACCGGACTGGGCCCTCTCACCTCCGGCCACTCGCACTTCTCCTTCAGGCTGGCACACTTCATGCCTGCCCGCTGTTTTGGCTTCTCCAGGTTGCACTCACACACTGCACGATGCTTTGCACAATACATGCATCTACAAAAAAAGAATCAGCAAAACAAAAGCAGAAATAAAACAAAATATAACATACTGGACCTCTCCTACAAGACTTGCCTCTGATTCCTTTCTTGCTCTCTTTTTCGACGCCTCTTGCACCATCGTCTTCTGCTTGGCAGCTACCTCCACTGCCCTCTGTTTGGCAGCCTCCTCCACCGCCTTCCTCTGCTCTGACTCTGCCTGTGCCTGTGACTCCGCCCTCTCCTTCTCTGCCTGCTCACGCACCTTGTGCTCCGCCTCCTTGCGAGCTTTCCTCTCCACCTCTTCATGTGCTCTCTTCTCCTCCACCTCCCAGCACTGCCTCTCCTCTCTCCTCACCTGCTTGCAGTGATGACACTCCTTCGCATTGGTGTCAAGTACACTCGACTTGTCCTTGCTACCAGACAGCAGCTCCGGTGTGGTGGCCTTCATCCAGTCCATGGACTCAACAATGGCAGGGGCAATGGGGGTGGTGGACTTGGCTGGTGCAGACATTTCATTAGAAGGCAGAGAACTGGGGGTAAAAGAAAAAACTGGTCTGATCTTTATAGATCCAAATTTCGTCCTCAGACATTCACTCCAGACTCCACATTGTCTTAGGTGACCACACATCAGCCTCATTGGGGCTTCATGGGTTTGGCCCCTAAAAGGGGAATACTGTTACGACCATGTCCAACTCCGGGTCTTATCTGGTCACTCTGGTTGCATCGCAGCACTCTAGCCCAACTCTGGTCACTCATCACTTACTCCAGTCACGGTTGCACAGATAACCTTCCGTTAAGTATGCCCTTTGGTCTATACTCCATTCACTTGTTACCACACCTCACTGTCTGCCCTGCCTTGACATGAGTTCTCCATGAACTCGTTATATCCTATACCTTGTAGTATTTTCACTGGACCTGACTTTATTTTCACCAGACCTGACATAGTCCTAACTCTGGTCGTTCCTTGTCCACCATTAGGCTGTTTACTCATCACCATATGTACTCAACCCTAGCTTCTTATTAGTATAAGTACCTTCTAGTTTATCCTGTGTACTTCAGTCTGAAATCATCTAAGTCACTACTCCTGCTCCTTGTCCGTCTCCATCTCTATCTCTGTCTGACCGGAACCTATGCAAGGGATCAATGCTCGTTGTCCTTGTCATTGAATCCAATCGGTCACAACTCTGGCTTGGGCTAACCTCTGCCCAAATCTCTGACCTTCCCTCTCATCCACTTTCATCTGGACTTGACCAGACCCCCTACCAGAGTAGACCCAGACTTGACACATTGAGGCTGCATTTGGGACACTTTCCTTGGGACATATGCCTCCATATACAGGAGGTCACAGTTGGAGTTGAAATTTGGCAGGTCATTGCCCATTGCCACTGACCTGCTGTAAACATTTGGTTCCATGTCACACTGGGTACACTCTGGGCACAATTAATGATGCTGCAATGCCATCAGACACATGGGCATGGTCATTTCCACTGCCACATGCTGTTTTTTCAAGATAAATTGACTTATGCTGAAAAGTTTAGTTTACGGTGGCAGTGCGGTGGCCCTACCCAAATGGGGCGGGACTGGGGGGTGAACAGGACGTCATTATTGCTTCAAGGCCAACAGGGAGGGTCGTGACATCATTGACAGCACAGAGCCCCCAGTGGCAGGGACCACCCCCCCATGGCTGTCACATCACAAACACGCACGTGATCGGTGCGGTAAAATTTAATTCTACTGCAGTACTGGGGGCCCAGGTTGGCAGGCAGATGAAGGGTGTATATGGTAGTTAATGCAGCAGTAGGAGAGCATTAGCAGCGACAGGGGTGACAAGGTTGTCTCAGATTCAGGTTGGCGGCTGGCAGTGGGCATGCAGTGAGAGGGGCCAAGAGGGGCCAAATAGTCGTTGTACTAGTAGTAGTAGCGGACGAAACATGTATGTATGGTAGTTAATGCAGCGGTAGGCACGTTAGTACTAATGATGACGTGAAGAGAGACAAAGCACGGGACATGGGCACAAAGCACAAGATGAAAAATGGCATGCACCGCCAAATTAAAGAATCTGAATCAAAGAATTATGGGGGGAGGGGGCAAGAAAGCACAAGAAGGTGAAAGGTGGGGCGAAGGTGAAGTATCCAGCAAGGACCAGCAAAACAAGACAAGACAAATGAGATGAGAGGGATGGGACGGGATGGTGGGGGCAATGAGAGAGGTAGGGGGGAAGATGTAAGGTAGTAGTAGATACACCAGCAAGGGATCAGTGAGGCGAGATGAACAAGACAAAAAAAGACTTGATGCAATGTAGGCAGCGGACGAGACGAATGTCTTCCAGTGAGGGAGGTGATGAGAGATTAGACACATGTGCTGAAGGGCGAAGTGGTCATACTACGCAGCAACCAGTGCGACCACCGAGCTGGCGGACTGTTGATGGCATTGACAGTAAGGGCCACGCTTGACGATAGTGCTGCATTGTACACAGACAGCCTCGATCGCCTTCAACAGCTGGTGGTGACTGTGCTGGACAGCAGTGTGATAAGCCTGGACACAGGCAGCTTCATCTCCTCCATAGCTGGTGCATTGATAACGGGAGAGACATGGGTTAGAGGTGCAGAGCGAGGGATCACTGACTGACTTACTGATCAAGGAATTCGGTTGTGATGCTTGGCCTTCAATGGGTGGTTGGGCCCACAAAAATCAGACAGAGACCAATCCCTGAGGGGTCTGTCCAGGCTGAGGTGTGGCTTGCCCTTCGTCCAGTGCTGAATGATGTCCTTCCAGGCCTCCTCCTTTGGTGTCTTCATCCCATCTGGATGCTTGACCGGTATGTCTGGAATTACCAGCCCTTTGGTAGGTGGCATGCAACCAGCGGTGGTCTTTGGTGTGTGTGAGACTTGGCAAGGGGGCTGCAAGGGGGACTCAATGTTTGTGCTCTGGGGTGCTGCACTGGGGGTTGTCATCAGCAAGCAGTGCACCACTTGAGCAGCAGACGACTGCAGTGGGAAAGGGAACTGTGTGCCACCTATCAAGGGAAGAGCCAAGGTCAGATTGTGGCAGCATGCAATGCAGGACGAAATGTAGAACTGAAAACTTCCACTTACTACCTGTCAGTGTCGCTGCCACAGGCGGACACATGGAGGGCTGTGTTACCGCTAGCAGTGAGCAGCATTGCAGCGAACAGTCAACACGGTCAGCGCACTTCAGGTAACCACTTTTGATAAGCATTTAGCCTGAATAGTTTAGTATCACAATTTAGCCAAATAGCCTATAAAACCATGGTCATCCCAGGGAAGGTCTGCTTCCCTCCTGGGATGGGCCATTGTTTTTGAAATCCCATCCCAGGGCTGGTCCATGCCATATGGGATGGCCCATGCTTGCTT
>Ga0307516_10006742_pt1 | contig 13422 bp, 24 predicted proteins | sample 19_EM_MG_FD_203310 | JGI IMG/M metagenome (GOLD analysis project Ga0307516, IMG submission 203310) | Populus trichocarpa ectomycorrhiza microbial communities from riparian zone in the Pacific Northwest, United States - 19_EM | ecosystem: Host-associated > Plants > Roots > Unclassified | place... | reverse complement strand
CATGTTTATCGTAGTCGGAGGGCTTCGACGTCCCAGAATTGACACTACGCGCGGCGTCGATGAACTTTTCGATGGAAATGTAGCCGTACCCGCGTTGTCCGTCAAAGTGCCCAGATTCAGAAGGAGAGTATTTCATGCTGGAGTGGAAAAATAACTGCTGGGCATCCTCACGGTTCGCAGGGAAGACCTTACTCACTAGAATGGGTTGTACCACGTTTTTCCAGTCTCGTCCGTCGTGATGTCGTATCCGCGGTGGGCTTGGTCAACGTTGATTTCACCCTGGGCGTAGGGTAGGTTAGCTTACTTGTCCCCGTTGGGCTCGAAGCAGAAGGCGGGGGAGTCGGGGTCGATGCGAACCTTTTCTGCCATGTAATACCAGTGTTGAGCAGAGTGAATGCCCGCGCTCTGCGGAGCAGTCCAGGAGGCGGTATAGACAGCAGTGCCGCGGTGCCTTGAGCTCGTGAGGGACTGCCAGTCAACAAGAAGGGTGATGGTATCCTCGGTTTGGGGGACGCAGTTGTATGGTTCTCCCGTAGCGATGCCCGTAGCAGCACTGGCCACGACTCGAGTCGGAATCGCCTTTCCTTGGAGGATCCAGCAGGATATGTCGATGTGGTGCGATGCGAGGTAGTAACTGTTCCGACACCCAACCAGATAAGCACACCGGTCCAACTTGAGCCTTCGAACTGCATCGGAACAAGTAACTGACCTAATGTCCGAGTCTTTACCCGCCCATGCACGGAAGGTCTCGAGCTGGCTCTTGGGTTGGCTCATCCATGCGCTGAAGAAATTGAATTCGCCCAGGGTCTGTGCTCGGGCCTTGGCATCGCTGTAGACGGGGTCAAATCTATCGGTCGTCGTGATTCCAAGGGCAAACAAGAAGATTTTGGTGAGTTTGGTAGGAAAACTAGCGGAGGCAGATCTACGAACCTCTTGTGGAGTTCGACGAAGCAGACAACGTTGTGCTTTTCTGCGGTTGCGATCAAAGCCTTGTGATGATCGAGGGTCTGGACGGCCGGTTTGGTTACCAGAACATGGATGCCTCGCTCGATGGCGTAGGATGCGATGTCATAGTGGGTATCTAGGGTAGGTTGAGGTCCAGGCCACAAGCTCTCCCATCATCCGCTCACTGTCTGGGGTGAAGATGATTACAGCGTCTCCGGGCTTGAGCCGATCGATCGCGGTCTTATCTGAGCGAGCGGTGACCGCGGATAATATGTGATCAGGTGCAAGGGTCGAAATGAATAAAGGGCGACGGACAAGCCTCCGGGTCGACTTTTCCTTCCTCCGGGAAGGCCGTGAACCTGGCGTTGGACGTGTATATGTACGTGCGGATCGCCCATTCGAGTGACTGGACTTACGAGGTGTCCATGTCTTTGTAGACTTGACCGATTTTTGAATCTAGATGTTCCCGAATGGCGGGGAACTTGGAACCGTTCACACCGACCATACTAAGCTCGTCGACCTGTTACGTCTCAGGCATGAACCCGCCGTGTAGAGGAGCCGGCAAGAAGCGCGAACCTTGCCCAGACGACGGAGGTCAAACAAGGTAAGTCCGACGACCTAGGAATGTCACGCGTATGTCATGGAATGATTGACGATATTTCATCCTATCAGCTAACGCACGCCGATCTGACGAGGGGTAAGAACGCGGCTGGGATCGGGAGACTCATCCCGACCTTTTTGTCCGACTTGGATGCACCGGAACCTGTCCACCCCGTCGTGTACTCTCCCTGGACGGATCACGATGTGGTCGGGGACGGGGATAAGCGGAGGATCTGTTGAGGCCGTAACTCACTGTGCCACCTGCAGAGTGGATCAGTGAATCACGAGCACATGGGTGGGATCTACGCACACATCAGAACGTTCAGCTTGGTTGTGTTCTCTGTCGACATTGTTGCTTGCTGCTGGGATTGGAACTGGGCGATGTCTCCTTCTCCAGATGGGAGGTGGACCGGAAGAGAGTCGGAAAGGCCGGGCCGTTGCCGGTGAGAGAGGCGGGGATTTAGGAATGCAGCGGAAGCTGTCGGTGGGTGGCGGGTGATCCGGGGGAACCTGCCAATGGCCTATTTTCAAAGAATATGGCACGATTCTTCACTTCAGTTTTATCAGCCGAGCCAATTACTCCCGTCCCCTTCCTCGTCCTCAACCAACAACCACCATTGTCCACTCCGCTCACCGTTTCCGACAACGGCGACAGCTATGGACCGTTCCGTCTCCCCCTCCACCCCCGCCTCCACCTCCGTTCCCCCATACAGCGTGCCGCTGCCCTCTGGTTCGGGCTCATGGTTGTACACTACCCTCGCCATCTTGTTCACCCTCCTTGCCCTCGAACAGTCCATCTACCGATACAAAAAACGTCATTTGCCCGGTGCCACGTGGACAATCCCGATTATCGGCAAATTCGCGGATTCGGTCAAGCCGACCATGGAGAATTACATGCGTCAGTGGTATGCCGGTGACTTGAGCGCTGTCAGCGTGTTTAACATGTACGCCCCATGTTTTGATCTCCAATCCAAACATGACAGCTGAGCCTATTCCCCGTCCAGTTTCATCGTCATGGGCTCCACCAACCAGTATGCGCGCAAGATCCTCAACTCCCCAACCTACGCTGAGCCCTGTCTCGTGCACTCCGCCAAGCAAATCGTCTTTCCAGACAACTGGTAAAATTCTTCTATTTTTATCCAGATTTACCTTCGTCCTGATCACATCCGCGTCAGGGTGTTCCTCACTGGCAAGGAACACGTGTCATACCGCAAAGCGCTCAATGTTCTTTTCACCCGCAAAGCACTTGGGTTCGTTCCGCCCGCTGATTCCCGTGATGTTGCTTTGTCTGACATACACCGCACAGCCTTTACTTTGATATCCAGGACAGGGTCACCCGCGAGCACTTCCGCGACTGGGTCAGCTCCGATGGAAAGGCTCACCCCATTATGATGATCGCCCGCCACCTCAACATGGACACCGCCTTGCGTGTCTTCTGTGGAAACCATATCCCCCCTGTTGCCACCCGGGAGATCAGTGACAAGTACTGGGATATTACCCGTGCCCTCGAGCTCGTCAACTTCCCTCTCGCCATCCCCGGAACCAAGGTCTACAAGGCTATCCAGGCCCGTAAGGTCGCCTTCAAGTGGCTCGTTCAGGGTGCTGCCAACAGCAAGATCCACATGGCGAACGGTGGCGAAGTCACCTGCATGCTTGACGCTTGGCTCCAGACGATCCAGGACCCCGAATGGAAAGGCCGCAGGGAATTCAGTGACCGTGAGATGGGCATGGTCCTCTTCTCTTTCTTGTTCGCCAGCCAGGATGCTATGAGCAGCGGCTTGATCTACGCCTTCCAGCACTTGGCCGATCACCCCGAGATCTTCGCCAAGGTTCGCGAGGAGCAGGACCGCGTCCGCGGAGATTCCACAAACCCCATGACCCTTGACCTTTTGAACGACATGCCTTACCTCAATGCCGTTGTCAAGGAATCTCTCAGAGTCAAGCCCCCCGTAATCATGGTAATTACCATTCCTCCGCTCTGTGACCTATACAAGGTGACTTACAGATTGGCCGCAGGTTCCCTACAAGACTACCCGTGCTTTCCCTATATCTGACGACTACACCGTCCCCGCCAACAGCATGGTCATCCCCTGCTTCTATAGGTCTCTCCGGGATCCAGAGGTCTACGCCAATCCCGACGAATTCGACCCCTCCCGCTGGTTAGATCCGAATGGTCCTGCCCAGGCCAACCCCCGAAACTACCTTGTTTTCGGGAGTGGGCCCCACAAGTGCATCGGTGTCGAGTACGCTATGATGAACATGGCCATCGTTATCGCTCACGCCGTTTCCATGTGGGACTGGGAGCACGTCAAGACTCCTCTGAGTGAGGAGGTTGAGTGAGTTTTTTTTGGATATGACATTCAGCAACACCTCCTGACATCCCTTCCAGGATCATTGCTACCATATTCCCCAAGGATGGTTGCCATATGAAGTTCACCCCTAGAGCCACGTGAGGTCCACGAATCCGACAGTTCTTGCATTTGCCTTTATTCGCATCTAATTTTCTTTCACGTCACATACCCTTCACGTTTTACCACCTCCCTCGACTCCCATAATCGCGTCTCACGCTGCAATGTGTCTTCTGTTGTCATGTCCTTTGCAACCTTTCATTTCCCTCACCCCATTCATTTACGACTAGTTGAGCCTGCCCCGCGTTGGAGGGCCGCTATTTTTCTCTCTGCTTTGTTGCTGTGTGTCGGCCTTTGCCTCCGCAGTCTGCGCTAATAGGTTGCCTCCAACGTTCTTGCGTTTACAACCGACATAAAAGGGATACCAACTAAGTACAGTACCAACAAAGAAAAATTCGAGAACTCCTTGGCATCTGCCTGATACAACCGCACGCAACAAACAAGCGGCCAAGAAACGAAAAACAGAATTAACAATCCCAACCATATACAAACTCAGATCCCGGTGCCTGGGGCGATGGTGGTATGTCGAACACCTCCTGGTCCGCGTGCGGTTCTGAGCTGGGTTTGACGCAAAGGCCAGAAGAAAAGTCTTCTCGAAGGAGGAGATCCGCGACATTGCGGCCGGATACTATGGAAGACTCAAGAGTGGAAATTATGGAGTCGAAAGCGTTGACGTAGTAGAAGCCCTTATCGAGCTTGACTGGGGGGAAAGTGGTCGTCGGGGTAAGGGCAGGGGTCTTCCACTGTACGCTCAGAGTTGTGAGTTCTCGTGGGCACAAGGGTAAACGTGGGCGAAAGACAAACCTCGTGGACGCGCACCCATTTCACGGACTCTGGTCCGAAAAGCCGCTCGAGAGTCTCGTCAGGCAGCTTTTCCTCGGACACGATTTTCACGACATATTCATCGTTCCCATTGGCCTGAATGGTGCTGTGATATTTGAGCGACAGGAACTCGGGTTCTTCTCCATCTTTCCTGATGGTGGTGAGGATCGTCCGTGGTGTCCTTGCAGTTGGCTTCAATCCAAAATACGTAGGGTTAGGATGAGAAGCGTTGGTGGAGAGCACCGTCGTGAAGATGGACTCATATGGTCGTTCAGGAACTTGGACTGTCAACGATTCTGGCAGGGAAATCTGCGATGTATGGATCGGGGCGGCCAAGACCGCGTTCCTGTAGTCGATGGACCCGTTCGTGCTCCTGACTGTCCATGCGTTGGTGTTCGAGTTCCATTTGATGCTCTTGACCTTTACGTGTAATCCGTCAGTGACTTTCGTGCACCGCTGCTCATTTGGAGACTTACTTGAGAGTTGAGGAAGAGAGTCGCGTTTGCACCCATGACAAATTTCTCGAACACCTGCCTATGGCCCCGGCTGGCTATGGTCAAGGTGCTCTGTACGTTTGCTAGAGCTGCGCTCAGTGCGTTAACCGAGTCCGCATTCTGGTTGTACGTAGCACGGGTGGCCGCGTTCAGGACCTCGGAAATCTGCCTTTGGGACACACCGAAGGAACGGAAAAAGTCCGAGCCCGATTGGGAAGTCAGGTTTGACCACTCCATGGTGTTGATTAGAGAGGTGATTTCATCCCAGGGTTGGGTACCTGGGGCGTAAAGCTTTCGTGATTTATACAAGACCTCGTTTGAGCTGAATTTTGAGGAGTCAGACGTAGACCTTGGCGTATAACAAAAACGCGCCTTACATCATTTCACTGGCGCGCATGGATGAAAACCCGTATGTCCAGTATGACTTGAGTCTGTCCCAAACGGGGAACGAGCCGCCTCCCAACTACGCGTATTGAACGATGAGGTCGGGTAAAATGACGCGAAAACGCACGGTGAACAGAATCTCAGTTCCATCCCAGATTCCCACCCCGTCGTCTCGCCGTTTCTGCGCTATTCGGGTGAGGTTGAACTCCTTCGCTGCCCGTGCTAGGTTCTGGTCCGCCTCGAAGTGTTTCGACGCGCCTACCTCAACAGGCCTGTAACGCCAGTCATCGTAAGGGTAGATAACGTCGTTGTCTTCCGACCATAGTGAGATCCCAGGCGTGCGTGAGGGTGCAACAATGAACTTACCTCCGCCGACAAGTTCATTCTTGTCGTATATGTGAATGTCGATGTCCAGTCCATAACGCTGCTTGGCTTTGGCGATGAAGAAGGCGGTTGAGGATCCTCCGGCTCCTGCGCCGATGATCGCCACGGTCTTGGAGGCGTTGTACCACGGCATCCCCGAGTCAATGGTCAACGCGTTGCCTCTGCTCCCAAACCATAACCAGGACGGCAACCGGAACGGGAGGCTCAACGCCTGCGCCGTGCCCGCGGCCATAAGGATGTACACTGTCCAGCGCATGTTGTGGCTTGTCTGAGGATCGTGTGTGCCCGACCTCCTGAGACCAAGGATGGGGGTTGAGGTGAAAGGGGTGTTGGTGATCGACAGACGGAACGGACTCAAGGCAGTTTCATCCGCGACGACGATGATCGGCACCCTTCCCACAGAACTCGTGCAGCATGCCCTCGTCTTCTGTGGGCCCAGGGACGTCGCAGCCTTCTCTCAGACGTGTCGAAAGTCTCGCTCGCTCGTCTACGAGACCGAGGACCAATTCCTGTGGCGGGAACTGTTTCTCACCGTCCCTTTCGATGATCTCGCTGAATCACCCGACCACCATTCAGAATCACCTGGTGATTGGAAGAGTGAATTGCAGGCCAGGATGCGAGCAGAGACGCTCGTCACTCTGTCGTACGATGATATGCGAACCAGAGACCACGACTCTATATCGAATGCATTCAGCACGTTGACAAGTGTGCTAAATTCGACTCCCCCAGATGGTCCCAATAACCTCCGTTGGCTGGCATCCACCGCTTCCAGATCTTTCGTATTCGCCGATTACGATCGCTTCCCTCGTTTCCTATCGAATACCCAGCCACTTCACCAGCTATTGGCGTCATCGTGGGATCTGTGGGGTCTCAGTGTGTCGAACAGCGGGTCGAGAAGGAACATTCACAACGACGCTAGGTACTTCGTGTACAACCTGTCAAGGTATTCGGCCAAATCGAACTGGGGACCTTTCACTTGGACCGGTTCGGAAGGTCTAGTCTCAATCTTTACAGCCAACTGGGAGCACATCAAGTATTGTGTCGCTATCCTGTTATTGCATGGAGAAGACGTCGATCTGCCCCCATATGGTCTCCGTCACGCGGTCGCGTACTCTGCCCCAGATTCCCATCTAAGGGCGAGCGATGATTGGGCAGGAGTAGAAGGGGTCTGGTTGAGGGATGTTTGCTTCCTTGACTACACCACGCTCTTTGGTGAGCCCAACACCCACCGTGGGTGTCTTTCTTCTCACGGATTCTTTAGACCTCAACGTGCGTGCATGAACTACTATTGATCGTACGCCGAAAACAAACACCATTCCAGTCCACCGCCGATGAATACGGGAATCTTTCTCCCTACGCGGGAGAGTTCCTCGAAGGTTTCACCCGTTTTCAGGTGGTGATGAAGATTGTACGTGACCCCAAGCCCGAGGAACGGTTTGTGATAAGCACCAGGCCGCTTAATGCAGACAACCGTTATCCGCGTCTGAATGTCATAGGGTTGGGAATGAGCGAGTTATCACTTGGTTCGGAGGGGGAGACCGTCCTCAGGGGCCATGTAGACAGGCTAGTTGACGGTTCAATCCTGTGGACGAACGTATGCCTGTCCGATTCCTTCACCCGCTGTGTCTGCTAACAAGACACTGATTAGCTCTCCGCTCCGAACTTGGGAAATTGGTTGTACGTCGCGCGCCCCCACTGACAGCAACGCTTCTCAAATGTGGGAAACGTCCGTAGATTCGCAGGGTTTCAATTGGGAGGGCCTTGTAGTGCATCTGGCGTTGTCGGCACGTGGACCACGTCTGCACACAACGTTGGTGGGTTTCGAGGTCACGCTTCCCAGTTGGGGGTCCACTGATAAAGCCATCACGCAGATGATCCATGCGGTATGGGGACCTTATGGGCAAACGCCAACGTGCCCCGCTCTAACGGATTATTTGGACAGGACCATCGTGGATGTGGAAGGTTTCTGGCGGGGCGAGGCGACTCCACTCTTCGTGATTCCCTGCATATCTAGATCAGCTGGCTCGGCATGCCCGGGCGCGGTTTCCCGGTGGAAATGCAGCAGGGATGGGGGTGAGGATCCACGGGGGGGACGGAGGGGCGTCCCCCGGCCCGATATTGATCTTCCAAGAGTCGATTGGCAGCCCGGCCTCGCCTCTGCAGAGCGTAAAATCAATACTAAGTAAACAGCGACCTTGTGCCGCCAGATGTGTGTATGATGTAGTGAACGTGTAACTTGGACCCGTGGCCACTGCCTCCCGCGCTCGAGGACACGGGGTGAGAAGTATCCGTCGCCCGATAAGCATGGAATCGATTGAGTTGCTATATCTTGGGCTCGACGTTTCACACCTTACATGCATCATGCTCCACTCTCTTCCAACTGAGCTTGTCCAGCACATCCTATCCTTTTGCACCCCACAAGCCGTGGCCGCTTTCTCCCAGACATGCCGACTCGCGTTCGTCCTCGTTTACGGCTCCGATGGACAGCGACTGTGGCAAGAGGTATTCCTCTCAGTACCGTTTGACGACCTCAGAAACTCCCCAGATTATGATCCAAGTATCCCCATCGATTGGAAGACAGAAGTCCAACATCGGATTCGAGCGGCCTCGGTGGTCGCTTTCACCCCAGAGGACCTGCCGCTCTCATCAGAAATGGAGAAGCGAGTGTTCAACGCGTTCGAGTCGTTGGTAAAGGTCGCACACTCCGCGGTACCCGCTTTTTGTCCAGACCCAGACTCTCCCCCAGTACCGTCCCACAACATGCGGTGGCTAACCGACGCCCTGGCACGTTGCGCGCTGTTTTATGACCCAGCGCGTTCAACCGCATTCAGTGGCCACTACGACCACGTAGAACGGCTTTTGGCCTACTGGGGTACTCCTCTCCGTGGGGTACCTACCGGCAACCTACGCACCGAGAGCCGGTGCTTCGTGTACGACCTGAGGCACTACACCCTCGAATCGAACTGGGGGGTTTACCGGGCGGTCGGGACGGAACAAATTGACGAAACCCGAGCCCGGTACATCTACGAGGCAGATTGGGAACACGTTAGGCATTGCGTCAACGTTGTACTGTTCAACACCCAATGCGACGGCAAAGGCGCGTTCGTTCACCCACCGATGGGCCTCCATTTCATCAGAGCCTATTCTGCACCAGGCTCGTTTCATCGCAAGCCCGACGACTGGGCGGGCGTGGAGGGGGTGTGGGTACGCTATGTGTGCTTCCTGGGCTATGCGGCATTGTCTGGTAAGCCAATTCACTCCTCGCTTGTATATCTAGCCGGGTGAATCTGAGATGCTCATTATGCTGCGCTATTAGAATTCAACGTAAGTACCTTATCATTCGACATTCGACCCATCAGAACTCTATTCACGGGCTAACGATGCGCGTGTCGCGTGACCAAGTGGTCTCGAACCAACGGACCTTGTGATCCAGAATTTTTCTCGAAGCCGGGATTGGTCGAAATCCTGCATGCCATTCGTGTAGAGACACAGCTTTTGGAACCTGGGGATACCCCAATCACTATCGTTCCCCCTCCGGTCAACGCCGATCATAGATACCCCCGACTTCACTTCAAGGGGACGGGAATGACGGTTCCAGGGGTCCAGGAGGATACGGTCGTCGATGGCCACGTAGACAGATACCTCAATGGGACGATTCAATGGTCATTTGTGAGTCTCGTGCTTGGCTTGCAGCCCACCGTCGGCGCTGACCAAGTGATGCAGGTTTCTCGGTATGCAAATATAGTCTGGATGTCAGCCATCGCCACCCCCAGTGTTTTTTCTGGCTGACATCACGATAAATCTAGGTTTGATGGCGTACAGTTGGGTGGGGTGTGTAGCGCGGCTGGGGTGGTTGGTACCTGGACATCTACTCAACATCGGCCCGGTAAGATCACGACCAGCGAGCCGCGTCCACAACAATTACTGACATGACTCCTCCAGGTGATCCAAGTGGTGTGCCTAACCTCTCCGTGTGTGGGTGATTCAGTCCACTAACATGCAAAATCACCAGGACCGTCATGGATGTGGAAAGTATCCCAAGCATCTCAAGGTCCGGGGGAATGAAACATCCCGCACGGCTGGCCGTTCCCACCTTCTCTCTCGAAGCGCATATGGTAGAATTTTTCAAGGAGGAAACTATCGTACAACATCTTCAATTACACATGATTTGTTTCGAACGAAGTTTCAAGCGAACGCATTCTTGAAGAAAGTAGCAGCCCTGGAGTAGAGGTCCTCGTACTCCCTCTTTTTCTCAGGATCCGAGAGATCTCCGCGGGCAGCAGCCCAACCGTGGGGCCTGGTGGAAGGGCATAAGCCTCGGGTGCGATGGTAAGATGCATCACGAACATGTTTGAATAGTACTTGCTGTCAACCTTGGCAGCAAACGGCTTCTGCGAGAGCACGTTCACGATCTTATCAAACTGAGAAGCGAAAGCCAATGAGATACAACGTCCTATGCGCGAACACAGATTACGAACCTCATCCTTGGACTCATCCTTGGAGGCAAAGAGACCCAAGGGGATCGACAACGCCTCAGCATCGTTGACCGAAAGCATGCTGTTCCGAGGGGTTAATTCACCTCAAAGGTGGAGTGGTGGATGGGGATATACGCAGGATGGACGCTCGAAATGGCGTTGAGGGGGGAGCCTTCCTTTAATGCAGCCAAGGTAACAACCTTTCCCCCTGGAAGTGCGGAAAATCTCAGCGACTCCGATTCGAACGCTTTACGGTGGTTCAAACGCTACCCCAGCAATAACCGTGGGCACCGAGATTCTTGAAACCCTCGCCTTTCAGCACGTTGGCGAAATTGACCAATTTAGTAGCAGAAGCAGGAGGGTTGGCGATGCCTCCAAAAAAGTCCTGAAGGTCCTTTTTGTCCTGCTCGTTCCTGGGTGGCAACTTCTCTATTCCAAATGCATTCCCCTCCCCAAAGAAATCGGGCATGAAGACCTGAGCGCCCAAGGTCTTGGCCAAAATGTCAGCTCCCTGCAGAGTCTGAGAGAAGTAACTGGATCGGCAGGTCGGTGACCGGTAGACATCCCACAGACTGAAGACCTACCCGAAGATATCGTAAACGATGACCAACGCAGTCTCGCTCTTATCGCCTGTGACGTAGACGCGATCGAAAGCGCCATAGGGTTTGTAGGTGCCCTCGGGGGTGTAGTCCACCTGGACGGCCGGAATGGAGCAGCAGGCCTTGTTGGTGTTATGCACAGTAGACATGGTTCTGGCAAGAGGGTTGAGATGGCGAGAGATAATCCAGAGTCGAGTAAGTATCCGTGACATCTAATCTGTTCGGAGCTCGGTTGTTGCCGGAGCGCGCCACAGTTGGGCCTTGCGAATTTTGCTTTCTTTACTTCCGATGACCACGGCCATGCCAAGTACTTTCGTACGTCCGGCTGGCAACTCTTTGACTGAGGGAATCTTCTCCGTATCCTAGGGTACACGTGGTTCAGACAGACGAAGGCTTTTGGAACCAATTAAGCCGGAGCATTTTCCTGGCTGGTTTCCGGTTCAACCGTGCCAGGGTGGAAATTGCTTGACTATGTGTTCCGAACATCTCCAAAAATACACCTAGATGATTCCCAATCTTGTTCCAGAGAAACCTCCGCGAGACCCACTCGAACAGTTCAGGGTGCTCTAGGCGGCAGCGGTTACTGTGATTCTTTCTGCGTTAAGGTGGCAGCCACACATCAATTGTCGATAAGAACGCGACAGTTGGAGGAGTAACGGCCACCGGCGCGCGTGCCAACCGGGGGCAAGGGTCTAGAGAGGGATCCAACTCGTGGATGGATTCATCAGAGCCTGGTGCGATCAGAATTGTGTAAACGCAGTGACGGCTCTTTGAAAATCCTACACCCTGAATGAAAGGCGGAAGGCCGTCGGAGCGTTATACATTGTTGAGCATTGTGTATTGTTCATTTCTCCCTCTTGCGGTTCATCATCCCACTCTAAGTTCTATGCGCAAATTTTTTGTACACCTTCACAATCTCCACTCTATATGGATCCTGCTGCGGTTTGCGACGGAATCTGTAGGACGTTTCTGCCTACTCACCTCAACCTCCAACCTTCCGCCGCACTGGTAGGCGCGATCTGGTGGGAAGAAGGGGATAGTGTGGTGACGTGCTTGGCTTTTGCTCAGGCCAAAAATGACGGTGCCAAGGGAAGACCTTTTCCCCCTGGTCCCAAAAAAATGCCCCGAAAGGGGCTGCAATACGGCCCGGACGTGCGGTCCCTGGGATTTGTGGCCCAGGGGTCAGGCAGAACGTCCATTGGCATGCAAACCCACTGCATCCACGAACTTTGGGTCCGTTTTTACCAAGGCTTCTTCGGAGTTGGCCGACTGATCCGAACCCCCACGGATCAAAGTGATTGATTTTCTCGATCTGCTCTCTTAAAGTCCACCCTCATTCAGGCGACTTGAGCAGACAAGATGCAGCTCCCAAAACGCGTCCCGTGGGCATCACTCTCCGAATTAGAGGAGCTATGTTCGTGGATATACTCGGACGAAACCGATCTCAGCACCAAACAATTGGCTGTGAACAAGGTAATACATCCCCTTTCTTACTTTTCAAACCCCCCTATCTCGCCGGAACTGACGCACACACTCCTGAGTTGTTTAGTTATCGGCATGGAAATCGATAACTCAACTGTCACACGCCCTAGAATCCACATTAGGACTCTTGACCGTGACACTGCAAGACGGTTTAGCGTCACAGCCCCCCTCACCGGTCGCGTTTTCTGGGTATAACCTCCGGCAGTGCTACTCGACGGCGGTGATACGGCTAGTCAACGGCTTAGTCGATCCTCTGCAATCCGGCGTTTACGCCAGGTCGATCGCTTCCATAGCGGCGCAACTAGGCCTTCCTGGTTGGCTGGTAGAAGTCCGACACGCAGCCACCCACGAAGAACTTCCGTCGCTCGAAGTCCTGAGAGAAGCTGCTCATGAGGTCACTCTTTCCCCTCCCGTTTCGATCCCGAAGTCTTCTGACTGACACTCTAAAACCACTTCAGTCCCTGAGATGGCTATTTCACAACTATTTCATGCCAGAGTTACATCCCTCGTCGACGGAGCCTGAACGACGGCAACCTCCGCGATCTGCTACGCCCCTCTTGAAGAAATATAGTCTCCTCATGAAAGCGGTGACCCGAGACGAATCCTTGAGGCCGAAGCACCAGCCCGAGATTGACAGCGTTCTGAGAGACATCGAGCGCTGGATTGCTGAGACGAAGACCGCGGTTGACATATCCAGCGGGAACCTTGGCTGGGAAGGGATCGGCTGGGATGATACAGCTGTCGACTCGATGCAGATGGTTAAGGAAAGGCTCGCCTTAGAGGTGTTATGCGACCACCTCATGGAAAAGGGCGCCCTCGTGCCCTTGGC
>Ga0307516_10006740_pt1 | contig 13427 bp, 11 predicted proteins | sample 19_EM_MG_FD_203310 | JGI IMG/M metagenome (GOLD analysis project Ga0307516, IMG submission 203310) | Populus trichocarpa ectomycorrhiza microbial communities from riparian zone in the Pacific Northwest, United States - 19_EM | ecosystem: Host-associated > Plants > Roots > Unclassified | place... | reverse complement strand
GCGCTGCCGGTGCACGCGTTCGGCTTCGGCGGTCATGGCCCGATGCAGAGGCGCGTGGCGGCCGGCGCGTGGGTAGCGTGGTGGTCGGCGGGGTGCAGGTGTCGGGACATCCGGGTACCACGCGGTGCCGGTGGTCAGCCGAGGGGCCGTGTCGGGGATCGGGTCAGCGACGGCGGCGCCGTCCGCGCTGCTTGGGACGGGCCAGATCATCGGTGTGCCCTCGCACGGTCAAGGGTGGGTGATGTGGCCTCGTCCGTACCGGGCCCGGCGGCTGCGGTCGCGTTCGTCGTCATCGCAGGTCCCCGCGCGCAGGCCGCCACAGACGGGTGAACGGGGCGGCGCCGGGCAACTCGATGAGCGATGGCCGCATCATCAGGTAGTCGTGCCGCTTGTAGAGGCGCTGATTGTCGGCGCTCGTGGCCTCGAGGTATGCGGCCACGCCGATGCCGTCGAGGTAGGCGTGGAAGTAGTTGAGCAGCGCACTGCCCACGCCCTTGTCCTGGTAGTCCGGATCCACCGCGAGGAACGCGAGGTGCCAGTGCGGGTCCTCCGGATGGAGCTCTTCCAGCCAGTGGTCCAGCCTCTGGAACCGGGGCAGGTATTCGCCGACCGCTTCGGCGAGACGCTCCGCGTAGTTGGCGGGTTCGCTCGCTTTGCCTGTGCGGTCGAACCACACGGCAACGCCGTGGCCGTCGACGGTGGCCAGCACCTTTCCGGCCCCGCGCGCCGCATGCTGGGTGTGGATGTAGAAGTACGACCGCAACACGCTCAGCCGCCGGTCCGGATCAGGGACCAGGTCGCAGCTCTGTTCGAGGTCGTAGAAGGACCGTGCGATGAGGTCGGCGGCGATGGCGGCCTCCGCGTTTCCCAGCACAGCGTGGATGGCGGTCATCGGTGTGCCCCCGTCCGGGCGGAGTGCACACCGGGGGTCTGCGCCAGTCCGCCCGGCCCGGCGGCTTGACTGCCTGTGCCAAGGCCGATGCCCTGGTAGACGAGAGGCTGATGCCACCGCAGGATCAGTGCCCACACCGCCCCGGCGGCGAAGATCACCGCGAATGCGAGGGGGACGACCAGGGCGGGCCCGGTTCCAGGGTTCACCCCGTACAGCAGGGGCAGACTGTCGATCGCCACGACGCTGACGACCGCCAGCACGATGGCCGCGATGGACGGCGCGAGGTAGGCGCGCCACCAGTGCTCGGGATCGGTCTCCGGGCCGGTCGAGGGATCGTTTTTCTTGGCAGCGGCGTGCGCGCGCCGGCGGCGGAGGAAGTATCCGATCACGGAGAGACTGGCCACGGTGAATAGCAGCAGCACGGCCAGGCCGCCGCTCGTTCCGCCCCAGAAGAACAGCTGCTCCAGCGGTTTCCAGCCCATGACCAGCCATACCAGGATCGTTGCCAGGCCCAGCGCGGACTGCACGAGCGACGCGTTGCGGGGAGCGCCCTTGGACGAGGTGCGGCCGAAGCTTTGGGGCAGCACCCGTTCGCGGCCGAGCGCGAAGCCGTACCGGCAGAACGCCTGGTGGAAGGCGATCGCCGCGGCGAGCATGCTCGTCAAGAACAGGACGTGCCCGATGTGCAGTGCAGCCGGGCCGAGCACTGATGCGGCCTCGTTGAAGAACAGGTCGGGGCCTTCCTCGGCCGCGCGGGCGGCGACCTGCGGCCCGCCGGCCGAGATCTGGATCCAGGACGATGCGAAGAACAGTGCTCCGACTGCGATGATGATGCCTCGGGTTGCGCGGGGCACGGTGCGCTGCGGGTCGTGGCTCTCCTCGATGAACCCGGCGCCTTGCTCGCCGCCGGCGTACGCGGTCATCGCGACGACGATCAGTGCACCCGCCCCGGGTCCCCACAAGTTTCCTAGCGACAGCGGAGCTGTCGATAAGTGGAAGCCTGGCGCCAGGACGATGGCGACGTCGTAGGCCACGACCAGGATCATTTCGGCGACGGCTAGCCGCAGCATCACCTGCGCCGGCACTCCGACGTCGAGTACCCCGAGAACCGCGACGAGCAGCCAGGCTGCCAGGGCGAGCACCACCCACGACACGTCGCGCTGACCGAACCAATGAACCTCCCACCCGGTCCACTCGTGCAGCAGCGCAGCGGCGATGTACCCGAAACCGCCGTATGAGGCGACTTGGAAGGCGGTGTAGCCGGCCAGTGCCACCCAGGCGACGCCGACACCGATCGGCCGGCCGAGGCCTTGGGCGGCGTAGGCGTAGATCGCGCCGGCGTTGAGGATGCGCCGTCCCATGGCGAGGTAGCCCTCGGACCAGAGCAGCACCAACAGGCCCATCGCGGCGATCGCGATGGGGATGCCGAGCAGGCCGCTGATCCCAATCGAGGATGGGAAGACGCCGGCCGCGACGGTGAGCGGGGCGACCGCCGATGCCATGGCAAACATGATGTGACGGGTGTTGAGCCGGTTACCTGCCAGCGCGTTCGCCACTGCGCTGTCGGCCTTCGGCTTCGGTTTGGGTGGCACGGTGACTCCTCTGGAAATCGGAAAAGGGGTGCAGCCGGTGCGGCGACCGCGCGGCCGCCGCACCGTCACCGGCGGGTTATGGCGGCATCGCCGATGGCCGCCTGGGTGGCGTGCAGCAGGTCACGCAGCGGCCGCGGCAGGTCCTTGAGCTGTTCGGACAGTGCCGCGTACTCGGCAGGGGCGAGGGTCGCCAGCGCGTGCTGGTGCAGGCCGGTCTCCACGATCAGGTCTGCGAGCACCAGATCGCAGTGGTCCAGCTGCTGGCCGCGGTGGAGCGCGGTGGAGATACGGTTCGCGGGATTGCCTGAGTAGGCGGAATCCTTCGGCACCATGCGTTCCACGGGGCGGCGCAGCAGCCGCGTTCGTACCTGGAGCATCACGTAGCCGGTGCGTTCCAGCCGCGTCAGGACCAGTTCCTCGGCGCGGCACCCGCCCTGGTCGCGGCCCTGGGCGAGGAACGTGATCCAGTCGCGTACGTTGTACGGCTGTTCCTCGGCGACGACCAGGTCGATGATCGGGTCGAGGGCAGGCTCCCGTTCGGGCGTCCTCGGCACGAAGGGTGTTGGTTGCAGCCCGTGTTTGTCGTTCGCCGCGAGCGGCACCTCTTTTTGCCCGCGCCAGACCCACTGCGCGAACAGCACGCCATCCTCGTCGAGCAGCAGCGATCCGAGCATGAGTAGTTCGGCGAGCAGGGCGGCCGCGAGGCCGATGCCGCGAGGTTTCGCGGCGAGAAACGACCCGCCGCCGATCTTGATCTTGTCGTGCATCGCGAACCACAGCTTGTCCGTGAGCTTCAGCTCCGGGGTCGACATGCCTGCCCTTTCGCGCTGGAGGGGTTCATTTCTTGGGGGCTTTGCTCGCGGCGTGGCGGCGGTGCGTCTATCGGCCAGGCCGCCGGCACGCGAATTGCTGCGCGGCCGTGGTGCTTGGGGGTTTGTGCAGGAGGTTCCACAGGCGCGGTATCTCGGTGACGGTGTGCCAGTCGGTGCCCGTGTGCCTCAGTCCCGCTTTCCGGATGCCGTTGTCGAGGCCGGGGATGTGGGCGGCGCCCCAGACCAGCACGGTGTCGCGGCCGGTGGCGCTGAAAGCCGTCAACGCCACCGTGTTGCGGTAGCGGATTTCGTCGATGAGAACTTGACGACCTTGAACCTTGGGGCTGGCCATCGTCCGCATCGCCAGGCTGATCTTGAATCTGAGCCATTTGAGGGCTGTCGGGCCCTTGGGTGGGCCGAACAGGCGCACCTTGCAGGCGACGACCTGCGTGATCAGGGGCAGGCCCGCGAGCCGGATGATGGCAAGGTCGCTCAGGTCGTGGACTTCCCACTGCGGGCGCGGTTCCAGCCAGACGTCCTTGTGGACCCAGCCAATCGTGGGGAATCGGGCGACTTCGAGGTCGCGGCAGTCCCGCCACGCGTTCAGCACCATCAGTTCTGCCCGGCTGGCTGGCAGTTGTTCACGCGGCTCGCTGATGGCGGGGTCGTCGGGTACCCGGCCGGAGCCTGCGCAGTGCACCACCGCTCCGGCTGCTTCCCGATCGTTGATCACCTCGCGGAGCCCGATGTAGTAGCCGGGGTCTCCGAAGGTCATCGTGGCGACCAGCGTCACCCGCCGGCCGGTCTCGGGGTGCTGGTACTGGTGGACAGCGGTTTGCAACGTTCTTTTCTCGGTGATGCGCAGGTACTCAGCCAAGGCGCCGTGTCCTAACGGGTTGAGGCAGTCATGCCGTCCCTCCTGGTGGGCCGCAGTGGACGCGCGCCATCGCGCCGCAAGCTGTGGCTCGCGGCGTGTCTGCGCTGTTCTGCGGTCCTGGCCTACGAGGGGCGCGGCCGTGGATGGATGGATCGTGGTGCGTGGGACCGACGTGGGCTTACCGGTTGGGCTTGCGCGCGACTCCGGCCCAGTAGTACGCGGCGTCAGAGTTGGTCACGGGTTTGGTGGGCCGCCAGTCCAGCACGGGCACCAAGCCCGGATCGATCATGTCCCAGTCGCCAAACGTTCTGCTGATCTCGTCAAACTTGCGTGGGACGAAGGTGACCCCAGCACTTCTGGTGATGGAAACAACGTCTGCCATCGCGTTCGGGTCGAAGTCGGCGGTCGGATGGCTGATGGCGAGGTAGCTGCCTTGCGGCATCCAGTCCCGCAGCGTGCGGACAATGGCCCACGGATCGGCCTCGTCGGGCAGCAGCATGAGCACCGAGGCCGCCATGACCGCGATTGGCCGGGTCAAGTCGAACATATTGGCAAGCTCCGGGCTGTTGAGGATCTTGCCGACGTCACGTACGTCGGCGTCGAGGTACTCGACGCGTCCTTCCGGCGCGCCAACCAGCAGAGCACGCGCGTGGACGAGAACGAGCGGGTCGTTGTCGACATACAGCACCCGAGTTACCGGGGCCAGTTCTTGGGCGACATCGTGCAGGTTCGGTGTCGTCGGAAGGCCGGTGCCGATGTCCAGGATCTGACGGATTCCGGCCTCGCCAACCAGAAAACGGGTGGCGTGGCGCATCCAGGCCCGGTTCGCGAGGATCATCTTCGGTAGACCAGGAACGCGCCGCTTCATTTCTTCGGCGAGGGCCCGGTCGGCGGCGAAGTTGTCTTTCCCGCCGAGCAGGTAGTCGTACACGCGGGCGGGGTGCGCGACGTTGGTGGATAGTTTGGTCGCGTCCCATCCCGGCGGGTCGGCATGAGAGGTCATAGTTGTTCCTGTCGACGTGTGAGGCTCGGTGCCGTGTCCCGTGTCCGGGACGACTCGACCGGGTCAGGAGCCCGGAGCCGGTCGCGGGTTTCCGCCGGCGGATGTCGGTGATGAGGATCGCGTGGCGCGACGGCGTCGGTGGTCGCATCCTTCTTAAGGTGCGCTGCGCTTCGGTGATCGAGGCGGCTTTGGAGTGGCTTGTGGCGTTGGGTTCGGCATCAGCGATGACGTCGGTGCGCAGCGCAGCCCCGGTCAGGCGGCCTTGCGGAGCCTGTACTCGGGGGCCGGCGTAGTGGCTGTACCGCCCCGCCGAACGGGACGGCACAGCCACAACCCGGCTGGAGCGCTGCGCAGGACCGACGCGGGCGGCGGTCCGGGCAATCGGGTTAGCCCCTGGCCGGCGTGCCACAAGCGGTTTACCTCCGCACGCGGCATCCAATACTGGTCTCCAATAGAGCGCGCTCGTGGCGAATCGAACATCGGTGATTCCAGCCTCGATACCCGCAGACACACGCTCACGCCCCCTCAATGCGCAGATCACTTGTCACCGATGTAGGTATCGGCGACCCGGCCGACGGAGACTTGGTCACGCCAGCCGGGGCCAGTCCGATGCGTAGCGACAACCACCGCGGGTAGGCTGATGACATAGATCTTCACCACGCCACCCGTGTCAGCCATCGACAACGACTAGTGATGATCCTGCGACGTAGGGAGAGGATCGGGAACGCGGTGGCGTACCAGTCTTGTGCTGGTCTTGTACTACTCATCCCCACAGGAACGCCCCCACGATGACGTGGCGATCGAGAAATGCTAAGCCGACCAGCTCGGGAGATGCCCTGGTGACAACGGTGGTGAAGTGTTCCGACAGGGAGGCGCGGGCCCTTCGCGAAGCAAGCCGAATGAGCGTGCGCGCCTTCTCCGCCCACCTCGGCGTAGCGGTCGCATCAGGAACGAACTGGGAGCAGCGCGCCGGGCGGATCCGTCTGCGTCACGCGACCCAAGAGATCCTGGACCGAGACTTCAAACACGCTTCCGATGACGTGCGAGATCGCTTTGAAGCGACGCTAGGCGGTGTGTCGGCGACGTCGACATCCGACGATGCCCGGCGCTTGGAACATGTCCTGGCCTGCCCCAGTGGTGCCGACATTTGAACCCCCGGTGGGGCATGGCACGCCAGCGGCCCCACACACCTTCGAGCCGTCCGTGCGTGCTCCGCCTTCGACCATGAGCGTTGCAATAACCCGGCTCTGCCATCGGTCCAGACGCAGTATGCCGTCATCTCTCCCGTCGAGCAGCGGATTTTCCGACAGTTCGCCGCGCTTTATCGGGCAGATGAGGACCCTTCCGCGGTTATTTCAGACCGTTCCCATCCTCCAGCGAGGTCAACATCTCGTCAATCGAAACCCTAGATTCCGCAATATTCGCGAAGGCGTGCCGAATCTGCGGATAGCCGTCGGTAATCCTCGCAATATCCGCCTCCCCCCAGATGGCGAATCCTTTGATTCCCGATTCCTTGGCAGAGGCTTGGAGCATAGCGTGGATGGCATCAATCCCGCCCGATCCGGGGCTAGTCGACAGCGATACGTTGCTTGCAATAATTATGTAGTCGGGGCGATCCGCGTCATTTCTCACCAATCGTGAGCGCAAACGCCGAAGCTCTTCTTCTATGCGGCGCCGGAGCCAGAGACTCGCGTTTTGAGCGCTTATCGCGGCGGGCTTGAATATTGCCTGCATCACGATGTAGCCGTCCCATGGATTACTCGTCGTGGGGAAGGACGTCAAGCGACCGCGGAAATATGCATCCCAGGAATGGTGAGGAGATTTCGGTGTCTCAGTCCCGGGGCCTAGGACGACGAATGCCAGGGCCTGACACATCTTCTCAAATCCGTCAGGTCCGAGCGCATTGAGATCGTAATGCGTACGAATCCCGGTGACCTGATTTTGCGTCAGGGGCCTGCGCGGGCCGGCAACCTGGCGTTTCTTCCAATCCAGTAACTCGGCAACAGGATACGTGGCTGAATGATCGTCCACTGCCTTGTGGTGAACGCCGCAAAGCAAAAGTAGATTCTCCTCCTCGTCGATCAGCCCAGTAGGATAGTGAGGGTCATAGCGCGGACCTTTTGGCGACCCCGATCGGATATGTGCGATTTCTGCTGTTACGGTCAGCTGGCCACGATCTTCAAATATCAAGCCATCATGACAGCCAGGATATGCGCATCGGTTCGCGCGGCCGAACAGAAGCTTGATTGTCTTATCCGTGTAAGAGCGCGCCACGGGCGGAGCGTACCCGTCGAAGTTGGACTACGGAAGCGGGCAATTGGGGCTTCTCCAAAGCTGGACTATCATGATCGCCTCAGCATGGCAGTAGCGCTGGTAGAGCCACTCCCCCATGGTCGTGCACGGCAGCAGCGAACTGGCTCAGCGGCAAAACACTGATTTTCGTCCAGATGAGAACGTCCGCCTACGCATGCAGAGCCCAACTAGACGGACTAGGACAACCCGTCTACGTTTGCTCCAGCCCGTCGATAGCTTCGAATGCTTCTCGTAGCCGCGCGGTCACATCCATCCCGCCGTCACCGCCACGGATCTGACTCACTGTGATTCGAAGGTCGAGCACCTAACCCCTGATCGCCTCGGAGGTGTTGATCCGCCTGGAGGGTAATATACGACTCTCGAGGGCTGCCGCCTTCCGTGCAATCCGCGCCAGACCAAGGTGCCCGATTTAACCTACAGTATTATGTCCATCGCACGCGCAGAATGCCACCAGGGGGCCATCAGGGGTGGACAAGGGTGCTGAATACTATTCTTCAGAAACATTCTTTAGCATATCAAGCATCTCTTTTTCTATTTTCGCGACATAGGAATCTGCGGCGCGGCCGTCCGGCGACCTCAGGGTTAGTAGATCGTGCGCGAGGAGGAAAACGCCCATCACCAGACGGTGCATCTCGTACGTCTCCACATCGTCGTGGACACCCTTATTGGCGGCTTTGTCCAACGCATCGATCCGGCTGCCTACCTGTTGCAGCGAGGCTAGCGCTACCTTGGCTCGGTCATCGGCCTCAAGTCGTTCCTCGGCATACTTCCATAAGCGGTTCCGATATTGCGCTTTTCCGAGTTTCCGTTCGCCCGCAGCGTTGTCGATCGGGGGGTATAGAACATTCGCGAGCCGTTCGAGGAACCGGCGGCTGGACAAGGCGACGTGCGAGCGCTGTTCGATACTGTCATGTTGATCGAGAGCCTCAAATGCTGCGTGAAGGGCCTGGACCAGCTGGGGATCCGCTTCGCGTAGGCGAATGAGCAGGTCGTCTACCATGGCTCCGTGGTACGCGATGAGCATCGCCTCCGCGTGCCCTTCGGCCTCTGCGTAGTCGAATCCACGGTAGGGATCAAAGATGGTGTCTCGCATACCGATGCTTTGGAACTCAACTCGCTCAATCGGTCCGTGCCTGAATTGTTGGGCGATATCCTTGAGCAATTCGTGATTCCGATTGTCCTCACCGGCTACCGCCGGGTCGTATTCTGCGCTATGAAGCAGCCATAGTGAGGATTCGTGCAACCTATAGCGGTAAGGCAGGGCGTCGATATAGAATTCAAAGTGGGCCTCGGAAGTCAACTGCACCTGGATGGCTCCGAGGTAGCCGTCGAGGTGGTTAAGCGCTTTGTCGATGCGACTTGCGTCGTGATAAGAGACACCCTCCACTACTAGCGCGAGCAGATCGTTTTGAATAAGGGCAATTTCGTAAGCGCTAACTTTATCGACCGTTCGCCAAGTCCCGGATCCCTCCGCCGTCACTAGGTGATAGGCGAGGGACTTGGCAACCCTAGGCAAGTCTGCGGCGGGAACGCCGGACACCCGGTGGCCTGGTACCAATCCGGCTAGGATACGGAAATGTCGCCTGTGAGCCGGAACCGTTTCGATCAAGTGGCCAATTAGAATCTTTTCTAGCTCCCGCTGTTTTGACCATGAGTCAATGCGGACTCGGCTCTCCGAAAAGTTGAAAGCAATTTTCATGCGCCATGCTCCCTGTCTACTATGCGGGCGTATCGCACTCGGTGCAGCTTCTCCGCTCTGGAGCTGCGCAACGACATGTCTTCGGGAAACGGGTGGCCGCCGAGCTAGCGATGTGCTCATCTCGGCAAGAGTGCGCACCAACAGCCCGAAACCCGGCCTCCGCAGCGGCTCTCGGAGCATCGTACGGACCGACGAGGCCGCAGCCGCAGTCACGCAGTGCACAAACGCGGCTGCGACGGTCAGAACGGCGGCTCATCTGGCCAGGGATTTGCGACTGCGGGTGGGAGCGCGCCGGACGGCAGCGGCAGGTTCGTCACCACGTATAGGTTCAGGATGTCGTCGCGGTCGATGAACATGATCTGGCTGCGTTTCGCACCATCGAGCGCGTTGCCGAGCCAATTGCGTGCGGCCTTGGTGATCTGGCCGCCGGCCACGATGAACGCGTGGTCGACCAAGACACGTCTGTTTGTCTCGGGATCGAAGATCTCGTGGGCGAGCATCATCAGTGCCTGGTGGTGGATCTCGCCGATACCAACGTTGCCGGGCTTAGTCACGCCGGAAGCGTCGAGCTTACCCTTCTTCACCTGCAAGCCGAAGTACAGGTAGTGCTGAGTAGGCAGCGTGTACCGCATCCAGATGTCTTTGCCGTACTCCAGCGCCTTGTCTCGGTGACCCGCTGCCGTGATCCGGTGAAAGCCGAGTTGACGTAATAGCGGAAGGAGGATGTCTTCAATCAAGTCGTCTTCACTGCATTTATCCAGATACGCGATCAGGTCCTTCCGCCGCTTTACCTCCGCTGCCGTGAGGGGGCGGTGAGGGTTCGCCTGAAGGACTGTAACAGTACTCGTGCCGAGATGCCGCAGGTAGCAATGCTGGTCGTCGGCGTAGAAGGCTTCGAATCCCTCGCGGGTCAGGATTGCGTTTAGCTGCCCGAGCGCCTTTGGCCGGTCCGTCCCCTCATTCAGAGCGTCGCTCGGCGCCATGAGGTGGTCGATGACGCGGCAAAATATCTCCGGTGGCCGGGACGGTCCCTCATGCGGCTCCGACAGCATCGCCTCCAGGACATCGGCCACCCAGCGATGCCGGGTCGAGCCGTCGTGGGTGTACTCGGTGTCGAGTTCCTGGAAGAACTCGGTGATGTACATACTCGACCGGTATGGGAAATACCTAGGCTCTTCTCCAACCCGCGGGTCACTTGAGCCGGGATTCCCGCAGATCAGCTCGCCGAGGGCCTCCGTGTTCCGCCGCTTGAACTTCATTGGCAGCCCTTCCCCGATGTACCGATCTAGTATCACGTGAAGCGTTGATGTCTCACCGTATCGACGAGAACGGGTTACGTCATGCATGCCACCGATGGCGCTCACGTCGGCCGTCTCATCCGTGGAGAAGGCGACGAGCCGGAAATTCTGGCAAACGCACTCAATTCGGCTATGACGCCGCCGCACTTGCCGCGTCGGCCAGCGGTGTCCATGCGCTTCGCTGATCCCCGCCCCGGGCGCAACTAGCTATGTGGGCCGTAAGTGGTGGCGTACGCAGCCCAACACGTGAGCTCCTACGCCGACATTGCTGCCGCGCCAATCTTCGGTCGGCTTGCCTCGACTACATGGCTCGCTCTCTGGCTGGCGCTGGCGCAGTCTGTCGATCTTGGCGATTCCGTCGGCGTGGTGCCGGATCAAGGTGCCGATCTTGCTCATCGACGCCGATCGCATTCGAGGCCGGTCGATCTGGTGGTGCCCACAGGTCTTGCCGGACCGGCGTCCGATCAACCTTGCCGGAAACAGCTTACCGACCGGATGATCAGGCCGTGTCGGGACAAGATCGCCACTGGCCGACAGGGCACTAGATTTCCCCAGGCGACCTATTGCCGCGAATCGAATGTGTTAAGAACAAAGCTTTCCTCCCGGACGATCAGATCATTCGGGATTTACGTTGCCAGCGAAGCCGTTCGCTCCTTCTCCACAATTGGCAGGTTGTCTCGCAGCGCCTCTCCAGTCCACGGTCGGATGGGACCAGTCCAATCCGACGTGAACTGCAACCACGAGTCGGTCGATCATTGCCGGCTCGTCATCGAGGGTCAGGAATTCGCGATCACCGAGTTGACGGCAGTGTTCGTAGGCCAGACCGAGGACGATGCCGTCAAGGTCTTCGACGGCTATGCGACGTGGGCACCCACACTCGTACCAGGAGAATCCGGCCGCCGCTCGGATCACCATGGCGGTCCTGCACCGGATACAGCGCACCCGCTCAGCGAGGACGGGTGTGTCGTTGAAGCTGGCCACTACCGGTCGTCTTTCACGTAGTGATCCAGCCAGCGGCTAGTTGGCGAATAGGCCAGGCAGGCCGAGACAGTGGGCCTGGATGTCTTTGGCGCACCTCATGACCCCTCCGGGCGCGGCTCCGGCGGAGAGAGCAGTCCTCGCTCGGCCCAGCCAGGGCTGCCCTCTCGTTCGCGTTGGCAGTTTGTCGTCGATGTTGGACGAACAGGTGGGTTCGGCCACGCTGGATGGAATGGCCCTGTGTTTCAGCGTGAACAGCGGTCGCAGCAATTGGAAGCTGGCGGCGTACCAGTGATGACCTAGTTCTGTACCGGTTTGCGGGTAGGTCGTTCCAGATGCGAACCGTCAGGCGCGCTGGTCGCCTTGGGAGGCGGCAGCAGGTGGGCCGCCCTGCTATGTGGCGAGTCACGGGACGGCTATGGTCGGCGCGGTCACGGCAGGAGCAGCTCGAAGACAGCGCGGTCCTTGCCAGGCCCTTTGAAGTCCCTGGTGATCGCGACTCCGTTGACGGTGTAGTCGCCGTCAAGGTTGGTGAAACCCCGTGATGTCCACGCCGCGTAGGCCGGCGAGTTCTCCGGTTCCGACGTGAGGTAGATGCGGCGGCAGCCCCATTGCTCGGCACGCATGCGGACGACCTCGACCAGCGCCCCAGCGACCCCCTTGCGTCGGTGATCCGGGTGGGTCATGACGTCTTGGATGTAGATCTCGCTCGGATCGTCCTGGCTGCGCATCGCGATCAGGGCGCCGGCTACGGTGTCTTCCACCAAGGCAACGGGGCAGGTTGAGGAGAAGAGTCGGGCGTAGAGCCAGTAGTCCGACGGCGTTCGTGCTCTGATGTACGGGGCGCCAAGGTCCATTAGCCGCCGAACGTCCTCGGTCAGGTTCTGGCTAAGGGCGGTGATCCGCATGGTCCCGTCCTTCCCGATGCGTGCGTACGATCTTGAGCAGCTGATCGGCGGCCGATTTCGGTCGGAGTGCCTCCGTGATGCTACGGCCGACGATCAAGATGTCCCAGTCCTTGCTCGTGAGGACGGGCAAATCAGTGACGCTGAACCCGCCCGAGACCCCGACGGGGAGTCTGGACCAGCTACGCACGGCTCGGGCGCGTGCAAGGGGATGGCCGACGCCGACACCGATGTCGATATTCGAGGTGACGGTAAAGCCGTCGATTCCGGCGTGCTCCATCTCACGCACCCACTGCTGCGAGGCGTGCAGCGTGGGGACGTCGAGCAGGATCGGGGTGCCGAGACGCCGCCCCGCTTCGACTGCGGCTGACACGCTAGCGACCGTTGCCGGTCCGATCAGCAACACCACGTCAGCGCCGGCCTCGGCGGCTTGCTCGACCTGGTCGCGACCCCAGTCCGCGGACATCATCTCGGCGACGACGCGAGTGGCTCCAACCACGTGTTTGACCTGTTCGACCGCGCGCATGCCCGCTTGTTTGATCAATGGGTCGCCGACCTCGACGAAGTCTACGCCCGCGGCGGCCAGCCCTTCTGCGACATGCAATGCGTGGTCCAAATCGTGCAGGTCGAGCGCGACCTGTACGGCATGCCTGCCCCTCAGCCGCCGGAAGTCCTCACGGCGTGCCATGCCGGTCGGGCCAGTCTGTGGTCCTGTGACTGTCGTGATGGCGTCGGCCTCGCGGCGGACCAACCATCGTGGGCTGCGGCGTCCCTCGGCCACCAGCTGTTTGAGGGTCGGCTCTGACACGGTGGTCCATGTGGTGCGGATCTCTCGCAACAGCCCGAACAGGGCTCGAGCCCGAGCCGCGGTGTCCTTTGCGGTGCCCAGACCGGCGAGCAGCAGCAGCCTATGCCGCAGCCTGGCCGCCTCGTCCGGAGCTTCGCGCCACTGCTCGTCGTCGGCGGCGAGGCGGACCGCGATAGCCGTGACGGCATGGTCTGATCGGGGATCCGCGATTCCGCTGAGTAGCCCGCGAAGCAGGCTCGCGCGCACGTGC
>Ga0307516_10006739_pt1 | contig 13428 bp, 13 predicted proteins | sample 19_EM_MG_FD_203310 | JGI IMG/M metagenome (GOLD analysis project Ga0307516, IMG submission 203310) | Populus trichocarpa ectomycorrhiza microbial communities from riparian zone in the Pacific Northwest, United States - 19_EM | ecosystem: Host-associated > Plants > Roots > Unclassified | place... | reverse complement strand
TACCTCGCCGCGACACAGCCCGCCACCCGAGCCGACCTGACGGTCAGGGGCTTCTGATTTTCGCCTACCCACTGACCTGCTCACGGACCTACTCGCGGACCTGCTCGCGGACCTGCTCGCGGACCTACTCACGGAGTGGAATCGACATGCCCGACGGATGGCAGTGGGACAGCACCCTGTTCCGGGGAAGCGCGGCCCACTACGAGCGCGGCCGACTGCCGTACGCGCCGGGCTTCGCCGAAACGCTGGCCACGGCCCTCGGCCTGGACGGCCGCGGCCGACTCCTCGATGTCGGCTGCGGGCCGGGGATCGTGACGCTCGCGCTGGCGCGCTTCTTCGCCGAGGTGATCGGGCTCGACCCGGACGAGGACATGCTGGCCGAGGCCGAACGAGGGGCCACCCGTCGCGGGGTGGCCAACGCGCGGTGGGTGGCCGCCCGTGCCGAAGACCTTCCGGCCGGCCTGGGCGAGTTCCGGGTGGTGGCGTTCGCGCAGTCCTTCCACTGGACGGACCGTGACCGGGTCGCCGCCACCGTGCTGGAGATGCTCGAACCTGGCGGCGCGTTCGTCCACATGAGCGACTTGAAGAACCCGCCCGCCGAACCGACGCCGCTTCCGCTGCCGCTGCCCGCTCCTCCCTACGCACAGATCGGCGACCTGGTGCGTCGATACCTGGGCCCGGTACGCCGCGCGGGGCAGGGCACGCTCGCCAACGGCACGCCCGACCGGGAGGATCTCGTGCTGGCGCGGGCCGGGTTCGAGAACTTCGAACGACATGTCGTGCCGGCCGGGGACGTGGTGGGCCGCACCGCCGACTCCATCGTGGCGTGGGCGTTCTCCCGATCCGACTCCGCCCCGCACCTGTTCGGCGACAGGCTCCCGGAGTTCGAGCGGGACCTGCGGGAGGTGCTTCGGCAGGCGTCGCCCGACGAGCTCTTCGCCGAGCGTCTTCCGCCGACCGAGATCATGACCTGGCGCAAGCCCGCGTCCTGAGCGGGACCGGTCACGTCCCGGCGCCTTCCGGGTATCCGGTAGGGAACGAAAGGGGGCGGGAATGCCGCTTACGTTCCGCAAGAGTTTCCGGATCCTTCCCGGAGTGCGCCTGAACATCAACAAGCGCTCCTGGTCCATCACGACCGGCGGCCACAAGGGTCCGCGGCACACGCACAGCAGCACAGGACGTCGTACGACATCGATGGATCTGCCCGGACCTTTCGGGTGGCGTCGTACCCATAACGCCAAACGGCGGTGACGGCCCGTCACTCGAATGGACCACCTGAGAGGCACCATCTCATATCTGAGATAACCTCAGCCTCATGGCAGACGACTACCTCGTACGTATCGGCAGGCTCATCCGTGACGCCCGGCAGCATAGAGGCTGGACACAGGCACAGCTTGCCGAGGCGCTCGGCACCAGCCAGAGCGCCGTCAATCGCATCGAGCGCGGCAATCAAAACATCAGCCTTGAGATGATCGCTCGAATCGGTGAAGCACTGGACAGCGAAATCGTCTCTCTGGGCTATGCCGGCCCGATGCATCTGCGGGTGGTCGGCGGTCGTCGGCTGTCCGGCGCCATCGACGTGAAGACCAGCAAGAACGCGTGTGTGGCACTGCTGTGCGCCTCCCTGCTCAACCGGGGGCGCACAGTGCTGCGCCGGGTGGCCCGCATCGAGGAGGTGTACCGCCTGCTGGAGGTGCTCAACTCCATCGGCGTACGCACCCGCTGGATCAACGACGGCGTCGACCTGGAGCTGGTGCCGCCGGCCGAGCTGAACATCGCGGCGATCGACGCGGACGCCGCCGTACGGACGCGGTCCATCATCATGTTCCTCGGTCCGCTGCTGCACATCATGGACCGCTTCAAGCTGCCGTACGCCGGCGGCTGCGACCTCGGTACCCGGACCGTCGAGCCGCACATGATCGCGCTGAGCCGGTTCGGGCTGGACATCGCGGCGACCGAAGGGCAGTACCACGCGGTCGTCGACCGTGCCGTACGTCCGAGCCGGCCGATCGTGCTGACCGAGCGCGGGGACACGGTCACCGAGAACGCGCTGCTGGCCGCGGCGCGGCACGACGGTGTCACCGTCATCCGCAACGCGTCCTCCAACTACATGGTCCAGGACCTGTGCTTCTTCCTGGAGGCGCTCGGCGTCAAGGTCGAGGGCATCGGCACCACCACGCTCACCGTGCACGGCGTTCCCCACATCGACGCGGACGTCGACTACTCCCCCTCCGAGGACCCGGTCGAGGCGATGAGCCTGCTGGCCGCGGCCGTTGTCACGGAGTCGGAACTGACGGTCCGCCGGGTGCCGATCGAGTTCCTGGAGATCGAGCTCGCGGTCCTGGAGGAGATGGGCCTCGACCACGACCGCACACCGGAGTACCCCGCCGACAACGGCCGCACCCGGCTGGTGGACCTCACCGTCCGGCCCTCCAAACTGGAGGCGCCGATCGACAAGATCCACCCGATGCCGTTCCCCGGCCTGAACATCGACAACGTCCCGTTCTTCGCGGCCATCGCGGCCGTGGCCTCGGGCAAGACACTGATCCACGACTGGGTCTACGACAACCGCGCGATCTACCTCACGGACCTCAACCGCCTCGGCGCACGCCTCCAACTCCTCGACCCGCACCGGGTGTTGGTGGAGGGCCCGACCCGCTGGCGAGCCGCCGAGATGATGTGCCCACCGGCCCTGCGTCCCGCCGTGGTCGTCCTGCTCGCGATGATGGCGGCGGAGGGCACGTCCGTCCTGCGGAACGTGTACGTCATCAACCGCGGGTACGAGGATCTGGCCGAGCGGCTGAACTCGATCGGGGCGCAGATCGAGATCTTCCGGGACATCTGATGAGCGAGTGCCGCCGCACCCCGTCTGACCTGCTGCTTAGCGGGTCGGGGAGGGGTGCGGCGGCATCTCTGGGACTTCTCTGGGACTTTGGACCCGCGGTGGGCTACGAGCCACGCTCCACAGGTCCTGCCGACCGGCCACGGCTACGCGAAAATCGCGTCGATGGCGGCGCTGCCTCGTGCGCCCGCGCGGGGCAGGAAGTGGGAGTACTTACGCAGCGTGAACCCGGGGTCGGAGTGCCCCAGCCAGCGTGCCAGGGAGACGACCGATTCGCCGGCCTCCAGTTCCTCGGAGGCGTAGAAGTGGCGCAGGGCGTGGAAGCCGTGCTCCCGGGATGGCTCCCACACGCGAGCGCCGTTTGTGTTGCCCTCCTCCAGCGGAGCGATCACGCCGGCCTCAGCCAGAGCGGGCTTCCACACGTAGGAGTTGAAGTAGTTCCGGTTGATGGCCTTCCGTTCGCGTCCCGTCACCAAGAGGCTGTAGGTCCTCGGCCGCCGGTGTTTGGCTTTGCGTCCGAGGCGACGGTCCTCGACGGCGGCCTGGAGGATGCTGGAGAGCGTCGCCCAGACGAGACGGATCGAGGTCGGACCGAGGTCCTTCTCCAGCCGCTTCTTCCAGTGGCGCAGGACTTCTGTGCCGATAGCGTCGAGCGGCTGAGCGCCCAGGTGGGGAACGATGTGCCGGCGTACCCTCTGCTCGATCCGTTCGATCGTGGACGGGTCACCGCTCTGGGTGGGCTCGGCGCCCTCTTGGATGCCCTCGAACGCCCCACCGACATCGCCAGCCGCACCACCTTCACCGGACATGTCACCTGCGGCGCGATCGTCCTCGACACGCTCGGCCGCGTCCTGCACGTGCTCCACCTGGCAAGTGGGAAGGTTCTCGCCCCCGGCGGACACGCCGAGCCCTCTGATGAGTCCCTGGCCGGGGCGGCGCTGCGGGAGCTGCACGAGGAGACCGGGGTCCCGCCCCAGGCGGTCACGCCGTGGCCCGGCTACGAGACGGTGCCGCACTGGTGGAGTGTCGGTATTCGAGGGTTGCAGTATTCGCCCCCAGGGCGAGGTGCGACGGTCGTTCGGTGTCGTGGAAGACGGCTTCCTGCTGGCGAGACTGCCCACCTCTACGGTACGTCGACCAACGCAAACGTACCGTGTCAGTTACCGACGCTCACCATCACGTCGTGCTGACCCGCCCAGGACCACGAGTTCCGCGAACACGACGTCCGCGTCTTCCGCGCACAGCCAGGCCCCCTCATGACCTCGTACGACACGAACATGTCGACGTGCTAATCGCTGGTTTTCACGCGGTTCGGAGCCCAGGTCCTACTGGGATGTTGTTGACTGGACCTGTGATGACTGGAGTGGACGACACCGGCAACGGTTCGGTGCGACGTCGGCGGGTCGACCCTGAGCGTCGGGGTCAGCTGCTCAAGGACCTCGAGGAACTCGTGCTCGCCGAGGGGTTCATGGCGCTGAGCATGGACGATCTGGCGCACCGGCTGCACTGTTCGAAGGCGACGCTTTACAGCGCGGCCGGGAACAAGGAGCAGCTGGTGGTGGCCTTGACGAAGGGGTTCTTCCGGCAGACGACCGAACAGATCGAGCAGGCCGTGGCCGACGTGGCCGACCCGAGGCTGCGTATCCCGGCTTACCTGTCGGGGGTCGGCAGGGCGATGAGCCGGTGTTCGACGCAGTTCTACGCCGACATGATCGGGCTCCGGTCGACAGCCAGCATCTACCGGACGAATTCCGCGGCCGCGGCCCGGCGCGTCCAGGAGTTGATCGCCGAGGGCGTCAAGGAGGGGGCGTTGCGGCCGATCGACGGGAACTTCGCCGGGCAGCTCGTGGCGCTGGCCATCGATGGAGTGCAGTCCGGAGTGCTCTTGAACGGCGGCCTCAGCGCGGGTGAGGCGTACACCGAAATGGCGGATCTCCTTCTGCACGGTCTTAGAACTCCTGACAAAACGAAGGGTTGACCAGCCGGCGCCAGCAGATGATGCCGCAGGCCAGGCTGAGGAAGGCTTCGTGGATGGCGTCGCGGATCTCCCAGCGGATGCGCAGTCGGCGGAACCAGTGCAGCAGTGCGAAGCTCTGCTCGACCACCCAGCGGTGCACGCCCAGCCCGGAACCGTGCCCGACGCCGCGCCGCGCGATGACCGTGGTGATCCCGAGGGCCTGCACCTGCTTGCGGTACTTGTCGTGGTCCGTACCCGCGGTCGGCACAGAGCGCGACCGGGCGCCGTCGGGGCCTTCCACGTCGGCCGCGTACGGGCGGGACGGCCTGGACCAGGGGGATGAGCTGGGTGACGTCGTTGCGGTTTCCGCCGGTCAGCGATACCGCCAGCGGGATGCCGTGCCCCTCGGTGATCAGATGGTGCTTGGAGCCTGTCCGGGCACGGTCAACCGGGCTCGGTCCCGTTTTGGGCCGCCTTTGAGCGCCCGTACGTGGGAGCCGTCGATCACCGCCCTTGACCAGTCCAGCGCGCCGGCGGCATTCAGTTCGGCCAGGAGCGACTCGTGCAGACGCTGCCAGACTCCCGCGTCGTTCCAGTCACGCAGGCGACGCCAGCACGTCATGCCGGAGCCGAAGCCCAGCTCCTGGGGCAAGCACTCCCACGGAATACCGGTGTACAGCACGAACAGGATGTCCGACAGCACCTTCCGGTCGTCCAGACGCTTGCGCCCCGGGTGATCCGTGCGGCGCTGCACAGCCGGCAGCAACGGCTCGATCCGCGCCCACAGCTCATCCGGCACGATCCACGGCGGCTGCTCGCCCCTTCTCATGTGCAGGCTAACAACCCATCAGACTCCGACATTCCAAGGCCAGTTGCAGCATTCTGTTAGGAGTTCTCAGCGCGCCACCGGCCTGAGCGCGACGAGCGGCCCGCTCGCGTCACCGGATGGAGGATCCGATGGAGATGCCGCCGTCCACGTCGAGGACGATGCCGGTGATGTAGCCGGCGGCTTCGCTGGCGAGGAAGGCCGCGGCTTCGGCGATGTCCTCGGGCCTGCCGGTGTGGCGCATGGGGATCTTGTTGGTGAGTTTGTCGCGTGCGGGGCCGTCCATGGACGCGAGCATGGGCGTCGCGATGAGGCCGGGGGCGATGGCGTTGGCGGTGATGCCGTGGCGTGCGCCTTCGAGCGCGAGGGTGCGGGTCATGCCGACGATGCCGGCTTTGGCGGCCACGTAGTTGGTCTGGCCGAAGTTCCCGCGCCAGGACATGGAGGAGAAGCTGACGATGCGGCCGTAGCCCTGGCGTTTCATCGGGCCGAAGGCGGCGCGGGCGCAGTGGAAGCCGCCGGTGAGGCTGACGTCGACGACGGCGTGCCAGTCGTCGTCGGTGATGTCCTCGACGCGGTTGTCGCGGATGATGCCAGCGTTGTTGACCAGCACGTCGAGGCGGCCGAGATCGGTGGTGACGCCGTCGATCCAGGCGTTGACCTGGGACGAGTCGGTCACGTCCACCCGGTCGGTGCGGAGTTTCGCGTCGTGGGCGTCGGTGATGGTGCCGGCGGCGTCGGTGAGGGCCTGTTCGTTGACGTCGGCCAGCGCGACGGTGGCGCCCTCGGCGGCGAAGCGTGTGGCCATGGCGAGGCCGAGGCCCTGTGCGGCACCGGTGATGGCGACGACGCGTCCGTGGTAGCGGTTCACGTGGTGTCTGCTTTCGTGGTCCGGGGATTGAGGAAGGCCCGCAGGGCGTCGGCCACCGAGCTGGCCTGCCAGTTGTCGGCGAAGGTGGCGAGTTCCTCGCGCAGGGCCTGCTCGGGGGCGACGCCGTCGATCCGGTGCAGCAGCGTCTTGAGGCGTTGCTGGGCGGGGCTGTTGCTGTCGGCCAACTGGTGGCAGATACGCATGGCGGTGGCGTCGAGATCGCCCTCGGGCACGATCGCGCGGATCCAGCCGGTGTGTGCGAAGGCGGTCGCCGGGAGCAGTTCGCCGGTGAGCAGGAGCCAGCGGGACAGGCCCCGTCCGACCGCGCCGGGCAGCCGGACGCTCGACCCGCCGGCCGGTACCAGGCGCCGTTTGAGGTGGCCGTCGCCGATGAGCGTGGTGTCGGCGGCGACGACGACATCGCAGGCCAGGGCGAGTTCGAGGCCCCCGGCGACAGCGTGACCGTGCAGCACGGCGACCCAGGGTTTCGGGCTGGCCGCGATACGGCTGAAGCAGGCCGACACGTCGGTCAGAAAGCCGACCGGGTTGTCGCCCCGGTCGTGCAGCTGAAGGAACTGGTGGAAGTCGCCGCCGGCACAGAAGCTCGGTCCCTTTCCTGCCACCGCGACGACCGCAGTCCCAGGATCGGCCTCGGCGCTGGTGATCTGCTTGTCCAGGGCTTCTATCAGGGTGACATCGAGGGCGTTGCGCCGCTCGGGGCGGTTGAGCAGCAGCCATCGGACGGGGCCCCGTTGCTCGACGAGCAGGGGTTCGATGTCGGTCAACGTGACTCCGGGGTGGTGAGTTCGGTCCGTCAGCGCCTGCGCAGCAGGTAGCGCTGCGTCTTGCCGCTGGGCGTCTTGGGCAGGCTGTCGATGAAGTGGATCGTGCGCGGGTAGGCATGGGCGGCGTAGCGGGTCTTGACCAACTGCTGGAGCTCGGTGGCCAGTTCCGGTGAGCCGTCGCCGCCGTCGCGCAGGACGACGTACGCCTCGATGACCTCGCCGCGGACGTCGTCGGGTGCGCCGATCACACTGCACTCGGCGACCGCGGGGTGCTGGGCGAGCACGCTCTCGATCTCGAACGGCCCGATCCGATAGCCGGCCATGATGATGACGTCGTCGTCGCGGGAGGAGAAGAAGAAGTCTCCGTCATGGTCGACGCGCGCGGCGTCGCCCGTGAGGTACCAGCGGCCGTCGGGGGTGAACTTGGAAGCGCTCTGCCCGGGGATCTGGTAGCCGCGGAACGTCATCAGCGGACTCGCCGCGACATCGATCGCGACCCGGCCGAGCACGCCCGCTCCCGCCGGCTCGTCCTTCTCGTCGGCCAGGACGGTCAGGCTCCAGCCCGGCGCCGGCCGGCCCATCGATCCCGTCTTGAGCGGGCGGGCGAGTTCGGGATGGTGGTGGTTGGCCAGGGGCATGCCGACCTCGGTCTGGCCGAAGTGATCGTGCACGGCGAGACCGAGCGCGGCGCCGGCCCACTCGTTGACCTCGGGAGTCAGGGGCTCGCCCACGCTGGACACCCGCTCCAGCCGCAGCCCCTGCGGCACCGGCACCGACGAGGAGCGCAGTCCCCGGTACACGGTCGGGGCGGCGGTGAAGTCGGTGACCTGGTGGTCGACGAGAGTGCGCCAGGTCGTCTCCACGGAGAACCCGCCGGACAGCAGCAGGCTGGGGATACCGGCGGCCATCGGAGCGACGATGCCCGCGTACAGCCCATAGGCCCAGCCGGGGTCGGCCGCGCACCAGTAGCTGCTGCCTGGGGTGACGCCGAGGCCGTACTCCAGGTAGATCTGCCAGCCCGCGACGTAGGAGACGGGGAGGATGACCCCTTTGGGCTTGCCGGTGGTGCCGGAGGTGAACATGTGGACCAGGGGCCCGTCCCCGCTGGTGGTGACGGCGGGCACCGGCTCCGGCGACGCGGCCGCGACGAGGTCGGCCAGCGACAGGTCACCGCGCGACGTGCCGCTTCCGGTGACGACGACGCGTCGCTCGGGGTCGTCCGGCAGGTCGGGGCCCGGGTCGAGTTTGTGGCGCTGGTCCGGGTCGACGACCACGACGTGCGCACCCGCGCCCTCCAGGCGCAGGGCTATGGCCTGAGGTGCGAACGCGGTGAACAGCGGCACGTAGACCGCGCCCAGCCGCCAGATCGCGAGGATGACGGTGACCAGGTCGGTGCCCTTGCCCATCAGGGTCGCCACCCGGTCACCGGGACCGACGCCGAGCCCGTGCAGCGCCCGCGCACAGCGGTGCGAGTCCGCGGCGAGGTCGCCGAAGGTCAGCGTGGAAGCCTTCCCGTCGCTGTCGACCACGGTGAACGCGACACGGTCGGCGGGGTGCCGGTCGCACAGCAGCCAGGCCGCATTCAGGGAAGGGGCCGCGAAGGTCGCGGTCAGTTCGGAGACCCGCTCGGCCGCGCTCATGACTGTGCCTTTCGGTCGATGATCGGCAGCACCAGACGGCTGGGCTGGTTCGGCCCGTGGTGGATGTGGTTGATCGCGGGAACCATCTGTTCTTCTCTCTCGCGGGCGATGAAACCGCCGGTGTTCGTGTTGCGGTCGTAGCGCGGGAAGTTGCTGCTGGAGACATCCAATCGGATGCGGTGACCGGGAAGGAAGACGTTCGACGTGACACCGAGTTTCACGGTGACCTCGTAGACCTCACCCGGAATGAGTGGCCTGGGGTTGGAGAGGTCGTCTCGATAGCGCAGTCGCAGCATTCCATCGCAGAGGTTGATGGCTCGGCCGTCCGGGAAGACGTCGACCAGCTTCGCGGTGATGTCGGTATCCACGGCACTGGAGGATACGAATACCTTCAGCTCGACATGGCCGGTCACCTCAAGGGACTCTTCGAGAACCGGGGTCGCGTAACACAGGATGTCTTCGCGCCCGTCGATGACGGACTGGTCGACGGGGCCGACCAGCCCCGGTTCCGCGGGCAGCAGTGCCCCGCCGGCTGTGGGGACGGGGTCGCGGGGATCGTAGGTGAACCCGTCGCGCGAATCGGCTGTGGGTGCGGCGGCCTGCAGTGATCCGTCTCCGTGGCGAGTTGCTGCCGACCCGGCGCTGTTCAGAAAGTAGTCGGTGTACTGGGTGTCGGGGAGGGGCCAGTCGACCTCGTCACGCCATTGGTCGATACCCATCACGAAGATCCGAACCCGCGGCGCAGGCGTTGCCGGGCTGATGCCGCGGAGGTGCTCATCGAAGAAGGCGATGTGCTCGGCAGTGGTGTCGATCTCGGCGGGGATCCCGAAATACCGATCGGCGAACCTGGCCGAGAATTCCACGTGAGCCCAAGGGCCGATGAGCAGGCGAGACTTGTCGCGGGCGTCTTCGGAGCCGCCCTGCGTCCGGACGCCGAGGAACCCTTCGACGGTTCCGTTGATCTTCAGGTCGTACCAACCGCCGATCGAAAGAACCGGCACGTTCACCTTCGACATGAACTCCGGCCCCGACCAGTCCTGACTCTTCCAGTAATCGCCGAAGTCAGGATCAGCGATCCAATCGTCAAACCAGCGACCCGTGCCGTGGACCGGCAGATCAGCGATCGGCGTGGCGTCGTTGAGTGACAGCGGGTCAAGCAGGGAGCCGCCGAGACGATACAGAGTGGTCGGGTCCTGAGTCCTTCCCAGTGCCAGACTCCGTTGCTCCTGGCCCGCGTACATCAACGCGTTCCAGTACGTGTTCAGGCTGAGCGACATCGCTCCGCCTTGCGAATACCACAGGTTCGTGTACCAGTCCGTTGCCGCCACGGAAGGAGCGATTGCGCGAAGCCCCGGGGTATCGCTGATCGCCAGCGCCCACTGCACCATCCCCCCATAGGAGGCGCCATACATGGCCACAGTTCCATCCGACCAGCTCTGCTCGCGCACCCACGCGACCGTGTCCTGCCCGTCCGCGATCTCGTTGACCTTGGGCTCGAAATCCCCTTCGGAGGCGCCGGTCCCCCGCGCATCCTGGATGACCACCGCATACCCGGCGTTTACCAGTGACATCAGTGAGGGCGTGTTGCCGGTCTGGCTGCCGAAATGGAATGCCGTCCGCCTGTCGTACGGGCTTCGGGCCAGCAAAGTGGGTGCCTGACCCTCCAGGGGCCGCCACACATCTGCTACCAGTGTCACGCCATCGCGGGTCTTCAGAGCGACATTCGGTTCATACAAGTGCTTCATGTGGTCGTGCGGCATTTCGGCGCTCCTCGTTGAGCTGCGGCGACCCGATCGGCGGTACGTTAGCCAGCACGTACGTACCCTGTCAACGTACCGACTTCGGCTGATGCCCCTGTCGCCAGCACCAATCAGCCGAGATCGTGCGCAGAGATCAACAGCTCGAACGGGTGCCCACCGAGCTCGGGCTACGAGAAGGAGAGGGGTCTTCAAAGTTGAGCGGTGCGGAGGTGTCCTCGGGCCCGGCGGGTGGTGACGCAGCGTGTGCGTAGCCGCTGGTTCCACATCTTCGCGAATTGCTCGTCGGTGAGGTCCTCGCGGTTGCGCAGGAGTCTTCGGCGAGCCTTCCACTCGGGGTCGGTGGCGCGTCCGCGTCGTCCGCGGATCTCGGCGGTGGTGCGGCGCCGGACCAGGGACAGCATCTTGTTCGCGAGCTGCACGATGTGGAAGTGGTCGACCACGACGACGGCGTTCGGCAGGCCGGTGCGGAGCGCGGCCCGGTAGGTGGCCGACATGTCGATGGCCACGTGCCGGATGCTGTTGCGCCAGGTCAGGGGTGTGGTGGACAGCCAGGCCAGCACGTCGGCGACGGTGCGGCCCTCGACCTGGCCGAGCAGGCCACCGACACCGAGCGCGTCGACGAACCCGGTGTGCCACCGGTCCCGCGTCAGCTGCCAATTGCCCGTTTCGGGGTTCTGCTCCCAGCGAGTCCTGCCGCGCCGGGTCTCGTCGATGCCGAGCACCTCGACCTCGGGCAGCGGCGCTTCGACGACCTCCTGGGCAACGGCCTTGAAGGCGTCCATCGCGGCCGGCGAGGACACGAGCTCAGGGCTCTGATCGGGCCCGATCAGGGCTTGGGCGACCGGGAGCCCCGCAAGGAGATCAACCTGCTGCTCCAGAATTCACTCGTGGACCCCAGCCCGGAGCGACGGCGGCTGAAGGAGATCATCGGTCATGTCCGCGCCGGGTATCTGGACCGTTGGGCGAACGCTCTGAAGGTCGAAGAAGACAAGCGCGTCAAGCCTGAGCGCTTCTCCCGGACCGTGGCGGCGCATCGTCTGGACCTTGGCTTCAGCGCCAGCCACCTCAAGGTCTGGGCCAGGAGGCTCGACCACGATCGGGCCACCGCCGTGGAGATTGCGGAGTCCGCCGCCAAACTCGCTCGCACACGCGCCCGACCCCACGAGGTGCTGGTCGCACTGGAGAAAGTACCGGGTCGCCGTGAGCTCGCGGAACCGCTCGACGACTGGCGCTCCAAGGGCGAGGTCATCACCTGGCTCAAGGACAACGGCCACGACCCAGCCGGTATCCGCACCGGAGGTGGCTTCGTCTACCGGCTCGACGCCCTCGACCCGTACGGTGCAGCCGAGCAGGCACGCCAGCTGCTGGACCGGATGGTCGCTCGTCCCACTACCTGCGTGCTCACCGCGAGGGCGTCGTCCCTGTTCCCCGCATCTGGGTCGCCGGTCACCCCAGGCCGGTACCACTGGATCCTCCTGCCCGGGGCGCCGATGTCCTGTCCCTCGTGCACGAGGGACACCTGTACAAGGTCGACAGCGGGCGCGGCCGCATCGATGACGCTCTCGAGCTCGCCGCCGCGGTCAACCGCGGAGGCGCCTGCAGTCGCCGGCGGCTGGGCTGCCGTCGAGTCTCTCCTCGTCCACGCCGACGACCCGAAGGGGACTTTTCTGGGACTTCCGGCCCCATCAAGCGGCACGAGCGTGAAACAGCCGAAAGGTCATTCGCGCAGGTCATCGACCACAAGTCACTCATCGCGGCAGGTCACAGGACTCGCTGGTCTCTTCTGGGACATTTGATGAGCGAGTGCCGCCGCACCCCGTCTGACCTGCTACTTAGCGGGTCAGGGAGGGGTGCGGCGGCATCTCTGCGCTGAGATCTGCCTCTCGATGCCCGGCATCGCGCACATCACAAGCGCCCGAGTGCTCGCCGAGTTCGGAGACGACCCCACCCGATACGCGTCCGCGAAGGCGCGCGAGAACTACGCCGACACCAGCCCCATCACCCGGGCCTCCGGCAAAAGCCACACCGTCCAGGCAAGTCGGCAACCGCCTCGTCGGCATCCCCCACGGATGCCTCAAGATCCGCACCCACTACGACGAAGCCAGAGGCCTACCCGAACAGGGCGCTGTAGCCGTTCAGTGCCGGCTGCCCGCCGAGGTGGGCGTAGAGCACCTTGGCGTCCTTGGCGATCTCGCCTCGGGCGACGAGGTCGATGAGGCCCGCCATGGACTTGCCCTCGTACACCGGGTCGGTGACCATGCCCTCGGTCCGCGCGGCCAGGCGCATCGCGTCCAGGGTGGACTCGTCCGGGATGCCGTAGATGCCCGCGTGGTAGCGCTCGTCGAGCAGGATCTCGTCGTGGGTGAGCTCCCGGTCCAGGCCGATGAGCGACGCGGTCCCGCGCGCGATCCGCGCCACCTGGTCCCAGGTCTCCTTCGGCTTGGCCGAGGCGTCGATGCCGAGGATCCGCCGCGGCCGCCCGCCCAGCGCGGCGAATCCGGCGATCATGCCGGCCTGGGTGCTGCCGGTGACCGCGCACACCACGATGGTGTCGAAGAAGACCCCGAGGTGCTGCTCCTGCTCCGCCACCTCGAACGCCCAGTTCGCGAAGCCCAGCCCGCCGAGCCGGTGGTCCGAGGCGCCGGCGGGGATCGCGTAGGGCTTGCCGCCCGCCGCCTCGATCTCCGCGATCGCCTGCTCCCAGCTCTCCTTGAACCCGATGCCGAACCCGGCCTTCACCAGCCGCA
>Ga0307516_10006738_pt1 | contig 13428 bp, 11 predicted proteins | sample 19_EM_MG_FD_203310 | JGI IMG/M metagenome (GOLD analysis project Ga0307516, IMG submission 203310) | Populus trichocarpa ectomycorrhiza microbial communities from riparian zone in the Pacific Northwest, United States - 19_EM | ecosystem: Host-associated > Plants > Roots > Unclassified | place... | reverse complement strand
GCCGGCGTGGCGCTGGCCTGCCTCGGCGCCGTGGCGGCGGCCCTGGTCTCGCAGCATGTGTTCGACATGCAGCCCTGCCCGTGGTGCGTGCTGCAGCGCGTGATCTTCCTCGCCGTCGCGCTGGCCTGCGGCCTGGGGTTGCTGTGGCGCAGCCGCGTCGGCCGCCTGGTCTCGACCGGGCTGGCCTTGCTGCTGGCCGCATCGGGCATCGCGGCAGCGCTGTGGCAGCATTTCCGCGCGGCGGCATCGGCTTCGTGCAACCTGACGCTGGCCGACAAGATCGTGAGCGGCTGGCTGCAACTCGACAGCCTGCTGCCCGACGTGTTCGCGCCGCGTGCCAGCTGCGCCGACGCGGCCGTGAGCCTGCTCGGCGTGCCTTACGACTTCTGGAGCCTGGCCTTGTTCTTGGCGATCGACGTGATGTTGACGCTGGTCTTGATCACCACGCTGCGCCGCGGCTGAAGATCCGCGCCACCCGGCGCGAAACCCGATTGCAAAAGTGCGGCGCACATTCCATGCTCGGCTCCCCGCAACGACCGCCCAGGAGCCCCGCATGACCCGATTCAAGTTCGCCATCAGCTCGGCACTCGCCATCGCCGCCCTCGGCGCCGCCGGCGCACTGATGGCCCAGGCCAGCGGCCTCACCCGCACCCTGGTCGGCCGCGCCGATGTGTCGGTTCCGGGGCGTGAAGCGGTGGTCGCGCGCGTCGAGGTCGCCCCGGGCGCCAAGGCCGGGCGCCACACCCACCCGGGCGACGAAATCAGCTACGTGATCGAAGGCGAAGCCACCTTGCTGATCGACGGCCAGGCGCCGCGCACGGTGAAGGCCGGCGAGTCGTTCGTGATTCCCGCCGGGGTCGTTCATGACGCGCACAACGACAGCGCTGCACCGATCAAACTGGTCGGCGTGTACGTCGTCGAGAAGGGCAAACCCCTCGCTTCGCCGGCGCCCTGATTCACAGGATCGAGCGCTTGCGCTCAAGCCGCCGTGACGCGCGTCGCTTTCATCGCCGGGATGCCAAGTACCTTGCCCTTGCGGGCGCGCTTGCCCGCGTAAGGCGCGAGCGCCGCGCCCTTCAGCGTTTCGTCTTTGGCTTTGCCGCCGCGGCCCGTGCCCTGCACCAGTAGCGCCTGGGCAAACGCGGTGACGCTGACGAGCGCATCTTTCGCTTCCAGATCGATCAGCGTCAGGCCGCGGCCGCCGTTGGCCTGCAGCTTCAACTCGTCGAGGCCGAACACGAGCAGACGGCCGTTCATCGACAGGCAAGCGACCTGCGTTGCACCCTGCAGCGGGCTCGGCGGCAGCGGCTTCTCGTCGGCTTCGAGCGAGAGGAAGGCCTTGCCGCCCTTCTGCCGCGCGACCAGATCGCCGACCGTGGCCAGCAAGCCGAAGCCGCCCGTTCCGGCGAGCAACAAGGTCTGCTGCACCGGCCCGGCGAAGTAGTGCGAGGCCTGCGTGCCCGATTCCAGATCGATCAGTGTCGTGATCGGCTGGCCGTCGCCGCGGCCACTGGGCAACAGGCTCACGGCTGCCGAGTAGACACGCCCGTTGCTGCCGAAGACCAGCAGCACGTCGACGCTGCGGCACTGGAAAGTGCCGTGCAGCGAATCACCGGCCTTGAACGCGAGCGTGGCCGCGTCGACCTCGTGGCCCTTCAGCGCACGCACCCAGCCCTTCAGGCTGACGACCACGGTGACCGGCTCGTCGACGATCTTCACTTCGGCGACGGCACGCTTTTCGGCCTGGATCAGCGTGCGGCGCTCGTCGCCGTGCTGTTTGGCATCAAGCTCGATCTCTTTGATGACGGTGCGCTTGAGCGCGCTCGGGTTGTTCAGAATGTCTTCGAGCTTGGCCTGGTCGGTGCGCAGCGCCGCGAGCTCCTGCTCGATCTTGATCGCCTCCAGCCGCGCCAGCTGCCGCAAGCGGATTTCGAGGATGTCCTCGGCCTGCCGGTCGCTCAGCTTGAAACGAGCGATGAGCGCGGGCTTCGGCTCGTCGGCCGCGCGAATGATGCGGATCACCTCGTCGATGTTCAGCAGCACGAGCTGCCGGCCTTCGAGCACGTGGATGCGGTCGAGCACCTTGGCCAGCCGGTGCTGCGTGCGCCGCTGCACTGTTGCCATGCGGAACTGCACCCACTCGGCCAGGATCTGGCGCAGGCTCTTCTGCGTCGGCCGGCCATCGGCACCGATCATCGTCAGGTTGATCGGTGCCGAGCTTTCCAGGCTGGTGTGCGCGAGCAGGATCGTGATCAGTTCCTGCTGGTCGATCGCGCGCGTCTTCGGCTCGAACACCAGGCGCACGGCCGCTTCCTTGCTCGACTCGTCGCGCACCGCGTCGAGCACACCGAGCACGGTGGCACGCAGTTGTGTCTGCTCGGTCGACAAGGTCTTCTTGCCCGCCTTGACCTTCGGGTTGCTCAGTTCCTCGATCTCTTCGAGCACCTTCTGCGTGCTGGTGCCGTGCGGCAGCTCGGTGACCACGAGCTGCCACTGGCCGCGCGCCAGGTCTTCGATCTTCCAGCGTGCGCGAACCTTCAGGCTGCCGCGCCCCGACGTGTACGCAGCGCGAATCTCTTCCACGCTGCTGATGATCTGGCCACCGCCGGGGTAGTCGGGGCCGGGGATCAACTCGGCGAATTCGTCGTCGCCCAACTTCTCGTTGCGGATCAAGGCGATCGCCGCCGCCGCAATTTCGCGCAGGTTGTGGCTCGGCACTTCGGTCGCCAGGCCGACCGCAATGCCACTCGCGCCGTTGAGCAGCACGAAGGGCAAACGCGCCGGCAACAGCTTCGGCTCTTCGGTCGAGCCGTCGTAGTTGGGCACGAACTCGACCGTGCCTTCGTCGATCTCGTCGAGCAACAAGCGCGTGATCGGCGCCAGCCGCGCTTCGGTGTAGCGCATCGCCGCCGCGCCGTCGCCGTCGCGCGAGCCGAAATTTCCCTGGCCGTCGATCAGCGGGTAACGCTGCGAGAAGTCTTGCGCCATGCGCACCATCGCGTCGTAGGCGGCGGCGTCGCTGTGCGGGTGGAACTTGCCGAGCACATCGCCGACCACACGCGCGCTCTTCACGGCCTTCGGCCCACTGGCGGTCGTGAACGCCAGACCCATGCGTTCCATCGAGTACAGGATGCGGCGCTGCACCGGCTTCTGGCCGTCGCACACGTCGGGCAAGGCACGGCCCTTGACGACGCTGAGCGCGTATTCGAGGTAGGCGCGCTCGGCGTAGTTCGCGAGGCCGACGGCATCGCCACCGCCGCCCGGGGGCGCGGTGAAAAGATCAGGTTCCGGAGTCATGGACAGGGATTTTGGGGGAGGCGGGTGGCCCGGCCGCCTTCGCGACGCGAGGGGTCGGGCTCGGATTCAATTCAACGGGGGAAGCGCTCGCGCAGCTTCAGTTTCCAGAACTTGCCGGTCGAGGTGCGTGGCACGGCATCGATCACTTCATATCGATCGGGCAGTTGCCACTTCGCAAACCCTTGCTGGAGCAAATGCGCGCCCAGCTCGGCCGGGGCCGCATTCTGCCCCGGTTTCATAGCGACGCAGGCGAGCGGCCTTTCGCTCCACTTCTCGTCGGGAATGGCGATCACCGCCGCCTCGGCAATGGCCGGGTGCGCCATCAGCGCGTTTTCCAGATCGACCGAGCTGATCCACTCGCCGCCCGACTTGATCAGGTCTTTGGTGCGGTCGGTGATGCGCACGAAGCCTTGCGGGTCCATCGTCGCCACGTCGCCGGTGCGCAGCCAGCCGTCGGCGGTGAACTTGTCGGCCGTGACCGGCACCTCGTGGTACGACCCGGTGATGAACGGGCCACGCACCTGGATCTCGCCCATGCTCGTGCCGTCGTGCGGCGCGTCGCTGCCGTCCTCAGTGCGAATGCGCACATCGACCAGCGGCACCGGCATGCCGGCCATCGCGGCGCGGCGGAAACGTTCGGCTTCGCCGGCGTTTTCGACCTTCGAGGAGACGGTCGCGAGCGGCGAGGTTTCGGTCATGCCCCAGCCCTGCTGCAGCCACACGCCGTGGCGATCGAAAGCACGGATCAAGGATTCGGGCACCGCCGCGCCGCCGACCATCGAGCGCATGCCCTTGGGCAACTGCCAGCGACCGGGCTCCTCGGTGAGTGAACGTTCGTAGCGCTGGATCAAACCGAGCCAGATCGTCGGGACACCGACAGACAGCGATGGCGGCTCCGCCTTGATCAGATCGAGCAGGTCGTCGGGGTGCAGGTGCGGGCCGGGGAACACGAGCTTCGCGCCCATCATCACCGCGCCATACGGCAGGCCCCAGCAGTTGGCGTGGAACATCGGCGTCACCGGCAACAGCACGTCGCTCGTGCGCAAACCCCAGTTTTCGCCGAGGCAGCCGACCAACGTGTGCAACACTGTCGAGCGGTGCGAATAGACCACGCCCTTCGGCCGGCCGGTGGTGCCCGAGGTGTAGCACATGGCGACGGGATCGTATTCGTCGTGCGCGGCGCACACAAAGGTGTCGGGCGCGGCGCCGGCGAGCAGCGCTTCGTAGTTGTCGAACTCGGCCGCGACCGGCGCGCCCGAGAACGGGAACACGATCACGCGCTCGAATTTGTGCAGGTGCGCGAACTGCTTGTAGAGCGGCAGCAGCACGTCGTCGACGATCAGGAAGCGGTCTTGCGCGTCGCCCGCGATCCAGCCGATCTCGTCGGGCGACAAGCGCAGGTTCAGCGTGTGCATCACGCCACCGGCCGCCGGGATGCCGAAGTAACACTCCAGATGAGCGTGGTGGTTCCAACTCAGAGTGGCGACGCGGTCGCCCTTGTCGATGCCCAGCTTTTGCAGCGCCGACGCAAGTGCACGCGTGCGCCGGTGGAATTGTGCGTAGCTGTGGGTCCGCAGCGTCTTGTCGGGCAGGCGGGAAACAAGCTTGTTGTCAGGAAACAGGTGGCCGGCGCGATCCAGCAAATGGTTCAGCGACAGCGGCACATTCATCATCGTGGCGTGCATGCGGTGGTCTCCTGTTTTTTGCCATCATGCCGCACCCTTGGCCCGCTGCTGCAACAGTGCCGCGTGTTCGTGTTCCAGCATCGCCATCACGATCAGCGAGTCGTAGCCGCCGTCGGTGCGCACGCTCTCGCGCAGCCGCCCTTCTTCGATGAATCCTTCGGCGCGGTAGAGCGCCTGCGCACGCACGTTGAGCGCTTTCACGTCGAGCCAGAAACGGTGTGCGCCGAGATCACGAAACGCCATCTGCGCCAGCAGCCGGATGCAGGCACGCCCGACACCCTGCGCCTGCACGGCCGGCAACAACACGATGCGTTTGAGTTCGACCGAGCGGTGCGGGTTGCGGCAACCCTGCAGGATCACAAAACCGGCCGACGGGTAACCCGCGCCGGCCTCGACGATGAAGTGGCGAAAGTCGGGGAAGCGGATCGCGCCTTCGTGCTGGGTGCGCTCCCAGGGGGTGATGAACGGGCGATTCGCGGCGTCTTGCTCGACCGAGATCACGAAGTCGAGGTCGGAGCTCATCGTCGGGCGCAAGCGCACCGCGGTGATGGTCACGGCGCCGGCCTCACACATCCACCTCGACATCGTCGCCGTGCAGTTCCATCAGATCGCGCCGCGCCTGCGCTTCGCCCTTGCCCATCAGCTTGGTCATCGAGGCCACGGTTTCGGTGAAACCCAGCGCGGCGAACTCGACTTGCAGCAAGCGGCGTGTGTCGGGGTTCAGCGTCGTGTCCCACAACTGCTCGGCGTTCATCTCGCCCAGACCCTTGAAGCGGCTGATGCTCCACGAATTTTCGCGCGCGCCTTCCTTGCGAAGCTTGTCGAGCGTGGCCGTGAGTTCGCCTTCGTCGAGCGCGTAGATCTTGGCCGCGGGCTTTTTGCCGCGCGCCGGCGCGTCGATGCGGAACAGCGGCGGCTTGGCGATGCAGATGTGGCCGGTTTCGATCAGCTTCGGGAAGTGGCGGAAGAACAGCGTGAGCAAGAGCACCTGGATGTGCGAGCCGTCGACGTCGGCGTCGCTCAGGATGCAGATCTTGCCGTAGCGCAGGCTGCTCAAGTCGGGCTCGTCGGTGGCACTGTGCGGGTCGACGCCGATCGCCACCGCGATGTCGTGGATCTCGTTGTTGGCGAACAGCCGGTCGCGCTCCACTTCCCAGGCGTTGAGCACCTTGCCGCGCAGCGGCAGGATCGCCTGCGTCTCCTTGTTGCGGCCCATCTTCGCGCTGCCGCCGGCCGAGTCGCCTTCGACGAGAAAGAGTTCGTTCAGCGACAGGTCGCGGCTCTCGCAATCGGTGAGCTTGCCCGGCAACACCGCCACACCCGAGCCCTTGCGCTTCTCGACCTTCTGCGACGCGCGCTGGCGCGTCTGCGCCTGGCGGATCACGAGTTCGGCGAGCTTCTTGCCGAAGTCGACGTGCTGGCTCAGCCACAGCTCGAGCGATGGTTTCACGTAGGTCGAGACGAGCCGCAGCGCATCGCGCGAGTTCAGCCGTTCCTTGATCTGGCCCTGGAACTGCGGGTCGAGCACCTTCGCACTCAGCACGAAGCTGGCACGCGAGAACACGTCTTCGGGCATCAGCTTCACGCCCTTGGGCAAAAGGCTGTGCATGTCGATGAAACCCTTGACGGCGCCGAACAGGCCGTCTTTCAGGCCCGATTCGTGGGTGCCACCGGCGACCGTGGGAATCAGGTTCACGTAACTCTCGCGCATCACGTTGCCGTCTTCGGTGAAGGCCACGCACCAGGCCGCGCCCTCGCCTTCGGCGAAGTTCTCGGTCTCGCCACCGTCGGCGTAGTGCGCGCCTTCGAAGAGTGGAATCACCGGGTCGCTGACGAGCGCCTGCATCAGGTAGTCGCGCAGGCCGCCTTTGTACAACCAGGTCTGCCGCTCTTCTTCATGCCGGCCGGTCTTCTCGGTCGTCAGCGTGACCGTCACACCCGGCATCAGCACCGCCTTGCTGCGCAGCAGGTGAATGAGCTCGGCCTTCGGCAGCTCGCCGCTTTCGAAATACTTCGCGTCCGGCCAGGCCCGCACACTCGTGCCACCTTTGCGGTCGGCGTTCGTGGCCTTGCGAAGCTTCAGCGGTTCGATCACATCGCCGCCCGCAAACGTGATCGACGCAACCTGCCCTTCGCGCCACACGCTCACCTCGAGCCGCTTCGAGAGGGCGTTGGTCACGCTCACACCCACGCCGTGCAGGCCACCCGAAAAACTGTAGGCGCCGCCGGCGCCCTTGTCGAACTTGCCACCGGCGTGCAGCCGTGTGTAGACGATCTCGAGCACCGGCACCTGCTCTTCGGGGTGCAGGCCGAAGGGAATGCCACGCCCGTCGTCGTCGACGCTGACCGAGCCGTCGGTATGCAGCGTCACATCGATGCGCGCACCGAAGCCGGCGAGCGCTTCGTCGGCCGCGTTGTCGATCACTTCCTGGATGATGTGCAGCGGGTTGTCGGTGCGCGTGTACATGCCCGGCCGCTGCTTCACGGGCTCCAGGCCCTTCAAGACGCGGATCGACGCTTCGCCGTAGGTGCTTTGCTTGGTTGCCATGGGCGCGGATTCTAGGAGCCGCCGGAGCGAAGCGCCTGTAACACTGCGCAGCGCAGGCGGCTCACTGTCGCGCCTACCCTGCGCAACTTCGCAGGCGCCTCGGTCCGGCGCGACCTGCAAGAATCACTCAACATCACAGGAGGTGTTATGGACAAACGCGCACTCGGCCGCTCGGGCCTGAAGGTGTCACCACTCTGCTTCGGTGGCAACGTGTTCGGCTGGACCGTCGACGAAGCCACGTCGTTCAAGCTGCTCGACGCCTGGGTCGGTGCCGGCATGAACTTCATCGACACGGCCGACGTTTACTCGCGCTGGGCGCCGGGGCACACCGGTGGCGAATCGGAAACGATCATTGGCAAGTGGCTCAAGAAGAGCGGTCAGCGCGACAAGCTGGTCATCGCAACCAAGGTCGGCAAAGACATGGGCGACGGCAAGGTCGGCCTGGCGCCGAACTACATCCGCAGCGCGGTCGAGGCCTCGCTCAAGCGTTTGCAGACCGATGTGATCGACCTGTACCAGTCGCACGACGACGACCCGAACACACCGCTGGCCGACACGCTCGGCGCGTATGCCGACCTGATCAAGGCCGGCAAGGTTCGTGCGATCGGCGCATCGAACTTCACGGCGGCGCGGCTCTCGGAAGCGCTCGCGGTCAGCGCAGCGCACGGCCTGCCACGCTACGAATGCCTGCAGCCACTCTACAACCTGGTCGAGCGGCCCGCGTTCGAAGCCGAGCTCGAAGCGGTGTGCGTGGCCAACGGTTTGGGCGTGATCAACTTCTACGCGCTGGCGAGCGGTTTTCTCAGCGGCAAGTACCGCTCCTTGAACGACCTGGGCAAGAGCCGGCGCGGCGAAGGCGCGAAGAAATACCTCAACGCGCACGGCCTGGGGGTGCTCGCCGCGCTCGACAGCGTGGCCGCGCGCCTGAACAGCACGCCGGCGCAGGTGGCGCTGGCGTGGCAGATCGCGCGGCCGAGCATCACCGCACCGATTGCCAGCGCCACCTCGCTCGATCAGTTGAAAGACCTGGTGGCCGCCGCCACGCTCAAGCTGGACGCTGACGCGATCCGCAGCATCGACCTGGCAAGCCGCAAGTCCTGAGGTGCAGCCCGAGGCGCGCGCAGCAGAGCGCGCCGCGATTGGCTACAGTCGGCCGATGACCACCGAGCCCCGCCAACCGCTTTCGATGAAACAGGTGCTGCTGTGCGGCGCCCTGATCGTGACCCTCTCGATGGGCATTCGCCACGGCTTCGGCCTGTGGCTGCAGCCGGTCACGATGGACCGCGGCTGGTCGCGCGAATCCTTCGCGCTGGCGATCGCGATCCAGAACCTCTCGTGGGGCATTGCCGGGCCGTTCGCCGGCGCTTTGTCCGACCGCTTCGGCGCGTTCAGGGTCTTGATCGTCGGTGCGCTCTTCTACGCATCGGGGTTGGTCTTCATGGGCCTGTCGACCTCGGCGCTCGGCTTCATGGGCAGCGCCGGCCTGCTGCTCGGCATGGCGCAATCGGGCACGACCTACGCGGTGGTCTACGGCGTGATCGGGCGCAACGTGGCGGCCAACAAGCGCAGCTGGGCGATGGGCGTGACGGCCGCCGCGGGATCGTTCGGCCAGTTCCTGATGGTGCCGGTCGAAAACGGCCTGATCAACGGCGTGGGCTGGCAATACGCGTTGTTCATCCTGGGCCTGGCGGCGCTGGCGATCGTGCCGCTCGCCTTCGGATTGAAGGAACCCGCGGTCGTTGCGGTGAAAGGGCCGCAGCAAAGCATGAAAGCGGCTGTGCGCGAGGCTTTCTCGCATCCGAGTTTCCTGCTGCTGATGGCGGGCTATTTCGTCTGCGGTTTCCAGGTGGTGTTCATCGGCGTGCACATGCCAAGTTATCTGAAGGACAACGGCCTCACCCCAAACGTGGCGACCACCGCGCTGGCACTGATCGGCCTGTTCAACGTGGTCGGCACCTACGCCGCCGGCTCGCTCGGTGAGCGCATGCCGAAGAGGTACATCCTCTCGTCGATCTACGCGCTGCGCGCGGTGGCGATCACGGTGTTCCTGAACGTGCCGCTCACGCCGTGGAGCGTCTACATCTTCTCTGCGGTGATGGGCACGCTGTGGCTCTCGACGGTGCCACCGACCAACGCGGTCATCGCGCAGATTTTCGGCGTGAAGTACCTGTCGATGCTCGGCGGCTTCGTGTTCCTGAGCCACCAGGTCGGCAGCTTCCTGGGCGCGTGGCTCGGCGGCCGGCTCTACAACATGACCGGCAGCTACGACGTGGTCTGGTGGATCGCGGTGGCGCTCGGCGTCTTCGCGGCACTCGTGAACCTGCCGGTGAAGGAGCAGGCGATCGTGCGCGCGCAGCCTGCTCCGGCATGAAGCTGCGGCGTGCACTCGTGCTGGCCACTTCGGCCGGTGTGCTGCTGCTCGTGTTCGCTGCCTACCTGCGTCCGGACCTGGCCATGACGCTCGCGAACCAGCTCTGGAACTGCTTCTGACATGAACGGCTCGAGCCACGGCGGCGGTGAAGCATCGGCGTGGGTGCAGCGTTGGTCGCATCTTGTCGCCCCTGGCGCGAGCGTGCTCGACGTGGCCTGCGGCTCCGGCCGACACTTGCGCTGGTTCGCGCAGCGGGGCTGCCGCGTCACAGGCGTCGACCGCGACGCACAGGCGCTCGCTGCGTCGCAGGGCATTGCCGAGACCGTGCTTGCCGACATCGAGTCGGCGCCCTGGCCGCTGCCCGGTCGCCGCTTCGACGCGGTCGTCGTCACGAACTACCTGTGGCGCGAGTTGCTGCCCACGCTGCTGGTGAGCCTGGCCGAGGGCGGCGTGCTGATCTATGAAACCTTCAGCGCCGGCAACGAGCGCTTCGGCAAACCCTCGAATCCGAAGTTTCTGCTGCGGCCGGGTGAACTTCTGCAGGTCGCCCAGGGTCTGCGGGTGGTGGCGTTCGAAGACGGTTTCGAGACCGGCCCCGACCGCTGTGTTCAAAGGCTCGTGGCCGTGCGCGAACCCGCCGGCGAGGCTGCTCTGCCCCACTACCGGCTGTAGCCGCCGCCGGGTCAGCCCCAGGCAGGTAAAATCTTCCGATTCAGAGGAACCCGCATGAAAGTTATCAACGGCAGCATCGTGGCGCTCGTGACGCCGATGCAGGAAGACGGCAGCGTCGACTACGGCGGCCTGCGGCGTCTGATCGACTGGCACGTGGCCGAGGGCACCGACTGCATCGGTGTGGTCGGCACGACCGGCGAGTCGCCGACTGTGTCGGTCGAAGAACACTGCGAAATCATCCGCGTGGCTGTCGAACACGCCAAAGGGCGCGTGCCTGTCATGGCGGGCGCCGGCGGCAATTCCACCGCCGAGGCGATCGAACTGTCGCGCTACGCGCTGAAGGTCGGCGCCGACTGCACCTTGTCGGTCGTGCCCTACTACAACAAGCCGTCGCAGGAAGGCATCTACCGCCACTTCAAGGCCATTGCCGAAGCGGTCGACATCCCGATGGTGCTTTACAACGTGCCCGGCCGCACGGTGGCCGACATGCAGATCGAGACCACCTTGCGCCTGGCGCAGGTGCCGGGCATCGTCGGCGTGAAAGAAGCGACCGGCGAAATCGACCGGGCTTCGTGGCTCATCAAGCGCGCCCCGGCGGGTTTTTCGATCTATTCGGGCGACGACGGTTCGGCCGTTGCGCTGATGCTGCTCGGCGGCCACGGCAACGTGAGCGTCACGGCCAACGTGGCGCCGAAAGCGATGCACGAGTTGTGCGCCGCGGCGATCGCCGGGCGCGCAAAAGAGGCGGCAGCCATCCACCTGAAACTGATGGCCTTGCACACCCAACTGTTCATCGAACCGAGCCCGGCTCCGACCAAGTGGGCCATGGCCCGGCTCGGTTTGTGCGGCGAGGCCCTGCGCTTGCCCATCACGCCGCTGACCCCGGCGGGGCAGGCGGCGGTCGAGCAGGCCCTGCGCGACGCCGGCCTTCTTTGATCGACGTGCGCAACTACACACGTTGAATCCTTCCCCCATGCCGGGCTGCCGCGCCGATGCGGTTCCCGACCCGCGCCCTTTCCGGAGATGCCCTTGAGCCGTTCCCCTTCCTTCGTTCCGTTGTGCGGCCTCGCGCTGGCCGCGGCTCTGTCGTCGCTCTCGGGTTGTTCCAGCATCACCAACATGCTCGGCGGCGACAAGATCGACTACCGCAGTGGCGGTGAAAAGACCCCCGGCCTCGAAGTGCCGCCCGACCTGACCCAACTGACGCGCGACTCTCGCTATCAGCAGAGCCAGGGCAGCGCGGTGAGCGCGGCCTCGTACCAGGCCGGCACCGCGGCGGCGGCCGAACCTGCCGCGTCGGCGGCCGCGACCGTGGCCCCGCAAGCAATCGGCGAGCTGCGCATCGAACGCCTCGGCAACGAGCGCTGGTTGCGCACCGGCCTCACGCCCGAACAGCTGTGGCCGCAACTCCAGGCGTTCTGGAAAGAGCGCGGCTTTCGCATCGCCACCGACGAGCCCGCCGCCGGCGTGATGGAAACCGATTGGGCTGAAAACCGCGCCAAGCTGCCGCAGGATTTCATTCGTTCTTCGATCGGCAAGATGTTCGACGGCCTGTACTCCACCGGCGAGCGCGACAAGTTCCGCACCCGCATCGAGCGCAGCGGCGAGGGCAGCGAGGTCTACATCACCCACCGCGGGATGATCGAAGTAGTCACCGGCCAGAGCAAGGAAAGCACCATCTGGCAACCGCGCCCGGCCGAGCCGCAACTCGAAGGCGAATTCCTGTCACGCCTGATGCTCAAGCTGGGCGCCCGAGAAGAAGCCGCGAAAGCCGCTGGGGTCACCCTGGGCGCACCCAGTGCACCGGGCGCACCGGCCCGCGCACGCATCGTCGAAGGCCCAACGGCGGCGGTTCTGCAGGTGGACGACGGGTTTGACCGCGCTTGGCGCCGAGTGGGCGTGGCGCTCGACCGCAGTGGCTTCACGGTCGAAGACCGCGACCGCACGCAAGGCCTGTACTTCGTGCGTTACGTCGACCCCGCCAACATGGGCAAGGACGAACCCGGATTCTTCTCCAAACTCTTCGGCCTGGACAAGAAGGACGGCGGCCCGGCCAAGTACCGCGTGTCGGTCAAGGGCTCAGGCGAACGCAGTGTCGTGAGCGTGCTCGACAGCCAGGGCGCGCCGGAAAACGGCGAAGCCGGCAAACGCATCGCCGCGACCCTGCTCGAAGAACTGAAGTAAGCCGCAGGCCCGCGAGCCCGGCCATGCGCTTTTGCAGCCTGGGCAGCGGCAGCGGAGGCAACGCCACCGTAGTCGAAACCACGAGCGGCACACGCACCAGCCGTGTGCTCATCGACTGCGGTTTCTCGGCACGCGAGCTCGATGCCCGTCTCGCCCGGGCGGGCCTCTTGACCGAAGACCTCGACGCGGTGTTCGTGACCCACGAGCACGGCGATCACGTCGGTTGTGCAGTCAGCCTGGCGCGGCGTCACCGGCTGCCGCTGTGGATGAGCCGCGGCACCTGGCGCGCCATCGGCGAGCCCGACGCGGCCGGTTTGTTGCAGTTCGCGCGCGACGGCCAGCCGATCGGCGTCGGCGACCTGCTGCTGAGCCCCTACACCGTCGCCCACGATGCACAAGAGCCGCTGCAGTTGCGGGTCTCGAACGGCGCGCAGCACCTGGGCGTCTTGACCGACGTGGGTTCGATCACGCCACACTTGCTGGCCAACCTGCGGGGCTGCGACGCGTTGCTGCTGGAGTGCAACCACGACAGCGAGCTGCTGCTGCAGTCGCGCTACCCGCCCTCGCTGAAAGCACGCATCGGCGGGCGCTACGGGCACCTCTCGAACGACACGGCGGCCGAGATTCTGGCGGCCTGCATGCACGGCGGGCTGCGCCATCTGGTGGCAGCG
>Ga0307516_10006736_pt1 | contig 13428 bp, 14 predicted proteins | sample 19_EM_MG_FD_203310 | JGI IMG/M metagenome (GOLD analysis project Ga0307516, IMG submission 203310) | Populus trichocarpa ectomycorrhiza microbial communities from riparian zone in the Pacific Northwest, United States - 19_EM | ecosystem: Host-associated > Plants > Roots > Unclassified | place... | reverse complement strand
GTCAGCTTGGTTCCGAAAAGATGACTTGGGAGACGTAAATGCCCGGGCCACGAATTCGCCGGCCCCCGCGCTTACCACTGGCTCCTCTGGAGCTATTTTTGACGCGAGGGAGTGGGCGTGAACCACGGTTGGTGCCCGATTGCAGTGCGAGGTACAGTATTTTGATCCGAAGGTCAAGGTCCGGGAGCTGAAGCGAATGGCGACATCGTGGAGCTCCAACCACGGGATGCCGAGCACGACTGGGTAGTGGCCAAGCTTGGTGACGAACATAGGCAAGGTCTCTTGGTGTTCGAGTATTGCGAGGTGGGTGTTGGCGACGTGGGTGATGTCGCCGGAGGATATCGGGCGGCCGTCGATGACCTCAAGGCTTCTGGGGTTCTGGAGGGGTGTGAGCGGGATTTGGTGATGGCGTGCGAAGTCTTTGTCTATGAAAGCGATTCCAGTAGCTCCGCAGTCGATGAGGGCATGGGTGGCAACGGTCCTGTTGCCGAAGGAGATTTTGCATAGCACAACAAGATGTTTTCCTTCCATTAACCCCTCGCCGACGGACAAACTAGACAAACGAAACACAGACAACGACTTCTTTTGAGTACGACCAACAACAGTGCCATCATGCAGCTGCTGGTCTAGGCATTTCCCGACTGGCCTTTGCCGCCAGTTCCAACTGCTTCCCAAGTTCCTCCCCAATTTCCTCCCCCACCACTGCCGTTGGGAGGGATCGCAAACGTGTTCGGGTTCGCAGACGCGTCGGGACTCGCGTTTGCGGATGCATTGGGATTCTCCTCCACGTGAGCAGAGGCGGCGCGGAAGGGGTTCTTCGACTTGTTGGGGCAGTGGCGAGCCATGTGTCCAACCCCTCCACAGTAAAGGCAGCGACCTTCCCGGAGCCTGGCTGCTTTTTCTTGTTCGGAGACTTTTCCATGGCCACCAGTAGCGCTGAGGTCCATCGCGTCGGGGTGCGGTGACTGGGTGCCGCTGCTGGGTGCCGTGTAGTTGGTGGGGGTCGTAGTCTGGATGCGGGGCTGCGAGTGGTTCTGGTGGTTACGCTGAGCGGTACCGCCACTGTGCTTCCCCTCACGGTGATGGAGGGCCCGAAGTCCAACGTCAAGCTCTTGGCAGAGTGCCACAAACTGCTCGTAGCTCAACCCCTTCTCCCTTCCCAGCAGCTGTCGGTGAAGCTCGATTGACAGTCCTTCACTCAGAGCATCGTGACGCGCGCGTGTGTCCCAGCCCAGCTTCGCCACGAGGCCCTGAAACTCTGCATAGTAGACAGCGAAGTCGCGTTTACCTTGTTTGAGATTGTAAAGCTTGGAGCGGACGGTGGCTGCCGGGTCCGGGTCGTCAAAAGCGTTCTTGAGGATTTGAATGATGTCTTCCGTATCTGTGAGGTTAATTTCGTTATTCTTTACCTAGGGGAGAACTTGCTCTTAAGCATGTCCTTCCAGCCTGTTGAATGTGTAGGCCATGCGGAGACTCGGTGTGGGAAAACGGGATTCGTCACTGTAGAGCTTGAGACGAAGCTGGGCCAGAAATCCGTCCAGTTCGTCGCGGGTTCCACTAAACTTAGGGGGGTCCGGTATCTTGTCTCCTCGAGAGGGTTTAGGTGCACCGTGGAAGGTCGACAGAACGTCAATGGTGCGTCTGGAGGCGGACAGTTGTTCTCGTAGGTCGTCCACCTGCCATGAGGGTGAGGCAGGGGGAGAATCAACGATGGCCTGCATGAGTTCCTTGATTTGAGCAAATGCAGCTCCGTCCGCCACGGTGGCTTCGCTCTGGATGATGAGGTTCATTTTTGCTTGGAGGTCGGCGGAGATCTCGCGGTAAACTGGGGGAGGCGGGGTCTCGTTGTTGAGAGACATCTTTCAAGGGGTCGAGAGGTCGGGTGGTCGGGAGAGATATTGGAGACACAACAAAGTGTAACGGCTAGGTCAGGCAAGGCTCCCGACGGGGAAACAGGACAGGGACACTGACGGGGTCAAGGACAAGAGTCGGCGCGCGGTGGCGGCCGAGGACAGGACACAGACGAGAGCTGCACGCGGCGGCGGCCGAGGCAGGACAAGGACAAGAGTCGGTGCGTGGCGGCGGCCGAGGACAGGACACAGACAAGAGCGGCGCGCGGCGGCGGCCGAGGCAGGACACAGAGAAGAGCGGCGCGCGGCGGCGGCCGAGGCAGGACAAGGACAAGAGGAGAAGGGTTGTAACGAGATGCTTCTATTCGAGGGTGGGTACAGGCAAGTTGTTGCGTGAGGAAGAGAAAGGGGAAAAGAAAAGAAAGAAGAAAGAAGTGGGCGACGGCTCCTTTTAAGGATATCCGTCGCCCATTCGGCATCACTCCACAATCCATCCTCACGCCCAGCGTCACTCCACATTCCTTCCTCCCGCATTCCTTACGCCAGGGGTCAAAGCCTAGTAGCTGGCACGCGCCGTGACAGATATCTTCTGTGTGCCATATCTGGATGACATCCTCATCTTCTTGCAAAATCTGGAAGACCAGCGGAGACACGTCCGGACAATCTTGAGATGAGTTGAGGAAACCGAGCTCACACTGAAAGCATCCAAATGCCAATTCCATACAACGGAAATAGAATACTTGGGATACGTCATATCACCGCAGGGACTGTAAATGGACGAAGAAAAAATCCGGACCATCAAAGAATGGAAGGAACCAACAAACGTCAAAGGAATCCAGAGCTTCCTCGGCTTTGCCAACTTTTACCGGTGCTTTATCAGAGACTACAGCAAAATCATGACACCCCTATCCTCCCTCCCAAGGAAGGAAAAAGGATGGAAATGGAGTGATAAACAACAAGAGGCATTTGAGACGCTCAAGAAAGCAATTATGACGGAACCTATACTACAACACTTCGATCCGGAAAGACCTGTTACGATCGAAACAGACGCCTCAGATTATGCCATAGCAGCAATCTGCTCACAACCTGACGAAAAGGGGATCTTGCACCCCGTGGCATACTACTCAAGAAAGATCAAGGATCCTGAGCGCAACTACGATATTCACGATAAGTAACTACTAGCGATCGTAGACGCACTACGAAAATGGGATACTTATTGTAATACAACGGGACCCAAAATCACGATTCTCACAGACCACAAGAAGCTCGAATATTGAAAAACAAAGGGAAGAGCTTAACCTACGGCAAGCCCGGTGGGGTGAACGACTAGCCAACTATGACTTCATGATCAAATACCGACCCCAGAAATTGGCTGGCAAGCCGGACATCTTCTCTAGAGAGTCAGGAGACTCTGCCTAGGAAGGGGATACAAAACATCAGCAGAACCACGGCCGAATCCTGTTACCCAAGGAAGCTTTTGAGGCGCCCAGAATCGATAACCACATTAAAGTACTCCCAGCCAATACAACAGGAAACATCAGCCTTGAAATAGACAAAGAGCTCCTGAGCGAAATCAAGACACTAAGCGCCACCGATAAAGAGATCCAAGAAATCCGGAGGAAAAAGGCGAACGGGACCACCCGCGATGGAAAGATTGCGCTAGGGCTAGGCGAGAAAAACAGCGGGTTGCTAATGTATGACGGCCGCATATGGATCCCTGACAACGACACCCCGCGACTTCGCATATTAAGAGACCACCATGACATGCAAGCCGCACGACACCCGGGCCGAGCAAGAACACTGGAACTCGCTAGCCGAAATTTCTATTGGCCAAGACAACGAAAGTAGGTCTACAGATACGTCAACCACTGTGACAACTGCCATTGCATCAAGCCAATCTGACACGCACCATTTGGACTGCTAAAGCCACTCGAACTCCCACACCGGCCATGGGACACAATATCGATGGACTTCATCGCAGCACTGCCAATAAGCAATGGGAAAGATGCACGGTGGGTGATAATTGACCAGCTAACCAAAATGGGACACTTTGTCGCATGCCACAGCACCATGAACCCCGAAAACCTGGCAGATCACTTCCTCGGGCAAGTAGTCAGACCCCACGGGCTACCTAGCGACATTATATCAGACAGAGGGTCCCTATTCACCTACGACTTCTGGAAACAAGTAACGAAAGCACTCGGGATATAACGCAACCTCAGTACAGCCTTCCACCCGCAAACGGACGGACAAATGGAAAGGGCCAATGCCACCCTGGACCAGTATCTCCGGGTATACTGCAAATATCAACAGGACGACTGGGAAAGACTACTGCCAAATGCCGAATTCTGCTACAACACCGAAACCGGAACTACAAAAATAACCCCCTTCTTCCCCAACCATGGATACCACCTGTGATTTCTGACAGACCTCAGCACCAGGAATGACGAAACACCAGAAGTATCAGAATACGTTGAGGCTTTAAGGAAGCTGCATGAGAACCTCAGAGCAGAAATCAAAGAAGCGCAAATGGCTCAAAAGGAGCAGGCCAACAAAGCACGACATCCGGACCCGGTATTGAACCCAGACGACAAAGTCTGGCTACAGCGAAAACACATCCGAACAACCTGACCATCGAACAAGCTGGACCACAAGCAAATAGGCCTGTATACCATCCTGGAAAATGTAGGCTCACGCGCCTATAAGTTGTACCTGCCGGCCACAGTCGAAATCCACCGAGTCTTCCATATCAGCCTCCTCGAACCTACAGCTAGCGTTGAACCTATCCCCGGACACAACCAACCACCACCGCCTCCCGTAGTCATCCAAGAACAGCAAGAGTGGAAAGTAGAGAAAGTCCTCAACTCCCCACACCAGCGGAACCAGATCCAGTATCGAGTCAAGTGGACCGGCTTCCACGACCCCGATCGCACCTAGTATCCTGCACGCACCTTCTAAAACTTGCCTGACATCGTCCAGCAATTCCACAATGAACACCCCTCCAAACTATCCCCTCCAAACTAAAAATATGTCTACCACTGCTACTGTTGACGCCAACGAAGGCTGGAGCTTCACCAACACCGAGGAAGCCTACAGCGAAACCGAACACGATAACAATTGGGGCATCCCCGCAAATGCCACCACCACGGACGGATGGAATGCCCCTCCACCAGCACCTTCACCCCCACTGTCCGCTGGGGGACAGCCCTGCGCCAATGACCATACCTCCCTACACTTGACCGCCTGCTACAATGATTACTGTGGCGCTCACCGCCAGATGAAAGATGACAACTACTGCCTGCAACGAGGAAACGACCGCCGCCGGCGCAACCACCGGCCCTGCAGCTGTTCCCGTGCCCATTCATTCGAATTAGCAGAGGTAATCCGCAACCAACACCTAAACCCGTGCAAAGCCTGTGTAGACTGGCAGAAGGGAAAGCGGATCTGCCCGGAATGCCAGTTCCATGTCAACATGGAAAACCACCACCTCCGCTGCAGTGCCGCTGCCCCGCGGAACCCCCTGGCCAATGTCACGTCACCACAGGAAGACCAGGAGGCCGCTCAGGCGGGGCATGCTCCTGATCCTGCCATTGATCCCTTCACTGCGGCAACCATGACCGCCGCACTACAGGATGAACAACTCACCCTCCTGGGAGAAATCATCACCATGATACATCAAACAACCACCTGGGACGCGCGCCGCAATCACGTCGTACAGTGGACGCTCGCACAGCGGATGAATGAGTTCCACGATGCGGACCAACAGCAACTCCAGCAGATGACCAACATTCTGGGAGCCATCATCACCGAACAACAGCGAATGAACGAAGAATTCCAAGCCCGGCCGCAGGCTAGCCGGTCCATCCGCATCTACCGCACCCGCATCCGCCGTCGGACCCTGACGACCCAACATGACCTCGCAGGAGCTTCGGTCAGGATAGGGGACGCACTGTCATGAACCTGGCGTGACAGGCTCCTTGGCACAGGTGCCGGTGCCACTCTCACCCTCGCCGCCCTGTGGCTCGTCCTCGTTTCCGCTGCTGCAGCCTCAGGCGTCCTCTGCGCTTAGGCATCTCGACCGATCTCTGCCATATCACTCCGGTAGCGATATCCCCGACCGCTGGCCAGTCTAGACCCCTCTCCTTTGTTTCTTCTATGTTGCTTACGCATCCTTCTCCCATGTTCGTTACGAGTATTGTTTTCCCTTGATTAAGTTGTACATCAGTCTTCCTTTTCTTTACTGTTACTGCTTGCGCGTCCTTTCCCCTGTTGCCACGAGTAGAGTGTTGGCCGCGCAGTGGCCGAGTGCGATTATGTGTTTTCCTTGGGCGGGGCGATCGAGTCATGGTGTTAGACGGAGGAACTGTGTCAGTCTTGCAGGCAAGCTGTGATTCCACAAAGGGAAGGAAAAGTATAAAAGAAGGGCGTGGTAGCTAGTCTCAAGATTCTTCTCCACGTAATCTATTATCTCTCTCCAGAGACCTACCTCTTTCTACTCGTGAACCGGCGCTGCAACCACCAGCTCCGAGAAGAACAACGAACCCATGCAAGGCATATGAGAAGACTGCGGAGAGACCACACCAGGCGTGACGGATACTGCGAGAACAACGAGCCCATGCAAGGCGTGTGAGAAGACCGCGACGAGACCACGCTAGGCCTGACGGATACCGCGAGAAAAACAACCCCACGCAAGGTGTGTGAGAAGACCGTGACGAGATTACACCAGGCGTGACGGATACCACGAGAACAACGAGCCCACACAAGGTGTGTGAGAAGACCATGCCGTGACCATGCCAGGCGTGACGGATACCGAGAGAACAACGAGCCCACACAAGGCGTGTGAGAAGACCGCGACGAGACCACGCCGGGTGTGACGGATACCGCGAGACTACGAGCGGCGTGTGAGTATGCCGGAAGTGTGACTACGAGCTTGCCCCGAAGAAACGAAGCCTACGTTACCTGTCGAGCAGCACGGAGTAGTCAAGGCAGGATCTTGACACCTTCCAAGTTCACCCACCGTTAGGAGATTCACAGGGAATAATCTAAGGGGTTCGGTTAGGAATCTGCAGCGCCCGCTGGCTGCGGCATCAGTGCCGGTTGTACGCGGCTCCGCAGCAACCGCTTGCTCGACGATCGCTCCTGCATCACTTCGGCGGATGGTTCGAGGCGGGCCCAGTGGCTTGGCCGACGGCTCGCTCGTATATCGCTTCTGCGGATGGTTCGGATCAAGATGGGCCTGGCGTATTGCCCGACGGCTCACTTGTGGTGCTTCGGCGGATCGTTCAGATTGAGACGGGCCCAATATCTTGCCCAATGGCACGCTCGTATATCGCTGCAGCGGATAGTTTGTGGTGGGCCCGTGGTCTTCTCTGACGGCTCGCTCGTGTATCTCTTCGGTGTAAGGTTCAGATCGAGACGGGCATGGCGTATTACACAATGGCTCGCACGTGGCACTTCAGCGGATAGATCCGATTTAGACAAGCCCGGCATCTTGCTCGACGGCTCGGTCGTGTATCTCTTCGGTGGATGGTTCGAGGCGGATGGTTCGACACATTCGGTGACTGCCAAATGGCTCACGTATCAACTGCCTCATGGGTAAGATAAGGTAAGGAATATGCTCACACACCAGACCCTCCTAGGTGCGGGCTGTAGGGCGAAGCTACTCGTCCTGGTCGGTCTGACGATAAGAGAGACTGAGGTCCTGTTGCCACTGCAGAAATCCCTCAGCTCTGGAGTGAGTTCTGTCCTGCAGCCCGGGTGGTGTCTGGAGTTCGGACGCTATGGCAGACGAGCTCGCTGGAGAGCCTCAACTGAGTTCCCTAAAGAATCTCGTCCTAGCTACTTCCTCTCACGTCCCCGGTTTGCCGTGGCCCCGCTCTCCGGAGTAATCCATACGCACGGTTTCTCGGCTGTATCCTTTACCCCGTTCCGTATCTTCCACCTAGACTCTCGAGCCCCTTACGTATCCTTCCATCTTGTTCCTGTTCAACTGTCATCCTGCTTGTGCGGCTTAGGGGTATCGGCGCTTCAGTGGATCGTTCGGTTCGACATATCGTCTGAATCTTCGGCGACTGCCAAACGGCTCGCTCGACAACTGCCTCACAGGTAAGATAAGGTAAGGAATATGCTCACACACCCGACCCTCCTGGGGGCGGGCTGGAGCCTGAAGCTACTCATCCTGGTTGGTCTGACAATGGGATCCACCCAATAGTATCATGGACCGTGCCATTCCCTCAGCTTATAGCTGGGTTCAAGTCACAACCCCACGTCAGCCCTTGGCTATGTCCTTGGGGCCTCAAAGGGGGTCCTATCCCTAACGACCGACGTGTTGCCAATCAGACCCTTCCTATCTCCCGTCAAGACTCTCGAGCTCCTCAGGTATCCTTCCGTCTCCTTCCCGATCAACTGTGGTCCCGCTTGCCGCTTGGCGGTATCGTCGATTCGGGGCGCAGGCCCGGCGGCTGCCGGAGGATTGTGAGTATCGCGCCGGTGGATCGCTTGTGGTTCCGTGGCGACGACTCGCCAGTAGGGGGATTGTCATTGACCCAATGTTTTGGTCATCGGTAGATGGTCCGTTGATCGTTAGACGATTGAGGTGATGATTCCGCTGAGGATCCCAATGATTTTTCCGATGAAGACCAGTTCCCCACTGCTTGTTGGCAGGTCATCGGTTAAGTATCCGGCTCCTCAGTCACGTGCAGCGGGGAAATTACACCGCACCATGACGTGAAAACTCTTCACCTAGGTATTAGACTTCATCTGCGTATCACAGATAATCTCTTGATTTGTATCGGAAAGTAGTGCTTCCATGTATCATATCCTCCTGAGAGTGGCTGGTTGTCGTGATTGGGTGATGCACTATGGGCTGTGTGCGGGGTTGATTACGCTACACGACCTGAGCTGGAGCAATGAACTCTCAACCGTACCAGCTCTCCTTTCTTCGGCCGCGATGGCATCAAGGCATAGCTCCGCCCCATATCTTTTCCAATAGACTCACGAACTGTTCCTGTGATGCTGTCCGGTAGCGGCACTTGCACTTTCACGATCACAAGCCAGTACTTGGTCCTGGGGCTATACAGCGCAACAGTATTGGCTTGAAGTCAAGACTCCGCTTCCGTATTCGGCTCGACTCATTGTCCCTCACCTTGGTACAGCATATGCCCTGCATCATAATTGTTGAAAGCCTCTTGGATAAGTGGGGATACGCTCACACTTCGGTGCGATGGCAAAGCCCAAAGTTCGTCGCCAATATCAGGTGTCAATGAGGAGGATGGGAGTGGTAGCATGATCCCTCGTGTCTTCTGACAATGGGGTGCATCTAAATCGCCTAAGGTCTTGGAGCAGTCTGCGACGATACAGCGATTCCCTACTCGTGGTGTTATTCTTCTGGGCGCCGTGCCTCTGGAATAAACCCCGCTCCTTTCCTGTGATCTAGACTCGCAACTACTTGCATTCCCATTTCCTTCCGATTGCTTGTCTGTGTGATGACCACCAATATTGTCTTTCTCTGCGGCAGCACTGGTGCTTTGCCAGCTCTCGCTAGTACTTGGCCCGGGATCATCCGCTGGAGAGTCGGTCGACCCGAGTCGAGCCCCGACAGTGTTGTTTGCCCGGTTTCAGTATGCCATCCTAAGACCGGGTGACGAGTTTCCGATGCCTTTCTGCCCTGTCCGTATCCGAATGTCCGACCTGTAATATTTAGGGTGTAACACTCCCGCTCATTGGGATGACTCCGCCTTCTCTTGGTTTTCGTGAGCAGGTCAGCTGGCCTGACAGCAGGTAGGGTTTCTGCGAGATCCACTTGTGAGATTGCAACACCCGGCTTCCGACTGCCAACCGGCTTCAATTTTGTTTGTTTCGGTCTTGGCCTGGGCTCAGTAGTTTCCCGGTCTGATACTATCCGCTTTCTCTTCTTGGTCAGTTTTGGTTCTTTTAGGTCCCAAGCCACATCTGGAATAAAAATCTGCGTCCAGACACACCAGTCACTCAGGATGCTCTGGACGCACCCTGTCAGCGCACATATCGCTCCCAACGCAAAATGCACAGGCAATGTGAATTTGGACGCAGCTCGCTGTCAAGATCCTACCCTGACTACTCCCTGCTGCTCAACAGCTAACGTAGGCTCGGATCCTTCGGGGTAAGCTCGTAGTCACACTTCCGGCAAACTCACATGCCACTCGTAGTCACACTTGCGGCGTACTCACGTGCCGCTCATAGTCACACTTCCGGAGTACTCACGTACCGCTCGTAGTCTGGCGGTATCCGTCATGCCCGGCGTAGTCTTGTCACGGTCTTCTCACATGCCTTGCATGGGCTGGTTGTTCTCGCGGTATCCGTTACACCTGGCGTGGTCTCGTCATGGTCTTCTCACACCCCTTGCATGGGTTCGTTGTTCTTATTGGGGGTGGTGGTCGCAGCGCAGGTTCACAGGTAGAGAGAGGTAGGTCTGTGGAGAGAGATAATATGTGACTTCGATCTATTGCACTTTACACTACAGGAAATATGCGCTCCTCCTCGCCGTACCACCCCAATGGGGCTCCCATTTTTGTGATAAAGGTTCCCCACCTCCTGCTAGCCTACGAATAGTCACTCTGGGATTGGTCCACCCTCTCAGTACCCATCTAGCCATGGCGTGAAGCACAAAGTATACAGGCCCGGGCTCGCCTTCTAGTCATCTCAAAAGGAAAGAAGAGGTACCAAGGAAAAACAACAACTCAAGGAAAAAGAAAAAGGTGTGTGGTCGCGCAGGCCAGAGCCCGCGACCGTGTGGTGGGTTGGTCGCGGGTGCAGAAGCCAGCAACCGTGTGGTTTGGTGGTGACGAGGCCGGGGGCGTCAGTCACCGTGTGGTGTTGTTTTGGTGTTCGCATGTGCCAGGGCACTCGATTGCCAGTGGTGTTTGGGGCAGTGTGGGCTGTGGCCAACAGCTGCGGGGTGGTGGTGGGCCTTCGGGCGCATACGCGGGTGTATGCAGCCGTTGGGGGAGGTGTTGGCTCGTGTCGTTGACCATATGCACCAGTCATACAACCGCCGAGGGGGCCTGGTGGATGTGCGAGCCGGAGCCCACGACCACTGGGCATCATGGTGGCGGTTTACACAAGCCGAAACTTGCGGCCGCCGGGTGGTGGTGGCCGTTCGGTACGTGCGTGGGTACACGCGGCCACCAGGAGGGGTTGTGGTTGATGACTCGTCATGATCTAGATAGGTCGCATACGAGTATAATGAATAAACCAAAAAAAAATAATAGGGGTTGTGGTTGGTGGCTGGCATCCAGGACAGGGGTCCGGCTGTAGCCGAGGTGTGGGTGGGTGTGGGCTTGGCTGACTTTTCAGGGTCACAGCCATGCCACCGGAATTTTTGAAGAGGGGTCTGGTCGCACCGACGCAAAAGACGCGACCGGAGAGAAGTTGTAGTTTTCTGGCCCGCGAGTGCGACAGGAAAAGAAAGAGTTGGATCTGTCGTGATGGTGCAACAGAGGAAGTGTTGTAGATGCCCTTGCCCATTAGAGGTAGACTCTGATGGCCGTGGGGAGAAGTTGTTGTTGTTGCGCTCATGGAAGGTTGGGGGTGTTGGAGTGGATAATATGCAACTTCAATCTATTGCGTTTAGCACTACAGGCTATGTACGCTCCACCTTGCCATACCACCCCCATGGGGCTCCCATCTTACCAAAGCTGCCCAAAATCACAAAACAAAACAAAACAAACAAACAGCAGATCAAGATCACAATATAAAGAGCATCTGCGACGTTCCAGCGAAGAAAGAGTACAACCTCCCGTCTATCCTCCTCCGTCGTTCGTTGTCAAATCAGGTTTCGAACGTACCAAAGTCAGGCTCCAGGGAGTCAGAATCGGAGTTGTTGTGTAGGAGGAGGATTCCGGCCAGTGCGGGCGCTGCGGACGCTCCGCCCAGCGGGGTGTCTAGAGTTTGGGTGACATGGACAGGGCTACGGGAGTGTGACATAGGGCTACATAGGACAGTCACAGTAGACAGTCACAGGCGGTGCACGGACACTCGTATATAGTGTCCGGCGCTCGCCTCTCTAGAATGGACATGCTTCTTGCTACCCCTCAACTGGTAGCAACAGTTTTTTTTCCTTTTCATGTTGTGGCATCCCGCGAGATGAGCGACGAGCCACCTCCTGTCCCCCCCACCTCCCGCGCAAGAGAGAGGCGAAGGAGGGCATGTGAGAAGCATCGAAACTACCGCCGAGAAGAGCAAAGACAGCGGCTGGAGCACAGGCCCAGCGCCCTAGAGCGAGAAAAGAGAGAAAGATAGAGAGAGGGAAAGGGACCACCTCGCGTGAAAAGTAGCTGCCAGGAGAGCAGCAAGCAGTAAGCGCGGGGGCCGGCGTTCAGGGCCCATACCTTACCTCCCACTGAGCTGTTTCTGGTCACATTGTCACGAACCTCGCGCGACAGGCTCCTAAGCGCCGCAGCCGGGGCCGCCGTCACCCTTGCAGCCCTATGGCTCGCCCTCATCACAGCTGCCGTGGCCACGGTCATCCTTCGCGCTTAGCGCGCCTCGGCCGATCTCCGACATATCGCGCCGGTAGCGATATTCACCGACCGCTGGCCGGTCCAGACCTCTTCCTTTGTTTCTTCTATGTTGCCTACACGTCATTCTCGTCTTTGCCGTTTCCTATTGACTTTGCTTACGTGTCCTTTCCCCTGTCCGCTATGTCTGTTGTCTCCCGTTGATTGAGCTTGCGCGTCCTTCTCCTTTATCGCTCCGAGTATTGTTTCCCCTTGATTAAGTTGTATGTCATTCTTCCTGTGTCCCTTACTGTTACTGCTTGCGCGTCCTTTCTCCTGTTGCTGCGAGTAGAGTGTTGGCCGCGCGGCGGCCGAGTGCGATCATGTGTTTTCCTTGGGCGCGGCGATTGAGTCATGATGAGCTACGGAGGAACTGTGTAAGTCTTGCGGGCGAGCTGTGATTCCACAGAGGGAAGGAAAAGTATAAAGGAAGGGCGCGGTAGCTAGTCTGGAGATTCTTTCTCCACGCAATCTATTTTCTCTCTGCACAGACCTACCTCTCTATCCCTGTGACCGGCGCTGCGACCACCACTCCCGAGAACAACGAGCCCACGCAAAGGCGTGTGAGAAGAGCCGTGAAGAGACCACGCCGGTCGTGACGGATACCGCGAGAACAACGAGCCCACGCAAAGGCGTGTGAGAAGAGCCGCGAAGAGACCACGCCGGGCGTGACGGATACCGCGAGAACAATGAGCCCACGCAAAGGCGTGTGAGAAGAGCCACGAAGAGACCACGCCGGGCGTGACGGATACCACGAGAACAATGAGCCCACGCAAAGGCGTGTGAGAAGAGCCGCGAAGAGACCACGCCGGGCGTGACGGATACCGTGAGAACAACGAGCCCACGCAAAGGCGTGTGAGAAGAGCCGCGAAGAGACCATGCCGGGCGTGACAGATACCGCGAGAACAACGAGCCCACACAAAGGCGTGTGAGGACGACCGAAGTGTGAGTACGCCGGTAGTGTGAGTAGGACCCCGTGCGCCACCGCCCCACCTACGTTACCTGTCGAGCCCAACGGAGAAGTCGAGGCAGGATCTTGACACTAG
>Ga0307516_10006735_pt1 | contig 13430 bp, 11 predicted proteins | sample 19_EM_MG_FD_203310 | JGI IMG/M metagenome (GOLD analysis project Ga0307516, IMG submission 203310) | Populus trichocarpa ectomycorrhiza microbial communities from riparian zone in the Pacific Northwest, United States - 19_EM | ecosystem: Host-associated > Plants > Roots > Unclassified | place... | reverse complement strand
TGCTTGAGCACGGCCGGCGCAACAGCAAGCATGCCGGCAATCTTCGGGTTGGCCGGCGTGCCGCCCGGCATCCTGTAGTTCTTGTCGTCCCACGGGTGATGCGCCGGCGCCGCTGCGCCATCGTGGCGGTCTATCCAGGCCAGCGCTGCGGCGCGCAGTGCGGTGGCATCCGGCACCAGCTCGTGCACCAGGCCCAGTTCCAGCGCCTCCTGCGGATTGAAAAGTTTGCTTTCGAGAATGTAGGGTTGGGCGCCCATCAGGCCCAGCATTCTTGTCATCTTGGTGATGCCGCTGGCGCCGGGGATGAGCCCCAGCGTGATCTCGGGCAGGCCGAACTGGATCTTCCGGTCATCCACCGCAATGCGGTAATGGCCAACCAGCGCCACCTCCCAGCCGCCCCCCAGCGCCGTGCCATTGAGGCAACTCACCACTGGTTTGCCCAGGGTTTCCAGCGTGCGGAAGTTCTTCTTGGTCTGCTCGATCTCCTGAAACACCGCGGCAGCGTCCGAGGCCTTCAGACGCATGGTGGCCTTGAGGTCGGCGCCCGCAAAAAAAGTGCTTTTGTTCGATGCCAGCACGATGCCGCGAATGGCGTCCCGGTCTTTCAGAACTTGGGCAGTCGCTGCTGTCAGGTCTTTCTGCCACTGGGTGCACATGGTGTTGACCGGCGAGCCTTCCTCGTCGAAGGTGAGGGTGGCGATGCCGTCGGCCAATTCGTACTTGATCGTCTTCATCAGATTCTTTCCACAATCGTCGCAATCCCCATGCCGCCGCCCACACACAGGGTGGCCAGGCCGTAGCGCAGCTTGCGCCTGTGCAGCTCGTCGATCAGCGTGCCCAGGATCATGGCGCCGGTCGCGCCCAATGGGTGGCCCATGGCAATCGCGCCGCCATTGACGTTGACCTTGTCGTGCGGCACCTTCATCTCCTTCATGAAACGCATCACCACGGCGGCAAAGGCTTCGTTGACCTCGAACAGGTCAATCTGGTCAATCGTCAGGCCGGCTTTGGCCAGCGCCTTGCGCGCTGCTGGCATCGGGCCGGTCAACATGATGGTCGGATCGGCCCCGCTGAGGGCAGCGGCGACGATGCGCGCGCGTGGTGTCAGGCTGTGCGCCTTGGCCGCAGCCTCTGAGCCGATCAGCACGGCTGCCGCACCATCGACGATGCCCGAAGAGTTGCCGGCGTGGTGCACGTGGCGGATGCGTTCGACCTGCGGGTAACGCGTGAGCGCCACCTGATCGAAGCCCATGCCGCCCATTTGTTCGAAGGCCGGTTTCAGCGCCGCCAGGCCTTCCAGGGTGGTGTGCGGCTTGATGAATTCGTCCTGCGCAAGAATGGTCTGCTCAAGAAAGTCCTTCACAGGCACGACCGAGCGGTCGAAGTAGCCCGCCTCGCGTGCATGGGCAGCGCGCTTCTGGCTTTCCAGGGCAAACGCATCGACATCGGCGCGGCTGAAGCCCTCGATGGTGGCGATCAGGTCCGCGCCTATCCCCTGGGGGACAAAGAGGGTCGCGCTGTTGGTTTCGGGGTCCTGCGCCCAGGCGCCGCCGTCCGAGCCGATGGGCACACGGCTCATGCTTTCCACGCCGCCGGCGACGACCAGGTCTTCCCAGCCTGAACGCACTTTTTGCGCGGCCATGTTCACGGCTTCCAGGCCGGACGCGCAAAAGCGGTTGACCTGCACGCCGGAAGCGCGGAAGTCCCAGCCGGCCTTGAGGGCCGCGACCTTGGCGATCACCGAGCCCTGCTCGCCAATCGGCGAAACGACGCCCATCACCACGTCGTCGACCTGGGCGGTGTCGAAACCGTTTCGGCGCTGAAGTTCGCCGAGCACGCCGGCCAGCAGGTTGACCGGCTTGACTTCATGCAGGCTGCCGTCTTTTTTGCCTTTGCCGCGCGGCGTGCGGATCGCGTCATAGACAAATGCTTCTGTCATGGGAATACTCCTGATGGGATGGATCCAGTATATTTCACCAAGCACCTGCTCTGTAAAAATGGCAACCTGGAAGACCGCTCTCGAATGAAGCCCCTGAATCTCACGCGCCGTCAGCTTGGCCAGCTGGGCGTCAGCGTGATTGCCGCGGCCAGCTTGCCCGCGCATGCGCAGAACAAGCGTCCTTACCTGGCCGACATGCATTCGCATTACGGGCAGTTCCTGCCGCGCCTGTTTGGCTTTGACCTCACCAGGCACATGCAGGAAACCGGCGCGACGCTGCTGGCCTGGGCCGTCACGGACGACCATCGCTGGATCGCCCTCCAACGTGGGGGCTGGAAGCAGACGAAAGTGCCCGAGTCCGGTGAACTGTGGGACTCGTTCCAGAAGCGGCTCGCCTCTTATGAAGAACGCCTGCAAAAGTGGGCGGTGAGCAAGGCATTGAACCCGGCCGATGTGGATGCCGCGCTGGCCGGCCAGCCGCGTGTTCTGCTGGCCACGGAAGGCGCCAATTTCCTTGAGGGGCAGGTCGGGCGTGTGGCGCAGGCCCATGCCTGGGGCGTTCGCCACATGCAACTGGTGCATTTCATCCAGAGCCCGTTGGGCGACCACCAGACCGCCGAGCCCCGGCACGGCGGTTTGACGACGCTGGGCGCCCAGGTCGTGGCCGAATGCAAACGCGTCGGTATTTTGGTGGACCTGGCGCACAGCACACCGGCTTTTGTGGACGGCGCGCTCGACGCATCCGACGCGGCCATGGTCTGGTCGCACTCATGGATCAGCCCGCAGGGCGGCAACTGGATGGATTCGGGTTACCTCGCCCGTTCGCTGTCGCCCGTTGCGGCGAAAAAAATCGCTGCACGCGGCGGTGCTGTGGGTTTGTGGACGGTGCGCGTTCAAGGCGACCCGGCCTACCCGGTGCACAGTGTGAAAACCTACGCCGACGAAATAATCCGCATGAGTGAGCTGCTGGGCCCTGAGCATGTGGCCTTTGGTACCGACATGGAGGGAGCGGGACCTGGCCCGATCCTGGCCAACTATGTGGACTTGCGCGAAGTGGCCGACAACCTGGTCAAGCGCGGCGTCAGCGAAACCATTCTCGACAACATTTTTATTGGCAATTACGCCCGTATCGTGAAGGCCGCGATGACCGGCGCGGCTAAAACCTGAAGAAAGCACAGACATGATTGACCGCACTCTTTTCAACAGCGACCACGAAGCCTTCCGCGACGCCTTCCGCAAGTTTTGCGACAAGGAAATCGCGCCTTATCACGAACAGTGGGAGGAGCAGGGGTATGTGGACCGCGCGGTATGGCACAAGGCCGGGGAAAACGGCTTCCTGTGCATGACCATGCCCGAGGCTTATGGCGGCTCCGATGCCGACAAGCTGTATTCCGTGGTGCAGATGGAAGAGCTGGCACGTGGCGGCTATAGCGGCATCGGTTACAGCCTGCACAGTGAAATTGTCGCGCCCTACATCCTGCACTACGGCACGGAGGCGCAAAAACTCAAGTACCTGCCCAAACTCGCCAGCGGCGAAATGGTGGGCGCCATTGCCATGAGCGAACCCGCCGCCGGCTCGGACCTGCAGGGCGTCAAAAGCACCGCGATCAAACAGGCGGACGGCAGTTACCTCCTCAACGGCAGCAAGACCTTCATCACCAATGGCTGGCATGCCGACCTGGTGGTGGTGGTGGCCAAAACCAACCCGGCCGCCGGCGCCAAGGGCACCAGCCTGTTACTGGTGGAGCGTGGCATGCCTGGCTTCTCGGTCGGCAAGCGCCTGAAAAAACTCGGGCTGAAGGCGCAGGACACGTCCGAGCTGTTCTTTTCGGATGTGAAGGTGCCCGCCGACAATCTGCTGGGCGGCGAGGCGCATGAGAACAAGGGCTTTATCTGCCTGATGGAGCAACTCCCCTGGGAGCGGCTGCAGATCGCCATCACCGCTGTGGCCTCGGCGCAGGCCGCCATCGACTGGACGTTGACCTATGTCAAGGAGCGCAAGGTGTTCGGCCAGCCGGTGGCCAGCTACCAGAACACGCGCTACACCCTGGCCGAACTGCAAACCCAGGTGCAGGTCGCGCGTGTGTTTGTCGACAAATGCACCGAGTTGCTGGCCGTAGGCAAGCTGGACACTGCCACGGCCAGCATGGCCAAGTACTGGACCACCGACCTGCAGTGCAAGGTCATGGACGAATGTGTACAGCTCTTTGGCGGTTACGGCTACATGTGGGAATACCCGATCACGCGCGCTTACGCCGACGCCAGGGTGCAACGCATCTATGGCGGCACCAACGAGATCATGAAAGAGGTGATCTCGCGCGCCATGGGACTGGGCGCAAAGTAACGCGGCCTGTGAAGCACCTGCCGCCATCGCGCGGCAAGCCGCTGAACATGGCTGTTTGCTGCATTGCTGGCCGATAAGATGCTATCTAATTGATAGCTATAGATGCCCGCTGGCCAAGGGCTGATGGCACATTTTGTTACCAACCTGCCGCCTCCAATCATCATACGATACTAAGGTTCCCCCTAGTGTCATCACCTCCCGATTGTCCTAGAGTGGTCCCCGGAGTTGCCTCCGGGATGCTTGTGTCCCGCTGGCTGTTCACCACAAAAACCCAGAACCAGCCATTCAAGGAGACATCCATGCCAGCCCGTTCCCGCCGTTCATTTGTTGCCCATGCCGTCGCAGCCATCGCCGGCCTCACGCTGGTGGCCGCAGCCTTGCCGGCTGCAGCCCAGGGTTACCCGGCCAGGCCCGTCACGCTGATCGTGCCGTGGGGTGCAGGCGGCGGAACCGATGCCACGGCCCGCATTCTGGGCAGCTTGCTCGAAAAGGAAATCGGCCAGCCCGTCACGGTGGTCAATCGCACTGGCGGCAGCGGTGTGGTGGGCCACGCCGCGATTGCTTCGGCAGCCCCGGACGGCTACACCATCGGCCTGGCGACGGTCGAGATCGGCATGATGCACTGGCAGGGCCTGACGGAACTCTCCGGTGCCTCCTACACGCCCCTGGGCCTGGTGAATGCCGACCCCGCAGGCATCCAGGTGCGGGCCGACGCGCCGTACAAGACGGTGAACGATCTGCTGGCAGCCATCAAGGCCAACCCCGGCAAGTTCAAGGCCTCGGGCACGGGGCAGGGCGGCATCTGGCACCTGGCCATTGCCGGCCTGTTGCGCGACCAGAAGATCGACCCCAGCGCCGTGCCCTGGGTTCCCAGCAATGGCGCCGCCCCGGGCCTGCAGGACATGATTGCCGGCGGGGTGGAGATCGCCCCCGTATCGCTGCCCGAAGCGCGCTCGCTGATCGACGCCGGCAAGGTCAGAAGCCTGGCCATCATGAATGACAAGCCTGCGGCGCTGTACCCCAACGTGCCTACGCTCAAGGCTGCCACCGGCAGCAACTGGACCATGGCGGCCTGGCGCGGCATCGTGGCGCCCAAGGGCATTCCTGCCGAAGCGCGCGACAAGCTCAGCGCGGCGCTCAAGAAAATCGTGGCCAGCAAGGACTACACCGATTTCATGGCAAGCCGCGGTTTCGGCGTGATCTACGCGGACCCCGAAGAGTTCGGCAAGTTCATGGCCAGGTCGGACGCCGAGCTGGGCGCAACCATGAAGGCCGTCGGCATCGCCAAATAAACCGGCGCGCTGGTCATCGCCCTGCCGAACCCGGCCGGCCGCCTGGCTGGCCTTGCCTGTTAGCGAAAGCTGATCATGAAACTCAACGACGCCATCTTCGGGCTGCTTCTGTGCATCCTGGGCATCACCATCCTGGTCAGTGTCCAGTCTTTCCCCAAAATTCCGGGGCAGCAGGTGGGTCCGGCCCTGTTTCCCGGTTTGATCGCTACCGGCTTGTGTGTGGGCGGCATCATCCTGCTGGTGCGCGGCTGGCGCATGCGTTCTTCGACCCCCTGGCTGGTGTGGGAAGACTGGGTGCGCTCGCCGCGCCATGTGCTGGGTTTTGCCCTGCTGGTGACCGCCCCTGTCTTTTACATGCTGGCCACCGAGCGGCTTGGCTTCCTGCCCACGGCCGCGCTCATCCTGACCGCCATGTTTCGTGTGCTGCGCGTGCCGCTCGGCAAATCGGTGCTGATCGCCGTGATCGCCAGCCTGGTGATTCACTTCGCGTTTTACAAACTGCTTCGCGTGCCGCTCCCCTGGGGCGTGCTGGTCAATTATTCCTGGTAGCAGCCCCGGAACAACACAGGAGTTGATGCTTATGTGGACTGCAGTTGGCCAGGCCTTTTCCATGGTGTTCGAGCCCTACACCCTGTTCGTCATGGTGTTGGCCTCGCTGTATGGCCTGTTTGTGGGCGCGGTGCCGGGGCTGACCGCGACCATGGCCACGGCACTGCTGGTGCCGGTTACTTTTTTCATGGCCCCGGTGCCTGCCATTGCGGCCATCGTCACGGCAACGGCGATGGCCATTTTCTCGGGCGATATTCCCGGTTGCCTGCTGCGCATTCCCGGCACACCGGCCTCGGCAGCCTATACCGACGAAGCCTTTGCCATGACGAAAAAGGGGCAGGCGGAAATGGCCCTGGGCGCCGGCCTGGTGTTCTCGGCCGTCGGTGGATTGTTCGGCACGGTGGTGCTGATCGTGGCGGCGCCTGCACTGGCGGAGTTCGCTACCCGTTTCAGTTCTTTCGAGTATTTCTGGCTGGTGCTGCTGGGGCTGACCTGCGCCGTTTTCATCACTTCCGACCGGCCGCTCAAGGGCTTGATCACGCTGTTTCTGGGGCTGCTCGTGGCCTGCGTCGGCCTGGGCAACCCTGCGGGCTTTCCGCGCTTTACCTTCGGCAACGTCGAGATGTCCGGCGGCATCGGCATGATCCCGATGATGATCGGCATGTTCGCCATCTCGGAAATCATCCGCTACGTGGTGGACACCCGGCCGCCCGCAGAGTTGGTGGTGGAGCAGGTCGGCAATGTACTCAAGGGGCAGTGGAAACTCGCGAAAAAATACCCGGTCCAGATCCTGCGCGGCAGCGTACTGGGCACGGCCGTAGGCGCCTTGCCCGGCGCGGGGGCCGACATCGCGGCCTGGATGTCGTACGCCATGAGCAAGAAGTTTTCCAAAGAGCCAGAGAAGTTCGGCACCGGGCATGTGGAAGGCATTGTCGAGTCGGGTTCGGCCAACAACAGCGCGCTGGCCGGCGCCTGGATCCCCGCGCTGGTGTTCGGCATCCCCGGGGATTCGATCACCGCGATCGTGATTGGCGTGCTCTACATGAAAAACATGAACCCCGGCCCCATGCTGTTCACGACCAATCCGCAAAACATCTATGCGATCTTCCTGATTTTTATCATGGCCAACATCATCATGATTCCGCTCGGAATTCTGTGCATCAAGGCGGCCAAACGCATTCTCAAGGTGCCGCGCAATATTCTGATGCCCGTCATTTTGCTGTTCTGCCTGGTCGGCACATTTGCCATCAACAACTCATTGTTCGACGTCGGCGTGATGCTGGTGGCCGGCGTGGTGGCCTACCTTCTGGAAGAAAATAAATTTCCGATCGCTCCGGCCATCCTGGGTGTGGTGCTGGGCGGCATGCTGGAGGAAAACTTCATCACTTCCATGATCAAGTCGGATGGCAACCTGCTGGCCTTTGTGGGCCGGCCGATTGCCGCCACGCTGGCGGTGGTGACGGTGCTGGTCTGGCTGACGCCAGCCGTCATGGCCTGGCTGCGGCGCCAGCGGCCGGTCTCGGCTGCCTGAGCGCAGCGTGTTCAGGGGAGGGGAAGCGGCTGCGCCACTCCCAGCTTGTCGGCCCAGGGCGCGAGTGCAGGCAGGATGGCCGGGTAGAGCGCCACGCCCGCCTGCCTTTGCGTGGCGGCCAGTGCCATTCCTTTTTCGCCCGGTGTGCGGACAGGGGTGCCGGCGCGCGCCGGGCGGGAGGCGCGACAGGCATCGGCAACATGGCCGGTCTGGCGGGTGAAGGCGTCCGACCCCGCAAAGGCCCGGGGATCGATGAGCTGCAGAAACACCGTGGCGCCCCAGCCTTCTTTGGCATCGATACGGCCATGGCCCGCCAGGCCTCCGGTCAGCGCTTCCACCAGCAGGGTGAGGCCATACCCCTTGTGGCCCGAGTCCATGCCGCCCAGCGGCAGGATGGTTCCCTTGGGCTCGGTGAACAGCACGGCCGGGTCATCGCCGGCCGCGCCGTGGCCGTCCATCACCCAGGCCGCCGGCAGACGGCCGCCTTCCTTGTGCAGGCGGTTGGTCAGGCCGTTGGTGGTGGCCGACGTCGACACGTCCATCAGGATCGGGATATCGCCTGTGGGAATGCCCGCCGCGATGGGGTTGGGCGTGAACACCGCATCCAACCCGCCGAAAGGGGCCACGCTGGCGGTGTTGGGGTCCGAGCAGGTCAGCAGCATCAGCAGGCCCTGGGCCGTCGCGCGTTCGAGATAGGCCGCCAGACAGGCAATGTGGTGGCTGCGGCGAATGACCACGGTGCAAGTGCCCTGGGTGGCGGCGCGCTGCGCGGCCAGTTCCATCGCCTTGAGCACCAGCCAGGGCCCGGGCAACCTGTGGCCGTCCCAGGTGAGGGCGGCCGGGGCGTCGGCCAGGACTTCCGGTTCGCCGCTTGGTCGCATGCTGCCGGACTCGAGTTCGGCGAGGTAGCCGGGCAGCAGCGCCAGCCCGTGTGTGGTGTGGCCCATCAGGTCCCCCTGCACCAGGATGCCGGCGACCGCCGCAGCCTTGTCGGCATCCATGCCCGCTGCGCCCAGCAGGGCCGCGGCGAAGTCGGTGAGCTCGGTGTGACGGTAGGGCATGCATGTCTCCATTTTTGCTATTGATACCATAGCAGCCTATTCCCGCCGCACAAGGGGTGGACCGCATTTTCATTGGGCTTTGACACGCCATGGCCATGGCCGTGGCAGGGCGCTTGTCCGGGGTTCCCGCAATTCTACGGACATGCAAGGACTCAGGGATGCAGAACCATCCAGATCGGACAGACAAAAAAAAGCCGGTGATCCACCGGCTTTTAGCTGGCAGCGCCGTGTGAGGCGCTGCGTGAGCTTCTTCAGTTGACGCGGCGTTCGATCACGATCTCTTCCACTTCAACGCGGCGGTTCGGCGCCAGACAGGCAATCAGCGCGGCCTGGTTGCGGTCATTGCAGTTGACCACCGGGTTGCTTTCACCCTTTCCGACAGCCGTTAGGCGGTTGGCAGGCACGCCTTTGCTCGCCAGGTAGTTTTTGACGGCATCGGCGCGGCGTTCCGACAGCTTCTGGTTGTACGCATCTGAGCCGATCCGGTCGGTGTAGCCCGTGACGGTGATGTTGCCGTTGAAGTTTCCGCCGCTCAGTGTTTGCGCGATCTGGTCCAGCTTGGGTTGCGGCATGCGCAGGTCGGCCCGGTCAAATTCGAACAATTCGGTGGCTGACAGGGTCACGCGCTCAAAGCGGGCAGGCGCCGGTGCGGGTGGTGGAGGCGGTGGCGGGGTCACGCTGGCCGGGGCGGGCGGCGGCGGTGTGTATTGCGCGGGCACGGGGCGCGCCGGTTTGTCGAAGTAGTAGCTCAGCCCGACGTTCAGCGAGCTGTTGTTGGCGCGGTCGAAACCAAAGCTGTTGTCGCGCAGGTAGGTGCGCGTGCGGCGAAGGTCGGCCTGCATGAACCATTGGTCCGACAGACCGACCTGGAAGCCGATGCCGAGGTTCACGTAGGGCGAGGTCTTGCGGACAGCCGGCAGCTTGTCGCGCTCCGCGCCTATGCCCGCCAGCAGGAAAGGCCGGAAGTTGCTGCGATTGAACATGTATAGCGCATCAACGCCCAGCGTGCTTTGCTCAAAGCGCCGGCCATTGTTGTCCCCACGGGCGAAACTGCCGCCGACCTGCAGGTCCCAGGCGGGCGAAAGCGCCTTGCCAAAGCGCAGGCCCAGACCGGTGAGGTTCTTGTCGCCGTTGAAACGGGAATCCGGATCCACAACCGTGACCTGCGGCATGATGTACCAGGACGGGTTGTCGTAGGAGGTCTGCGCCATCAGCGCGCCCGGGCTCAGGCAGGCCAGCACGGCCGCGGTGGCAGCTGTCGCTGCGACGTGATTCAGTTTCATGACTTCTCCAGATTGGGGGTGAGTGTGATTTGCCGCTGCCGGCCTTGGTGTTGCGTACGTAACGCTGCCGCGCCTGTCAAGGGTTCCCTGTGGGAACATGGCGTATCAATCGGTGAGAAAGCGCCTACAGGTGTTCACACTGCCGGGCGTGAAAAAGCCCCGTGGCCGGAAGGCGGCAGCGGGGCTGGAGTCGATTGTCAAAAAATCCTTGCTGCATCAGCCCTTCATGACGGGTCCTTGCTACGGGTCCGGCTGACGGCGCTGAAAATTCCTATGCCCAGGAAAATCAGCGCGCCGATGCCGATGTAGAGGTGCGGAACGCCCGCTTCAACGGCCGCCCAGACGACGCCCGCCAGAAAAATAACAAACCCGATCATGTACAGCGCAAAAGACATGGCGTCCTCCAAAAGTGATGCTGCAAGTATTGATGGGTTGCCGGCGCCCGCCTATCGGCCCGCCACCCCTTGCACTGTGGGAGCACGCCTACCGTTGCAACCGACGGTGATCGTGATCCGAAAAGTTCTAATGAGCCCTGCCGGGTGTGGTCTTAAGGCTTATGCCCTAGCGTCATGGGCGAAATGCGTCACATCAGAGAGGCTCAAATTGCCATGTATCCGAACGTGACAGCCTGTAATGAAAAGATTACGATGATTGCAACAGACGCGTTACTTTTCGCTGCGACTCATAACTCGAATGACGTTTTTGCAACGGGGGTTGGGAGACCCCCCACCAACCTTCATTTTTGCCATGTCATTCTTTCAAAACCTGTTTTCATCATCGCAAGGCGGCATCAAGGAAAGTGCGGGCGGCCCGGAAACCGGGCCGGTCAAGATGAACCTGGACGAGCGCATGGCGTTTCGCCGGGAGATGCTGTTTGACTCGGTCAAAAGCACCATGGAAAGCCGGGGCATCCTGAGTGCAAGCTACCGTTTCAAGGTCGTGCGGGCCGACAAGCGCGGCCACACTTTTGTCGTGATGGTCGATCTTTCCACCGACTTCATGGATGGCGAGCAGGGCCAGCAGCGACCCCTGATGGCGCTTGGCGATGCCATACGGAAGAACGCCTTGTCCCGTTACGGCATCGGGGTGCCAGCGGTCTATTGGCGCGTCAACGAAGAGATCAAGGGTTTCGATCCCCTGCGGGCCGAAGAGGCCGCGGTGGCTGCGGCAACGCCTGAAGCGACGCGGTCGTCGAACATGCGCAGGTATGAGCGGGCCACTGCGCAGGAACTCGCGGCTTTCGAGTCGGCCTGGCAAAAAAGCAGCGAGCTGTCCATCGGCGACCGCACCTATTCGTCCGATCTCGCGCCGCTGGGAGCCGACAGCAAGGACAGCATCCGGGACAGCGCTGCCGACAGCAGCCGCGACAGCCGCTAGCGCGCATTCCGCCCGGGCCGCCGGGCCTGCCGGTCGCCGCCGATAATGGCGGTTTCTCCATCGACCGGGTTCCGCCATGTTTCTGCCTTTTTTCTGCCTGCGCCTGCCAGGCATGTCCGGTCCCGCCATGAAAATCTTCGCATGAGCCGGGACCCCTGCATTCAGTGGTCAGAAGGCGGTGAGGTCCGGTCCGCGCGCTGGCGCTCCGAAAGTGGCGCCTTGCCTCCCAGGCGCGTAGTGATGGCCGACGACACCCTGAGCGCCGACGCTGCCTTCCGCCTGGCCAGCGAAGGCACGGGCATCCTGTGGCGCGGCGACTTCCAGAATGCGCGGCTTTTGCTCCAGGCTTTGGCCCGGCGCATCGACAAGCCGCGCAAAGCCAAAAAAGCCAGGGCGGATGCGGCGCAGCCCAGCCCCGTCGATGCCTTCAATTTCTACCGGCAGGCGCAGTCACAGCGCGCACGCACGCTGGCCATGCTGCTGATCGAGTTCGACGGTGCGCACCGCATCGGCCTGCGGCGCGCGCCCGATGTGGTGCAGGCTTGCAGCGAGGCCTATGGCCCCGGCGACGCTGCGCAAGGCAACTATGTTGCGCCGCTGCGTGAGTTGCAGGGGCTGATAGGCGCGCACGAATGGCGCAAAAAAGGCGTCGCCATCGCGGCCCTGGGAGGCGATCGCATTCATCCACATTACGGCGTCTTCGCGCCCGTACGAGCGGACTACCTGGAATTGCTGGCCGAGGCGCCCCTGCCGCCGGGGCTCTCCGGGGGTGGCGTCGCGTTCGACATCGGCACGGGCACCGGCGTTCTGGCCGCATTGCTGGTGCGCCGCGGCGTGGCCAGGGTCGTGGCAACCGACACCGACCCGCGCGCCTTGGCCTGCGCAGCTGAAAACCTCGCACGTCTGGTCCCGGGCGGGCAGGTGGAACTGGTCCAGGCCGACCTGTTTCCCGAGGGCACGGCGCCATTGATTGTCTGCAACCCGCCTTGGGTGCCTGCGCGCCCGAGCTCACCCATTGAACACGCTGTGTATGACCCCGACAGCCGCATGCTGCGGGGTTTTCTGCAAGGCCTGGGCGCACATCTGGATCCGGGTGGCGAAGGCTGGCTTGTCCTGTCGGACCTGGCCGAACACCTCGGCCTGCGTTCACGCGCCGACCTGCTGGCATGGATAGCTGCGGCAGGCCTGCAGGCATTGCACCGCCTGGATGTGCAGCCTATCCATCCCAAGGCGGAGGACGCCAGCGATCCGCTGCACGCAGCGCGATCGGTCGAGGTCACCTCGCTGTGGCGCCTGGTCGTGAAGAGAGGTTCTGATCCCGCTATTCAGTGACGTCCTGCTTGGGAGGGCAGGTGCCTGGTGTTAAAAACGCTGTCGTCTGCAACCGAAAACGAAGGAGCTGTGCATGTCCTACCAACTGCATTACTGGCCCACCATCCAGGGGCGCGGGGAGTTTGTCCGTCTGGCGCTGGAAGTCGCCGGCGCGGACTATGTGGATGTCGCACGTGGTGTCCGCAAGGGCCAGGGAATCGATGCCACGATGAAACTGATGGGCTCTGCGGACCTGGTTCACCCCCCGTTCGCGCCGCCTTTTCTCGTGCACGGAAAAAACACCATCGGCCAGACCGCGGCCATCCTGCTGTACCTCGGCCCGCGCCTGGGGCTGGTCGGCAAAAGCGAAGCCAGCCAGTTGTGGACGCATCAGCTGCAATTGACCATCGCCGACGTGGTGGCGGAAGTGCATGAGACGCACCACCCGATCGCCACCGGCCTGTACTACGAAGACCAGAAAGCTGAGGCTGCCAAACGCGCCAGGGCCTTTCGCGAGGCGCGCATCCCCAAGTTCCTGGCCTGGTTCGAGACCGTGCTGGCGCGCAATCCGGCCGGCAACACACGCCTGGTCGGCGCGCGTCTGAGTTATGCCGATCTTTCGCTGTTTCAACTGGTGGACGGCCTCCTGTACGCGTTTCCGAAGGCGGCAAAACGCGCGTTGAAAAAGGCGCCGCTGGTGGCTGCATTGCACCTCGATCTGGCCGGCCACCCACGTCTTGCAG
>Ga0307516_10006734_pt1 | contig 13430 bp, 7 predicted proteins | sample 19_EM_MG_FD_203310 | JGI IMG/M metagenome (GOLD analysis project Ga0307516, IMG submission 203310) | Populus trichocarpa ectomycorrhiza microbial communities from riparian zone in the Pacific Northwest, United States - 19_EM | ecosystem: Host-associated > Plants > Roots > Unclassified | place... | reverse complement strand
TTCGCTGGCCACCTCGAACACCGGTTGCACGGCCGCGTCGTACGGGTACCAGCCGGTAGGCACCATCTTCACGCCGCGCAGGCCCAGGCTTTCGATGGCGTGGCGCAGGTCGGCCGGCGCGCGCGGGTCGCGCGGGTCGACCACGGCCAGGCCGTACAGCCGGTCGGAGGCGCCGCGCACCAGCCCGGCCAGGTGCGCATTGGCACGCCGCAGCGACTCGCTGTCATCCAGCGAATAGCCGTTGCCGAGGAAAGGCGCGAGCAGCACCCCTATGTCGATGCCGGCGTCGTCCAGCGAGCGCAGCACCTCGGCCTGCGTTTCGCGGCCGGTGCTGTGGAGGTGGGCGTCGATGCGCATGCGTTGCTGGGGCTGCGGGGTGGGTGCGGTGGCGGGCTCTCAGCCGGCCTGTGCCAGGCGACCTTGCGCGACGGCCGCCGCGGCGGCCTTGGCGGCGCGCCGTCCGGCGATGAAAGCATGGTCGGAGTTGTAATACTCCCATTCGGAATAGCGGCCGGCCAGCACGATGCCGAAGCGGCCGACCCACTCGCGGATGCGCGCCACGTTCTCGGCCCGCGCGTGGTCATAGACGACATAGGCGCCGGGCATGTCCACCTGGTGCGCGCTGAGCACCGCATGGTCGGGCGTGAAGAGGCCCACGCGGCGGCAGTCGGCCACCACGCGTTCGATCAACGCGCTGCCGTCGGCCGGCAGCGGCTTGGCCGGACCATAGGTGATCTCGCAGGTCAGTGCAAAGCCGCCCGGCGCATTGCAGTGCGGGCTGGCGTTGCCTTGCACGAAGATCCGGTGGAAGACCGTGTCCTCGGGGTAGTAGATCCAGTGCTTGTCGGTCAGCCGGTCCACGCCCGGCGGCAGCGCGATGCCGAGGTTGACGCAGCGCACCGACACCTGGCGCAGCGCCTTCGCGGCCGACTGCACGTCGGGGGGCGCCTCGTCGCCGCAGGCCTCCACCAGGCGCGGCAAGGGCATGGTGCTGACCAGCGAGTCGAAGCGCAGGCTGCGGCCGTCGTCCAGCCGCACGTTGCGCTGCGACGGCGAGATCCGCAACACCGCGGTCTTCAGCGCCAGCTCACACTGCAGCAGCGGCAGGAAGCCATCCATCAACGCCTGGAAGCCACCGCGCAGCGGGTAGCCGAAGCGCGCGTTCGGCCCCATCGGCGCGGGCACCGGCTGCAAGGCCCCTTCGATCATCTGCTCCAGGTCGGGCAGCGGTACGCGCCCGCCCAGCCAGGAGGTTTCCATCTCGCTCAAGGGCACGGCCCACAGCTTCTGGTTGTAGGGCACGGCAAAGTGCTTCGCAATGCCGGCGCCCCAGACGCGGTGGATGAACTCCTCGAAGTTGGCCGCCGGCTTGTGGGTGTGGGGGGGGCCGTCGCTCTTCAGTGGACCAAAGCGGGCTTCAATGGCACCGACGATGCACTCCTTCAGCACGGCGGGGGGCAAGCCGTGCAGCGCGCCCTGGAACGGGTAGCGCGTGTGCACGCCCTTGCTGTAGACCCAGGCCTCGCGGTTCTGCCAGTGCAGGTTGTCGCCCAGCAGCCGGTCGTAGAGCGCCAGCACGTCGGCATCGTTCGAGAACATGATGTGCCCGGCATGGTCCCAGGTGAAGCCGTCCTGCTGCACCGAGCGGCACCAGCCGCCCACCGTGGCCTCGCGCTCGACCAGCAGCACCTCGCCGCGGTCCGACGTGTCCCCCAGCTGCAATGCGGCGGCCAGGCCAGTGGGGCCGGCGCCGATGATGAGATGGCGGACGCTGCGCGGCGTGCGGTTGCTGGCGGGCGCCAGCGGCGCGACAGGCGCCGCCGGCGTGGCCGGGCCCGGCGCGCCCGCCCCGGCCGGCGCCGACCCGGCGTGCTGCAGCGCCTGGGCCGGCGCGGCAGCGCGAGCCAGCAGCGCATCGATCAACGCCTGCACGCGCGCGGCGCTGCGCTCCCACGAGCAGCGCTCCACAGCCTCTTGCGTGGCCCGCAACCGCGCAGCGCGCGCCGCAGGGCTCTCCTTCAGCACCTGGTCGATCGCCTCGACCCATTCGCCGGGCGAGCGCGCGATGCGCACCACGTCGCTGTAGAGCACCTCCACATCGTGCACCGCGCTGCTGACCACCGGCTTGCCGCCCGCCAGGTACTCAAGCGTCTTGGTCGGGCTGATGAAGCGCGTGGCCTCATTCAACGCAAACGGCATCAGGCAGACCTGCCAACCGGCCAGAAGGCGCGGCAGGCGGCTGTAGGCCTGCATGCCCAGCCAGTGGATATTGGCCGCCCGCGGCAGCCGTGTCGCATCGATCTTGACCACCGGGCCGACCATCACGAACTGCCAGTCCGGACGCCGCGCCGCCAGATCGGCCAGCAGCGCCGCATCGAAGCGTTCGTCGATGACGCCGAAGAAGCCGAGGCGGGGGCCCCCGATCGCGGCCTGCATCGCATCGGCGGCCCGCGCCTCCTCGCTGTCGTCCGCCTGCGCTGCCGCGCCGAAATGAGCCGCATCCACCGCGCTCGGCACGCAATGCACGTTCGGATGGGCGTCCTGCCGGGCCGCGTACAGCGACGGCCCGCCGGTCAGCACCAGGCCGGCGCTCTTCATCAAGGCCGATTCGCGCTGGCGCAGCTGGCGCGGGGCGTCCTTGAAGGCCGACAGTTCGTCCATGCAGTCGTAGATGATCGCCCGCGGCTGCAGCGAGGCGATCAAGGGCAGCGCCATCGGCGTGTAGAACCACACCAGGTAGTCGTCGATGCCATGGGCGCGCAGGTGCGCGGCCAGCAGCGGCTCGAGCGCGGTCAGCTGCTCGTCGTGGAAGCCGGGGGCGTCGACCGGCGTGTGCGGCACCAGCACTTCGAGCGACGGCCCGTGCGCGATGCAGTCGAGGCGAGGCCGCCCGCCGGAGCGCACCGGTTCCTCGACGAACAGCACGCGGTAGTGCCGGGCCAGCCGCGACATCAGGTGCTGCGGGCGCTGCCAGACGAAGTTCCAGCGCAGGTGGGAAAACACGATCAGCGTGGGCATGGGAGTTCCTTGGTTCATCTCCGCAGGCAGGTGGCCTTGCCACGCAGCGAGCGATGCGGCGTAGTCGGCGCGAAGGCGGCGCTGCAGCGCGGGCGCTTCGCCACCGGGTCGGGGGTCGGGTCGGGGGTCGGCACGGTGGGGTTCCGGAGCGCCCCGCGGCACAGCGCCAGCGGCCGGTTTGGCGACGTCCCGGGTGACGTCCCGGGTGACGTCCCACATCCCGCTGTGATGCCAATGCGTGGCGTCGTCCCAGTCGTGCCGGTCGATCAGCGGATACAGACACACGCCGTGCACCGGCACGCCGGCACGCCGTGCATGGCGCACCTCGGCGGCCACTTCATGCAGCCAGGCCGCGCGGCCGATGCCGAAGTGGCTGGTTTCGGCCAGCAGCATCGGCCGCCGGTAGCGCGCCCACACCGCCTGCAGCAGCGCGGCCAGTGGCCGCCGCCGCGGATCGCGCTCGTGCCAGTGCAGGCGCCGTTCGGTCGCCACTTCCCACTGGCCGCTGTGATAGTGGTTGACGCCGATCAAGTCCAGCGCTTCCGGCGCACCGCCCAGGGCCGGCTCCACGCGCCCGGCGATCAGGTCCCAGACCTGCCACTGGTAGCCGGCCACCCGTTCTGCCAGCGGCGCCAGGTCGGGCCGTCCGGGCGGCTCGACCACATGCACCACCGGCTCCACATGCAGGAAGCGCGCACGCGGGTCGGCCTGCCGCACGGCCCGGATGCCCGCCAGCACGGCACGCACCAGGCGGCGCTTGACTTCGTAGCCCGAGGCCTGGGTGGACTCGCCGCACTGCGCCGGATCGCCGCGGTAAGGATGGATCTGGTTGCTCTCGGAGACCACCCATGACAGGAAGCCGATCTCGTTGACCAGGTTGTAGACGGGGGGCTGGTCGTGCAGCGGCGCGAGCGTGCGCGCCACCTCGCCGGCGAATTGTGCGAAGCGATCGATGAGGGCGTCGTCGAGCAGGCTCAGGTCCGGTGGCGTGCCGTAGTGCATCAGCGTCCACAGCACCTGCAGGCCGTGGTGGCGCGCGCGTTCGGCCATGCGAACGGCCCGGGCCAGGTCGAAGCGGCCCGGCGCCGGCTCGGCCAGGCGCCAGCCGATGCTTTCGCGCACGCCGCCGATGCCATGCGCCGCGGCACGTGCGTAGTCCTCGTCCAGCAAGTCGAGGTGGCCGGTGCTGCGGACCATGTCGAGCGGCTCGCCCTGCCGATTCAGGTGGTCGGCCCCCTCGAAGCCGCCAAGCCAGAAGGGGCAGTGAAAGGGCGGCGGCGCCGGCTGCAAAGGTGAGGGCACGGGAGCCTGTTCGTTGCGCAGCCAGAACGGCTGCACCGCCAGTGGGCAAACGCCGTTCCAATCTTTCCGCGTCGTCCACATCAAATCCATAGAAGCCAGGAAGCGAGGGGCCGGCGGCCCGGCACGGGCCTTGCCCGGAGTGCACAAATTGCTGCACACGGCTGCAAGGCCTGCATCACGCCTTCCATGTCTTCATTGCAATCCGGGTCAATGTGAGCATCGCAGCGGCGCCAACAGAAGCAGCGGTTGCCGGCGCCAGGCGCAGGGTCGAACTCAGCCGCGTGGCGCGCGAGCTGTGGCGGGCCGCCTGGACCCACCGCCAGCGCGCCTTCGCCGCGCTGGCGCTGCTGCTGCTGGCCAAGGGCGCGGGCGTCGCCGTGCCGCTGCTGCTCAAGGCAATCATCGACGCCTTCAGCCGGCCGGAAACAGTCAGCGCGGCGGCACCGGAACACCCCGCGGTGGTGATGGTGCTGCCGCCGCTGCTGCTGGTGGGCTATGCACTGATGCGCTTCGCCGGGACGCTGTTCTCCGAGCTGCGCGACATGGTGTTTTCGCTCGTCACGCAACGCACGGTGGCGGCTTACGCGGAACGCAGCTTCGGGCACCTGCTGGCCATGAGCCCGCGCTTCCACATTGCGCGCAGCACCGGCGAGCTGATCCGCGACGTCGAGCGCGGCACCGGCGGCGTCGGCTTCCTGCTCGGCGTGGGGCTGTTCACGGTGCTGCCGACATTGATCGAGTTCGGCGCGGTGCTGCTCGTGATGTCGAGCTTCTACAGCGCCTGGTTCACGGCCATCATCGTGCTGACCTTCTGTGCCTACGCGGTGCTGACGATCATGCTGACGCGCGCCCGCGGGCTGCGCCAGCGCCGTGTCAATGAACTCGATTCGCGCGCCAGCGGCCGGCTGGTCGACGGGCTGCTGAATTACGAGACGGTCAAGTCGCATGCGCGGGAGGACTACGAGCGCGCGCGCTATGGCGAGATCTGCGAGGCCGGCGTGCAAAGCGGTGTGGCCAACCAGCGCATGCTGTCGGCATTGCACATCGGCCAGAGCGCCATCATTGCGGCCGGCGTCGCGGCGGTCATGCTGCTGGCCGGCGCGCAGACGGTGAGCGGCGACATGACGGTCGGCGACCTGGTGCTCGTCAACGCGTATGTGATCCAGATCTGCCTGCCGCTGAACGCGCTCGGCTTCGTCTTCCGGGAAGCGAGCGATGCACTGATCGACGTCGAGCGGCTGTTCGAGCTGCTCGACCAGGCGCCCGAACAGCGTCATCCGCCGGGCAGCACGCCGCTGTCGGTGCAGGGCGGCGAGGTCGCGTTCGAACACGTCGACTTTTCCTACGAAAAAGGGCGCCCCGTGCTGCAGGACGTGAGCCTCACGATCCCGCCCGGGCGGACGGTGGCGGTGGTCGGCAGCAGCGGCTCCGGCAAGTCGACGCTGGCGCGGCTGCTGATGCGCTTGTATGCACCGGACGCCGGCCGCATCACGATCGACGGCCAGGACCTGGCGCATGCGACGCTCGATTCGGTGCGCCGGGCGGTGGGCGTGGTGCCGCAGGACACGGTGCTCTTCAACGACACGATCGCCTACAACATCGGCTACGCGCGCGAAGGGGCCACGCAGGACGAGATCGTCGAGGCCGCGCGCGCGGCCCAGGTGCACGAGTTCGTGCTCGCCTTGCCGCAGCAGTACGCCACCGTGGCCGGCGAGCGCGGGCTCAAGCTGTCGGGCGGCGAAAAGCAGCGCATCGCGATCTCGCGCGCCTTCCTGAAAAACCCGCCGGTGATGATCTTCGACGAGGCGACCTCGGCCCTCGACACGCGCGCCGAGCGGGCGATCCAGGGCGAACTCGACCGCATCGCCAAAGGGCGCACGACGCTCGTCATCGCGCACCGGCTGACGACCATCGTCAACGCCGACGAGATCGTCGTGATGGACCGCGGCCGCATCGTCGAGCGGGGCCGCCACGAGGCGCTGCTCGAACGCGACGGACTCTACGCGCAGCTGTGGAACCTGCAGGCGCAGCAGGACCGCTTCGAGCGCCTGGAACGCCGCATGGCGCGGCGGGCGGTCAGCCTGGTGCCGCTGCTGGCCGGCGTGGTGGAGGGCCTGCACGATTCGGCGGTCGACACGCATGGCCTGCGCCTGCATGCCGACATCGCGCTGCACGACGCCGTCGTCACCTGCGACCCGGTCACGCTGGCGCCGGTGCTGCGCGAGCTGCTGCTTTCGGCGCTGCAATCCACGTCACCCGGGGCCAGCGTCGAACTGCGGCTTGCGCGCCAGCAGGAGCAGGCCCGCATCACCATCACCGCGGCGCCCGCCCAGGGCACCACGGCCATCAACGAAGGGCACGGTGTGGCGATCGATCCGCTGCCGCTGCGCTCGGCGATTGAGCGGCAGGGGGGCCATCTGACGACGTGGCCGCCCGATGGCGAGCAGGGCCTGCGCTATGTCATCGACCTGCCGCCGCGCGTGGTGTCCCCGCCGGCCCCGGCGGAGGGCCCGGCGGACCCGGCTGCAGGCCTGCCGGCAGAAGGCGTCGACACCCGGCCGCTCGACGACCTGCGTGTGCTCGTGGTCGACGACCACGCCGACGCCCGCGAGACGCTCGACCTGCTGCTGGCCGTGCACGGTGCACGGCCGATCGCGTTCGACAGCGGCCATGCCGCGCTCGACTGGCTGGCGCAGCAGCCCACCGGCGCATGGCCCGACGTGATGCTGTGCGACATCCGCCTGCGGGGCGAGGACGGCTACGAGGTGATGCGCCGCGTGCGCACACTGGAGCAAGGCGCGCACCGCCCGGCCATGCCGGCCGCGGCGCTGACCGGGCTGGCCGAACAGGGCCACCGCGTACGGGCCCTCGCCGCCGGCTTCCAGATGCACCTGGTCAAGCCGGTGGAGCCCGGCTTGCTGGTGGCCACCTTGCAGACGCTGACCGGACGCCCGGCGGCCGCCGATCCCTCCGTTCCTTCCTCACACAGGACCCCACCATGACCGAACTTCCCCAGAGCGTCTCGCTGCCGGCCGCGGCAGCCCTGCCTCACCCCGGCCTGCACGGCCAGGTCGTGATCATCACCGGGGGCGCAGGCGGCCTGGGCAGCGCCATCGGCCGCGTGCTCGGCGAAGCCGGCGCCCGGCTCATCATGGCCGACCTGACCGCCAAACGTGCCGAGGCCGCCGCGGCGGCAATCAACGACCACGTGGGCGGCCCCGCGGCGGTGGCCCAGGGCGTCGCGCTGGACGTCGGCGACGAGGTGCAGGTCAAACGCCTCATCGCCGACGTGCGCGAACGGCACGGGCGGCTGGACGTGCTCATCAACACCGCCGCCATCGACATCACCGCCCCGATCAGCGAACTGGAGGGCAGCGCATGGGAGCGCATCGTCCGCACCAACCTGACGGGATCGTTCCTGATGGCCAAGCACGCCGCTGCGGCGATGGGGCCGCGCACGGCCGGCGGGGGCGGCGGCGCGATCGTCAACATCGCGTCCACGGCCTCCAAGCGCGCATGGCCCAATGCCTCGGCCTACCACGCCACCAAGTGGGGGCTGCTGGGCCTGTCGCATGCGCTGCATGCGGAACTGCGGCCGATCGGCATCAAGGTCTGCGCGATCGTGGCGGGCGGCATGCGCACGCCCTTCCTGCTGGACCGCTTTCCCGATATCGATCCCGACTTGCTGCAAGATCCGCTCAACGTCGCGCAGGCCGTGCGCTTCGTGCTGATGCAGCCGGCCGAGACGGTGATCCCCGAGATCACCGTGCTGCCGATGCGCGAGACATCATGGCCCTGACATGGGCACAGTGATTGCCAATGCGGCGCATCGGGCGCACGCCCTCTTCCGGAATCGAACCATGTCCGCAACGCCGCTCAGACTGACGCTGGAGGGCGCGCCGGTTGCCGGCCGTGAGCACGCATGAACACACTCGGCATCAACGCCGCCTATCACGACTCGGCGGCGGCACTGGTGGTCGACGGCACGGTGGTCGCGGCGGCCGAGGAGGAGCGCTTCACACGCATCAAGCACGGCAAGCGGCCGGTGCCTTTCACTGCCTGGGAGCTGCCGTTCCACGCGATCGACTACTGCCTGCGCACGGCGGACCTCACCCTCGGCCAGCTGGATCACGTGGCCTACAGCTACGACCCGGCACTCTTCCTTGGCGAACAGGCCGACCAGGCGATGCTGCAGTTGCCGATGCAGCCGTCGGCAGGCCGCGCCGCATCGCCGCGGGCCGGCGAAGCGGACGGCGGCGTGCCGCACAACCCCTGGGATGCGCTGTTTGCCGCCTACGTCGTGAACGCGCCGCGGCAGTTGGCCGACGGGGCCCCGCATCACCTGAAGAAGCGGTTCGCAGGCGGCGGGCACGGCGACCCGCCGTACCGCTTTCACTTCGTTGGACATCACACCTGCCACCAGGCCAGCGCCTTCCTGGCGGCGCCATTCGAGCGCTGTGCCGTGATGACGCTGGACGGCCGCGGCGAACGCGCCAGCACCACCTACGGCCGGTACCGCGACAACCGCTACACGCCGCTCGGCGAGGTGGTGGTGCCGCATTCGCTGGGCCTGCTGTACGAGCGCGTCACCGCGCACCTGGGCTTCCTGCATTCCAGCGACGAATACAAGGTGATGGCCCTCGCGGCACTCGGCGCCGCGCGCTACAAGGACGTGCTGCGCAAGCACGTGCAGGTGGGGCGCGACGGCCAGTACGTGGTGCGGCCGATGGACCTGACGGCCCTGTTCGGACCGCCGCGCCGGCCCGGTGCGGAGATGGCCTCCGAGCACCTGGACCTGGCCGCCTCGCTGCAGGACGTGCTGGAGGACACGGTGCTGGAACTCGCAGGCTGGCTGCGCGAGAGCACCGGTGAGCGCCGGTTGGCAATGGCCGGCGGCGTGGCGCTCAACTGCGTGATGAACGCACGCCTGCGCGACAGCGGCATCTTCGACGAGGTGTGGGTGCAGCCGGCCGCCGGCGACGCCGGCACGGCGCTCGGCGCGGCGCTGTGGATCGATGCGTGCGAACGCGGCCGCCTGTCTGGCGCAGACAGCCCGCCGCAAGCGGCCCCGACGCCGGCCGGTGCGCACACGGCCTGCACCCTGGCACCGCGCCGCTGGCAGATGAGCCACGCCTACCTCGGACCGGCCTATGCCGGCACCGAGATCGAGGCGCTGCTGAAGTGGGCCCAGCTCGACTACCGGCGGGTTGACGACGTGGCCGAGGCGGCGGCCGATCTGCTGGCGGCCGGCCTGATCATCGGCTGGTTCCAGGGGCGCATGGAGTTCGGCCCGCGCGCGCTCGGGGCGCGGTCGATCCTGGCATCGCCGATCGACCCGCACATGCAGACGCGCCTGAATGAACTGAAAGACCGGGAGGACTTCCGCCCCGTCGCACCGGCGATCGCTGTCGAGGACTTTGCCGATTGGTTCGAGCCGGCGCGTGCCAACGGCGGCGAATCGCCCTTCATGCTGTTCGTGTACGACGTGAAGAAGGACAAGGTCCACGCCATCCCGTCGGTCTGCCATACCGACGGCACCGCCCGCGTGCAGACCGTCAGCGCCGCCACCCACGGCCCCTTCCATTCGCTGCTGAAGGCATTCGGGCGCCGCACCGGCGTGCCGGTGCTCGTCAACACCTCGTTCAATGTCCGCGGCGAACCGATCGTCGGCAGCCCGCGCGCGGCGATCGAGGCCTTCTTCAGCACGCCGCTCGATGCGCTGGTGATCGATTCGTTCATCGTGACCAAGCCGCGTGCGGGCCAGGGAGCGCGCGGTGGCTGAGGTCCGGCCGACCCCCGTGCATGCCATGCCGCGGCACACCGGGCCCAGTGCGGGGCTGCGGGTTTCGGTCGTCATCCCCACGTGCCGCCGGCCCGACCTGCTGCGCCGCTGCCTGGCCGCCGTGATAGGCCAGCGGCTGCCATCGTCCGCGTTCGAGGTCATCGTGGTCGACGATGGCCACGACGATGAAACGCGCCGGCTGGTCGAGTCGGCCGCCCTGGACCCGCGTCCCGCCGTGGCCGTGCGCTATTTGCGTCCTCAGGCGGGCCGGGGGCCGGCGGTGGCACGCAACACCGGCTGGCGCGCGGCCCTCGCGCCGCTCATCGCCTTCACCGACGACGACACCGTGCCGCGTGCCGACTGGCTGGCGCAAGGCACCAGGGCAATGCAGCAGGCGGCCGGGATCGTCGCGATGTGCGGCCGCGTGAGGGTGCCGCTGGCCGGCGCGCCGACCGACCATGCCCTGATGACGCAAGGGCTGGAGCGCGCCGAGTTCGTCACGGCCAACGCTTTCGTGCGGCGTGGGGCGCTCATCCTGGTCGGCGGGTTCGATGAACGATTCACCCGCCCCTGGCGCGAGGACTCGGACCTGCAGTTCAGGCTCATGGCCGAGGCGGGCCCGATGGGGCGCTGCGAACGGGCGGTGGTGGTGCATCCGGTGCGCCCAGTGCCCTGGGGCATCAGCCTGCGGCAACAGCGCAACAGCTTCTTCGAACCGCTGCTCTACAAGAAGCACCCGCGCCTGTACCGCGAACGCATACGCCGGCAGCCGCCCTGGAACTACTACGCGATCGTGGCCCTGGCGCTGGCGTTCCCCCTGCTGCTCGCCGGCGGCCGCCTGTGGGCAGCGGCCGGCGCGCTGGTCCTCGCACTCCTGCTGGTGCTGCAGTTTGCATGGCGGCGTCTGCGCCGCACCAGCCATTCGCCCAGTCACGTGCTGGAAATGCTGGCGACCTCGGCGCTGATCCCGTTCGCATCGGTGTACTGGCGTCTGCGCGGTGCGCTGCACTTCCGCGTTCCCTACCTTTGACCCGGCATGACCGCTTCACCGACCCGCCGGCTGCGCATCCTGACCTGGCATGTGCATGGCAACTACCTGTACTACCTCACGCAGGTGCCGCACGATTTCTACCTGGTCACGGACGCGCAGCGGTCCCCCCACCACAGCGGCCGCAGCGGCACGCTGCCCTGGGGCGACCACGTGCACGAGGCGCCGGTGGAGCGGATCCGCGACATGGCGTTCGACGTGATCCTGTACCAGTCGCGCAACGCCTGGGAGCAGGAGCGCCACACCTTGCTGAGCGAGGCGCAGCGGCGCTTGCCGCAGGTGTACCTGGAGCACGATCCACCGCAGCAGCACCCGACCGACAGCGTGCACTGGGTCGATGATCCGCAGGCCCTGCTCGTGCACGTGACGCCCTTCAACGCCCTGATGTGGAACGCGGGCCGCACGCCCACGCGCATCATCGAGCACGGCGTGCTGCCGCTCGCACCGGCGCACTACGAGGGCCGCATCGAGAGCGGCATCGTCGTGGTCAACCACCTGCAGCGCCGCGGCCGGCGGCTGGGCCTGGATGTCTATGCACAGGTGGCCGCGCGCGTGCCGCTGGTGCTGGTCGGCATGGGCAGCGCCGAGATCGGCGGGGCAGGCGAGCTGGCAAACGACGCCTTGCCGCAGCGCGTGGCGCAGCATCGCTTCTTCTTCAACCCGATCCGCTACACCAGCCTCGGGCTGGCGGTGATCGAGGCCATGATGACCGGCACTCCGGTGGTTGCCCTGGCCACCACCGAGCTGGTGACGGTGATCCGCGACGGCGAGAACGGCCTGATCGACACGCGCATCGATCGGCTGGTCGACGGCATGCAGCGGCTGCTGCGCGACCTGCCCGAGGCGCGCCGCCTCGGCGAAGCCGGTCGCCGCGGCGCGATGGAGCGGTTCTCGATCGGCCGTTTCGTCGGCGACTGGCTGGGGGCGCTGCGCGAGGTCAGCGCCTGAGAGCGCCCCAAGGCCGGCCGAAGCCGGCCGTCCCCCGTGGGGATCCAGCAAAGTGGCAGAGCCACATTTGCTGGTGAGCCTGAGGGAGGACCGCCGTCCCCTCACTTCTTGCTGACGTTCTTCTTCAGGTCTTCCGCCATTTTCAGGTGATGCTCAATGGTCGGCAGCGTCTGGCCGGCCCAGGCCTTCACGTCCGAATCCCGGCTGCTCGTGGAAGCCCTCTTGAACAAGGCCACGGTCTCGCGGTGCGCGCTGACGCCCATCGAGCTGGCGTACTTGTGGTCGAAGTCGGCCCCCGTGGCCGCCTCCAGCTTCTTCAGCTCGGTCTTCAGCTTGGCCGACGGTTCCGCCGGCAGCGTCACCCCCTTCGATGACGCCAGCGCCTTCAACTCGTCGTTGGCCTTGGTGTGGTCGGTGACCATCTGCGCGGCGAAGGTCTTGACCTCGGTACTGGACGCCTTGCTGGCGGCCAACTTGCTGGTCTCGACTTCCGCCTGTCCTCCTTCGGCCGCCTTCAGCAGGAAGTTCTTGTCGGCAGCCGAGAGGGCGCCCGGCGCGGCGGGCCCGGAAGCCGGTGCGTCGCCGGGTCGGGCCATGCCCCCGCCAGCGGCCGAGGCGGGAGCCGATGCGGCAGTTTGTGCGGCAACCGTGTGGCAGGTGCCGGCGAGTACCAGGGCGCTGGTGGCTGCGCAGAGGGAAGCGGTGATGCGGTTCATGTTCACTCCTTTGGGCAACATTGCCTTGCAGCAAGCGCGGCAAGAGGCGTTCCTTGCACACGGGAGCGCGGCACGTGCCCATGGGGCAGCCTCAGGGTCTCGCGAAAATGCGCAATCGTTCGACGCAGCCCGTCTTCGAGCGGCACCGCCGGTGCCCAGCCAAGCCGGTGACGCGCGGCGCCGATGTCGGGTCGGCGCCGCGTCGGATCGTCGGCGGGCAGCGGCCTGCGTTCGATCGGCGAGGCACTGCCAGTCAGGCGCAACACCAGTTCAACCAGTTCCAGCACGGTGTGCTCGGTGGGATTGCCGATGTTGAACGGGCCCTCGTCGGAGGCTTCCATCGTTCGCATCAGGCCCTCCACGGTGTCGTCGACGTAGCAGAAACTGCGCGTCTGCGCGCCGTCTCCGTAGACGGTCAAGGGCTCGCCGCGCAGCGCCTGCACGATGAAGTTGCTGACCACACGCCCATCGCCCGGGCGCAGACGCGGGCCGTAGCTGTTGAAGATGCGGGCAATGCGGATCTGCGCACCGTGCTGCCGCCGGTACGCCACGCACAGCGCCTCGGCGCAGCGCTTGCCTTCGTCGTAGCAGGACCGTTCACCGGTCGGGTTGACGT
>Ga0307516_10006733_pt1 | contig 13430 bp, 11 predicted proteins | sample 19_EM_MG_FD_203310 | JGI IMG/M metagenome (GOLD analysis project Ga0307516, IMG submission 203310) | Populus trichocarpa ectomycorrhiza microbial communities from riparian zone in the Pacific Northwest, United States - 19_EM | ecosystem: Host-associated > Plants > Roots > Unclassified | place... | reverse complement strand
GCAATGGCCTTGGCATGAAACTGCCACTCGCGGATGCTGGCGTCGTTGTAGATCGAGTAGCCGGCGATGTATTCGTGGGCCCGCGCCGCGGGGATGTGGCGCCCTTCCCTGCCGATGATCACGGCGAGTTCGCCTTCCCAGTCGAGCGACTGCGACACGTGCGGGCGCAGGATGGGCTGGCCATGCGCCACCTGCGAGCGCCACACGCGCAGGAAGATCGGCGGGAAGTCCGACAGCTCCCGGTCCAGCCCTGCGGCCACCACTTCGCGGTGGTGGTCGTGATAGTTGCGGATCGCGCAAATGATCTTCTCGGGCTGTGGGATCACCGGCAAATAGCGGACCGTGTCCAGTGCAATATCGGCCGGTACCGAGGCGGCATCCTGCGCCGCCGCGCCCAGCCGGCCGGCGGCAATGTAGGCCTGCAGCGTGGGGTACTGCGGGTAGGCGCGGCCCATGTCGGCCACGCGGTCGCCCTGCACCGCGCCCCAGCTGGCACGGCCACCATGTTCAAAGGAAAGGAGTTTCATTTCGCGGGTTCCAGGTGAGTGGATTCAAGGGTGCCCTGGGCCAGTGCGGCCAGGACTTCGGCGGTGTCGGCGCCCAGCAGGGGCGGGCCGCGCCGGTACTGCACCGGCGTCTTCGACAGCCGCAGCGGGCTGGCGACCGTGGGCACGGTACCGGCTGCGGCATGCGGCAGTTCAACGCGCAGGCCCCGCGCGCGCACCTGGGCATCGGCGAAGACCTGTGCAAGATCGTTGATCGGGCCGCAGGGCACGTTGGCGCGTTCCAGCAGCGCGATCCACTCGGCGGTACTGCGCTGCACCGTCAGCTGGCGAAGCAGCGGCACCAGCAGCTTGCGGTGTTCGACGCGCGCCGCGTTGGTGGCAAAGCGCGCGTCTTCGCACCACTGCGGCTGCCCGGCAGCGTGGCAGAACGACGCGAACTGCGAGTCATTGCCGACGGCCAGGATCATGTCGCCGTCGGCCGTGGGAAAGGCCTCGTAGGGCACGATGCTGGGGTGCGAATTGCCCAGGCGTTGCGGTGATTCGCCGGTGACCAGGTAGTTCAATGCCTGGTTGGCCAGGCACGACACCTGCACGTCCAGCAGCGCCAGGTCGATGTGCTGGCCTTGGCCGGAGCGCTCGCGCCAGGCCAGCGCGGCCAGGATGCCCGACACCGCGTGCAGGCCGGTCAGCACATCCGTCAGCGCCACGCCCACCTTCACCGGGCCCCCGCCCTCGGCAGCCCCAGCACCGCCCGGCAGGCCGGTCAGGCTCATCAAGCCGCCCAGGCCCTGGACCATGAAGTCGTAGCCCGGCCGCGGCGCATACGGCCCGGTCTGGCCGAAGCCGGTGATCGAGCAGTAGATCAGGCGCGGGTTGGCCTGGGCCAGGCTGTCGTAGTCCAGGCCGTATTTCTTCAGCCCGCCGACCTTGAAGTTCTCGATCAGCACGTCGCTGCACGCCGCCAGCTCGCGCAGCCGTGCCTGCCCCTCGTCGCTGGCCATGTCCAGCGCCACCGATTTCTTGTTGCGGTTGGCGCACAGGAAGTACGCCGACTCGACCGGCTCGCCCTGGGGGTTGGCCACAAAGGGGGGGCCCCAGCCGCGCGTGTCGTCGCCGTGCTCGGGATGCTCGATCTTGATCACCTCGGCACCCAGGTCGCCGAGCATCTGGCTGGCCCAGGGGCCAGCCAGCACGCGCGAGAGGTCGAGCACGCGGAGGTGCGAGAGCGCGCCTTCAGTCTGCAGGGTGAGCGGCATGGTGAGACTCGGTCAGAAGGCCGGGATGCCGGTCTGCGCGCGGCCCAGGATGAGCGCGTGCACGTCGTGCGTGCCTTCGTAGGTGTTGACGACCTCGAGGTTCACCAGGTGGCGCGCAATGGCGAACTCGTCGCTGATGCCGTTGGCGCCCAGCATGTCGCGCGCGGTGCGGGCGATGTCCAAGGACTTGCCGCACGAGTTGCGCTTCAGGATCGAGGTGATCTCCGGCGCGTCGATGCCCTCGTCCTTCATGCGGCCCAGGCGCAGGCAGCCCTGAATGCCGAGTGCGATCTCGCTCTGCATGTCGGCCAGCTTCTTCTGGATCAGCTGGTTGGCCGCCAGCGGGCGGCCAAATTGTCGGCGATCGAGCACGTACTGGCGCGCACGGTGCCAGCAGTCCTCGGCCGCACCCAGCGCACCCCAGGCAATGCCGTAGCGCGCCGAGTTCAGGCAGGTGAACGGGCCCTTGAGGCCGCGCACCTCGAGGAAAGCGTTTTCGTCAGGGCAGAACACCTCGTCCATCACGATCTCGCCCGTGACCGAGGCGCGCAGACCCACTTTGCCCACGATGGCCGGCGCCGACAGGCCCTGCCAGCCACGCTCCAGCACGAAGCCGCGGATGGCATCGTCGTCGTCCTTGGCCCAGACGACGAAGACCTCGGCGATCGGGCTGTTGGTGATCCACATCTTGCGGCCCGTGAGGCGGTAGCCGCCGTCTACCCTGCGGGCACGCGTGCTCATGCCGCCGGCGTCGGAGCCGTGGTCAGGCTCGGTCAGGCCGAAGCAGCCGACGGCCTCGCCACGCGCCAGCCGCGGCAGGTACTTCTGCTTCGCGCCCTCTTGCCCGAACGCATGGATGGGCAGCATCACCAGCGAGGACTGCACGCTCATCATCGACCGGTAGCCCGAGTCCACACGCTCCACCTCGCGTGCCACCAGGCCATAACAGACCTGGTTGAGGCCACTGCCGCCGTAGCTCTCGGGGAGGGTGCAGCCCAGCAGGCCCAGCTCACCCATCTCGCGGAAGATGGCCGGGTCGGTGTGTTCGCGCCGGAAGGCGTCGAGCACACGCGGCGCCAGCGATTCCTGGCAGTAGGCTTGCGCGGCGTCGCGCACCGCGCGTTCCTCGGCGGAGAGCTGCAGCTCCAGCCGGAAAGGGTCGGCCCAATCGAACGCACTGCCGGAAGCTTTTTTCATGTGGTGTCCTGCGTGTCCTGTGCCCCGGCATTTTGTGCGAGAGTCGCATAACTTAACGGAGGCAGCGCTGGCACTCTACGGCGGCGGCCTTCTCTGAGCAAACGATTTGTCCTCACACGGTTGTGCAAAAAACTCAGATCTCCAGGAGCCTCAGGCATGCGACGCAAGATCCCCAGCACCGCCGCGCTGACGGCTTTTGAAGCCGCTGCGCGGCACGGCAGCTACACCGAGGCGGCGCGTGAACTGGCGCTGACGCAAAGCGCGGTCTGCCGGCAAGTGGGTGGGCTGGAGGCGTTTCTCGGCGTGAAGCTGTTCCGCCGCTCCAAGCACGGCGTGACGCTCACGGAGGCGGGCGCCGCCTATAGCCGCTTTGTCGCCCGGCAACTGGACGAAGTGGAGCGCGGCACGCTGGACCTGATGGCACGCCAGGGCCGCGGCGGCACGCTCGAGCTCGGCGTCGTGCCCACCTTCGGCACCCGCTGGCTGCTGCCACGGCTGCCCGATTTCGGCCGCCACCACCCGGACGTCGCGGTAAATCTGTCGAGCCGCACCCGCCCCTTCACCTTTGAGGATTCGGACCTCGACGCGGCGATCTACACCGGCGACGGCAACTGGCCCGGTGCCGCAACCACCTTCCTGATGGCGGAAAGCTTGGTGCCCGTGTGCAGCCCTGGGCTGATCGCGCCGCGCGTGCGGCTCACGCCCGCCGCGCTGGCACGCCTGCCGTTGCTTCAGCAGAGCACCCGGCCCTATGCCTGGCGCCACTGGTTCGAGTCGATGGGCCACGGGGCCGGCAACGCCCTCGTCGGCCCGCGCTACGAGCTTTTCTCGATGTCACTGGAAGCTGCGCGTGCAGGCCTGGGCGTTGCCCTGGTGCCGGAATATGACCTGGGCGATGACGTGGCATCCGGACGCCTGATCATCCCGGTGGATCGCGCCTGCCCCAGCGACCGGGCGTACTACTTTGCCAGCCCCGAGCACAAGAGCGAGGACGCCGTGGTGGCGGCGTTTCGTGCCTGGCTGGTGGAGCAGACCCACACACTGCGAGAGCAGCCGCGGCCCACCACGGCGACGAAGAGCTTGAGGCTGACGAGGTCGTGACGCATGGTTGGCGGCAACCATGCGTCAGGCGCCCGGCCCCGCCCAAGGCTTGTGGGCACCGAACAGGCACCCTGTGCCTGGAAGGGGCCCAGAAAGTCAAAAGGGCTAGCTCCTTGCGAGAGCTAGCCCTTCGATTTCTTTGGTCGGGGTGGCGGGATTCGAACTCGCGACCCCTTGCACCCCATCCAGATAAACAGGTCTTTTGGCGAATCGTCGTGGGACGACATGATTCGTCATAAATGCGATCAACATACTGTTTTAAATGAGTTTTTTCACTTCTATCGATTCATGGCGTTCCACTACGATTTCTTCTGACCCGCGCCAACTGTTCCCAAACTGTTCCCAGATCGTTCACAAGCCACTACCCTCCCAGGGAAAACACAAGGGGTAGGAGATCCGACCTCTTTCCCTTTGAACTGGCCCTCGGAGTCGCCGGCATGGCTCGCGCACTATTGAACGTCAAGGCTATCCAGGCTGCCAAGCCTGCCGAAAAGGAGTACCTGATCAGCGACGGCGACGGGTTGTTCATGCGCCCCAGCGCTCACGCATGCGGGCGATCAAGGCATTGAGGTCGGCGCGGATGAACTTCCACTCGAACGGGCGAGCAATGCTCTCGAAGTGACGCTCGAAGTTCGCCAGTCGTTCGGCGAGCGCCTCCAAGCACGGGAAGCCTCGTCGAACGGACCAGGGTCGTCCAGCCTGTAGTACGGCGTACACCCTCTTACTCGCAAGCCGGTGAGCAGCTTCGTCTGCAGGCAACGGTCACAGCGTGTCCACCTACACCTCCGATTTTCCGCAATCTGCCGCGAATGACCTAGGTCGTTGAGACGCGACGAATCAGCATTCTGCCGATTCCATCGTCGGTCCCTTGCACCAACACTACGCAGGCAGCATGCCGCTGTGGACAGCTCCGCACCGATGTCCCACCGGCAGGTTGCACCTATAGATCCCGTTTCTGCTCAACAAGGGGCACTACGATGACGAGCCTTACTTATGGCATCAACGCATGGCTTTTTCTCAATGAGGACGAGCCGCCGAAAACCAACTACAACAGCCCGGACAGCTGCTTCCAGACGCTGATCCGCTACAGGACCTACGACAGTGCTGAGTTCATTGGCATCGCGTTCTTCGAGGTGGTCGATGCGACTACGGGCTGTTCAATCGAGATTGGGGCATCGTCGCACCCCGGCGGTCTGACCAATCGCGATTATCTCGACTACGTGCTGCGCGACGCGCGCCAGGTCAACCCGGGCATCAAGTTCCTGGCGACCATGGTGTACGGGGGCAGCAACACCCTGGCCAAAGTCTTCGCCAACGGCGGCGATCCACAGGCGCAGGCTAGCGCCTTCGCCGCCAATCTGGTGGCCTATCTGCAGGCCAACGGCATGAATGGCATCGACATCGACTGGGAGGGCGATGTGTCCGAACAGCTCACCCGGAGCCAGTTCCAGATCCTGTTCTCCACCATCCGCCAGGTGTTCGATGCGCAGCCGGTGAAGTACTACTTGTCGTTCACGCCAGCCTGGCCCACGTCCTCTATCGATTACCCCACCGTCAACAGCGTATTCGATTTCGTCTCGCCGCAGTTCTACGACAGCACACCGCTCTCAAGTTTTCTGAGCGCTGGCATTTCCCCGGCCGTGATCGGGTACGGCGCGCAGTTCGAGCCCGGCAACGCCGCTCCCAACACCAGCGCGCAGCAGGTGTGGAACGCCGTGTCGGCCGGCTTCACACATGGCGGGATGCAGTACGGCTACCAAGACATCTTCATGTGGCGGCTCAACTCGGGCAATTACCAGTTCGAGCAGGCGCAGTTCATGATCCTGGGCCAGCTGGCCCGGCTGCCCGCCGGCAACAGTTTCGACGACTCCGCGATCATCGGCGCCGCAGGGAATCCAGCCCTCACCGCGCTGACCATCCGCTCCGGCGATGTGCTCGACGCCCTGCAGGCCACCAATACCGGCACCACGTCCTTCAACACCGGCCCGAACGACGCCAACCTCTACAGCCTTCTGCAGCACGGCGGCAACGGCGGTACCGCACATGCGCTGACCCTACCGCAGAAGGACCCCATCGTGGAGATCTCCGGTTACACCGGCCTCTGGTACGGCTGGCAATGCGTCCTGCAGCTCACTCTGACCGGCAAAAGCGGCAAGACCTACGGCCCCTTCGGCACCATGGCGGGCTCGTTGGGGCGGACCCCCTTCACCCAGACCGCCCCCGCCGGCCAGAGCGTCGTCGCCTTCAGCGGCACCACCCTGACCGTACCGCTGGCGGGAGGGAACCCGACGTCGATCATCGGCAGCTTGAACGCCTTCTTCGGTTGAGCCACACACCGTCTATCGGGCTTGCGCGCGGGGAACCAGGCCCTTTGTGCGCAAAACGTTCGCTTGGCCTTGCTCTGTGCAGGGGCCGAGGCTGTGACGCCAGCCGGTCACAGCCATGTCTTCCGGAAGAATCGGCGGAGCGCTGCGGAATGCGCCCGACTCGTCGATCAATGTCTGCGCTTTCTCGCCCGACGGCCGCCAGGTGCTGTCCGGGTCGGAAGACGGCACGCTCAGGCTGTGGGACGCCGCCACGGGCAAGGTACTGCGGATGTTCGAGGTGGACTATTTTGTAGCGGCTTGCGCCTTCTCGCCCGATGGCCGCCAAATGCTGTCGGGGTGTTTGAACAGCACGCTCAGGCTGTGGGATCCGGTTACGGGCCAATGCTGGAATTGCCGCCACCCGGGCTGCTTGGATGTGTGACATCACTGCTGTCCGGTTAAATGAAGCCGGCCGAAGCTGAGATGCAGCATTGGCGCGGGTTGCAGGACGATTTACCTTGGTGTCGATTTGAACCCTTACGATCAAAAACCGCGTAGTTTTCCGGGCTTGACAACCCCGGGAGGCGCGCGTGAACGTCGGCAAAACCCTGTTCGCCCAAGTCATGGACTTTGTGCCGTGGACGAGCTTCTCTCGCATCGTGCATCGCTACGGCGGCAATTCGGGTGTGCGTACCCTTTCCTGTGCCGAGCAGTTCCGGGCAATGGCATTCGCCCAATTGATTTGGCGCGAGAGCTTGCGCGATATCGAGTTGAGCTTGTCGGCCAATGCCACCAAGCTCTATGCGATGGGCTTTCGCTCCGCCGTCAAGCGATCCACACTGGCCGATGCCAACGAGTCGCGCGACTGGCACATCTGGGCCGATCTGGCTGCGGTGCTGATTCGCCGCGCCCGCAAGCTGTACGCGAGCGATACGCTGGGTGTCGAGTTGGACAACACCGTCTATGCCCTGGACTCCAGCACTGTCGATCTGTGCTTGAGCCTGTTCGGCTGGGCACCGTTCCGCTCCACCAAGGCCGCCATCAAGCTGCACACCTTGTTGGACCTGCGTGGAGCGATCCCGGCCTTCGTCTACATCAGCGATGGCAAGCTGCACGACGTGAATGTGCTGGACATCCTGGTCATGGAAGCCGGGGCCATCTACGTGATGGATCGCGGCTACCTGGACTTCGAGCGCCTGTTCACCATGCATCAGGCCGGCGCCTTCTTTGTCACCCGTGCCAAGGTGGACATGGATGCCCGGCGCGTGTACTCGATCCCCGTCGACCGAAGCAGCGGCGTCATCTGCGACCAGCGCATCATGCTCAACAGCGCGCGCTCGGCCAACAGGTACCCGGAGCACCTGCGGCGCGTCCGATTCAAGGATCCAGAGACTGCCAAGACGCTGGTCTTCCTGACCGACAACACAACCTTGCCGGCACTGACGATCTGCGCGCTCTACAAGAGCCGCTGGACCGTGGAGTTGTTTTTCAAGCGCTTGAAGCATGTGCTGCACCTCGAATCCGTCTCGGGCCTGAGCCAGCAAGCCCCCGTCATCGACGTGGCCGCCAAGGTGCTGGCCGACAACCTCGCTTCGCTAATGTGCCAGACCGCCGAGACGATCCACAACATGCACGCGCGTAGACGCTTCTGCAATCGCCGCTACGCCGCCCGAGCCCTCACTCGCGTGCAACCGTCCGTCTTGATGATGATTGGCGATGTGCTGCGGACGCCGACGTGCAGGCGGTGCGCCTGGCTGGCTATGACGATGCGCAGATCGTCGAGATCGTGCAGCACGTGGCCCTGAACACCTGGACCAACTACATCAATGAGGTTGCACAGACCGAAATCGATTTCCCGGTCGCGCAGGCCCTCGCCGCCTAGGATCTCAGGGCCGCCTGGGCAGGGCCGCCGCATCGGGCAGCACCAGCACCGCCATGCGCACCAGGTGGGAGAGCGAGGCGGCCTGCATCTTTTCGATGATGCGGGCGCGATGCGACTCCACCGTGCGCGTGGACAGGCCCAGCTCATCGGCGATGCGCTTGTTGGGGCGGCCGTCGACCACGTGCCGGAGGATCTCGCGTTCGCGCTCGGTCAGCGTCTCGTAGCGGCCTTGCACCTGCGCACGCTCGCCGTCGGCATCGTGCGATTGCATTGAACGGGCGACGCCCTCGTGCACCCGGTCGAGCAGGGTCTGGTCGTTGAACGGCTTCTCGACGAAGTCGAGGGCGCCCGCCCGCATCGCCCGCACGGCCATCTGGATGTCGCCATGCCCCGTCATCACGATGACCGGCAAGGTGATGCCCGACTGCTGCAGGCGCTCCTGCAGCTCCAGCCCGCTCATGCCGGGCAGGCGCACGTCGAGCACGATGCAGCCGGGCGCACCTGGCTGGTAGCCTTGCAGAAACGCCTGCGCGCTGGAGTACGTGCGCGACTGCAGGCCTACTGAGCGCAGCAGCAGGGCCACGGCGCTGCACACCTCGGCTTCGTCGTCCACCACGTGGACGATGGGATTGGTCATGGTTCTTCCTTCTCCGCTTCAAGCGGCAGCGCCAGGTTGAACAACGCGCCGCCTGCGGGTTGATCGTCCAGCCACAGGCGCCCGCCGTGGGCTTGCGCAATCGAGCGGCTGATGGCCAGCCCCACGCCCATGCCACCGGGCTTGGTGGTGAAGAAGGCGTCGAACACACGCTCCGCACACTCGGGCGGTATGCCGGGCCCGGTGTCGCGCACGCTCATCACCACGTCGCTGTGCACGCGCCGGGTCGACACCGTGAGCACCCGCGCGGCGGGTGGCTGCAATTGCTGCATCGCCTCGATGCCGTTGCGCACGAGGTTGAGCACGATCTGCTCGATCTGGATGCAATCGACCGCCACCCGGGGCAGGCTCTCGGCCAGGTCGAGCTGCAACTGCACGCCGCATTGGCTGGCCTCGCTGCGGCACAGGTCGGCCACTTCGGTCACGATGAAGTTGGGCGCCACCGGCGTGGCACGCACCTCCTCCTTGGCGATGAAGCTGCGCAGCCGGCGGATGATCTCGGCCGCGCGCTCGGCCTGTGCGGCCACCCGCTCCAGCGTGTCGCTCAGCTCAGCGGGTTGCGCGCCGCGCGCCAGCAGGCGCCGGCTGGCCTGCGCGTAGGTGCGCACCGCGGTGAGCGGCTGGTTGATCTCATGCGCAATGGCCGAGGCCATTTCCCCCATCGCGCTGACGCGGCCCACGTGCGCGAGCTGCTGCAGATGCTGGCGGCCTTGCTCCTGCGCGCGCAGGCGGTCGGTCACGTCGCGGCCCACGGCCAGCACGGCGTCCATCCGGCCCTCGGCGTCGAACATGGCCTTCTGCGACCAGCCGACGCAGCGCCAGCCCTGCGCCGTGAACACGAGTTCCTCGAAGCGGGCTTCGTGCGGCGGCACCGGCAGCACACTCCAGGCGGCCTGGAACCGCCCACGGTCCTCGTCGGCCACGGCCGGCCGGAACGGTTGACCGATCAACGCGGCTTCGTCCGCGCCGAACAGGCGGCAGAACGACGGGCTGACGAACTGCAGGCGCTGCGCGCCGTCGTACTTGACCACCACGTCGGTCTGGTGCTCCACCAGCAGGCGGTATTTTTCTTCGCTGGCCCGCAGCACGTCTTCGGCACGCTTGCGGCGCAACTCGGCCGAGGCGCGCGAGACGAAGATCTGGAACAAGGGGTTGTCGAGGATGCCGGGGTCGATGGGGCCTTGGGTTTCGAACACCACGTGGCCGATCACGCACTGGCCGGCCGTGTCGTGGATGGGCGCACCGATGTAGCCGTCCAGGTCCAGGCGGCGGGCGCCGGGGAAGTTGTTGCCCAGGCCTTCGGGAATGCAGACCAGGCGCCCGTCGCGCAGCGCTTTTTCGCAGGGGGTGCCGGCCACGGCGAACTCGATGTTGGGCCGCATCGCGGCGTCGAACCAGTAGGCCAGCGTGCGCACGCGCGTGATCGGCATGTCCATGCATTCGCCGATGAAGCCGCGCCGCAGGCCGAACGCCTCGGCCAGGTGGCGCATCAACGTGGCGAAGAAATCGCCGCCGGTCAGCGGGGCGGTGGCGCGCGCGATCCAGCGCAGCATGTCGTCGTCGCCGCGACGGCGCAGCGGCTGCGACACCGACAGGGCCACGCCCTCGGTGCGGCCCGAGGGTCCGGCGACGGGGCGCAGCGTGGTTTCGACCGCCAGGCTGCGGCCATCCAGGCCGTGCACGCTGCACGCGCAGGAGCCGGCCTCGCCGCGGCTGGCCCGCTCGAACGCAGCGTCCCAGCGGGCCAGGCCATCGGCCGCGACAAGCCCGCGCCAAGCCCGGCCCGCCAAGGCGGCGGCCGGGTCGCCCAGCAGGGTGGCCAGGGCCGGGTTGGCGAGGCACAAGCGGCCCTCCAGGTCGAGCCAAGCCACCGCATGCTCCAGTGTGTGCAGCAGTAGCGCGTGCGAGGGGTGGGGGGTGGGGTCGTTCATCACGTGCACCTTTCATTCTCCAGGACGCCGGGCCGCGCCGGCATCCGTAGCGGCCGCAAGCGCTGTGTGGCGGGCACGGATGGTCGGCAGGACGCCGGCCTCCTACAGTGTTCTGCATGGGTGAGTTCGCACATCGCTTCGACGCTGTCCCTCTGCCGGCCGGCGCGGGGATTGGGCTGCGTTCGGCCCACTATGCCGAGTTCCTGGCCACGCGGCCCGCACTGCCTTTGGTCGAAGTGCACAGCGAAAACTACTTCGCGGGCGGCCGCCATCTGGACGTGCTGCTGGCCGTGCGGCGGGATACCGCGGTCAGCCTGCATGGCGTGGGCTTGTCACTGGGCTCGGCCGACCCGCTGAGCGAGCGGCACCTTGCGGCGCTCAAGTCACTGGTCGATCGGGTCGAGCCCGTCCTGGTGTCCGACCACCTGTGCTGGAGCTCCATCGGCGGCGTGTACGCCAACGACTTGCTGCCGCTGCCCTACACCCGCGAGGCGCTGGCCCACGTGGCCGAGCGGGTCGACCGGGTGCAGCAGTGCCTGGGCCGGCGCCTGCTGGTCGAGAACGTGTCGAGCTACCTGGAGTTCACCGCCTCGGAGTGGACTGAATGGGACTTCCTGGCCGAGCTGGCGCGGCGCTCGGGCTGCGGGGTGCTGCTCGACATCAACAACATCCACGTGAGCGCCACCAACCATGGTTTCGACCCGCTGGCTTATCTGCGGGCGATGCGGGCAGACACCGTGGGCGAGATGCACCTGGCCGGCTACAGCGTGAACCGGGTGCAGGGCGAGGACGGGCGCGAGACCGAGATCCTGATCGACACCCACAGCCGCCCCGTCAGCCCGCCGGTGTGGGCCTTGTACGAGACGGCGCTGCGCTGGCTGGGCCCCAAGCCCACCGTGGTGGAGTGGGACGCCGACCTGCCGCCGCTGAGCGGGTTGCTGGCCGAAGCCGGCCAGGCCCAGCGCTGCCTGCACGGGGCCGCCGATGCTGCGTGAGCTGCAAACCGACCTGATGGAGTCGCTGTTCGGGCGCTCCGAGGACGCGTTGCGGCACATCGAAGGCGGCCGGCTCGCGCCCCAGCAGCGGCTGTCCATCTACCGCCACAACCTGTTCGACAGCCTGGGCGCGGCGCTGGCCGCGGTATATCCCACTGTGACGCAACTGGTGGGCGAAGACTTCTTCCGCTTCGCGGCGCACGCCTACATCCGGGCCCATCCGTCGCGCAGCGGCAACCTGCATGACTTCGGCGCGCAGTTGCCGGCGTTCCTGGCGCAGTTCGAGCCGGCGCGCGGCCTGGTGTACCTGGCCGACAGTGCCCGGCTCGACTGGGCCTGGCACCAGGTGTTCCATACCACGGCGCTGCCCGCGGCCGATGCGGCCGGGGTGCTGGGCCGCATTGCGGCGCTGCCCGACGACATGCGGCTGTGCCTGCGCCTGGGCTGGCAGCCTGCGGCGCTGTTGCTGGCCTCCCCCTACCCGGTGCTGCGCATCTGGCAGGCCAACCAGCCGGGCGCCGAGGACCAGGAGGTCGACCTCGACGTGGGCGGCGACTGTGTGCTGGTGGCCGCCCGCCGCGGCGAGGTGGTGCTGGAGCGCCTGGATCCCACCGAACATGCCTTGCTGCAGGCACTGGCCAGCGGTGCCGGACTGGGCGAGGCGGTGGCAGCGGCGCTGGCCCTGGAAGCGGGTTTCGACGTGGCAGGCGCGATTGCCCACCATCTCACGGCGGGCACGCTGGTGAGCTTGCGGGAGGCGGCATGATCACCCCCCCGTCGGCCCAGGCGGCGGTGCAGTTTGCCGAGGCGGCCCTGCAAGTGCTGGCCACGCGGGCGGAGTTCCGGGCCGCGCTGTGCGGCGGGCCGTCGCTTACCGGCATGCTGGCGGCCCTGCACGGGCTGCCGGCGTTCCACCGTATCGACTGGCGCGGCGTGCAGATCTTTGCGGTGGACGATGGCTGGGACGAGCCCTCGTCACAGGCGCTGAGCGGTCTGCCGCTGCCCCGCGGCCATGTGCACCGTCCACGCAGTGCCGACATCTCGCCGGTCGATTCGGCCCGCCACTACGAGCACACCTTGCGCACCCAGTTCGGCTTGCAGGCGGGTGAACTTCCGGTGTTCGATTGGGTGCTGTTGGCGGCTGAGGCCGCGGCGTACGAGGGGCTGGCCGGAGACGCGGCCCACCTGGTAGTGGCGCAGCCGCGGGTGATGCTGAGCCGGGCGGTGTTGCAGGCTGCCGCTCAGGTCTTCTCGCCCAGCACCGCCAAGTCCAGCGGCGCGGCCACACCCCCCACCGGGCGCCCCATGCGCAGCGGTTTGTCGCCCCGGTAACCCTGGGCTTGCGCCAGCTCATAGAGGGCTTGTGTGGCCAGGGCACGGGTCTGCTCGGCCTTGTTGTGCTTCTCCAGCTTGGCCGCCAGATTCACCGCGTCGCCGATCACGGTGTATTCAAGCCGCTGCCCGTCGCCGATGATGCCGAACACCACGCTGCCGTGGGCCAGCCCGGCCCCCACGTCGGGGGCGGCCAGGCCCTGGGCCAGGCGCCGGGCGCGCCAGGCATCGACGGCCTGCAGGAGGGCGTCGACCGCGTGCAGCGCATG
>Ga0307516_10006730_pt1 | contig 13433 bp, 15 predicted proteins | sample 19_EM_MG_FD_203310 | JGI IMG/M metagenome (GOLD analysis project Ga0307516, IMG submission 203310) | Populus trichocarpa ectomycorrhiza microbial communities from riparian zone in the Pacific Northwest, United States - 19_EM | ecosystem: Host-associated > Plants > Roots > Unclassified | place... | reverse complement strand
AGCTGGCGCATCAGAGCAGGTCTGGCCCGGTAGTAGACCCAACTCGCCCGGCGCTCGGCGTCGACCAGGCCGGCTTCCCGCAGCACCTTGAGGTGATGCGAGATCGTCTGGCCGGTCAACTCGAACGCCGGGGTGAGGTCGCAGACACAGATCTCACCACCCGGGGCCGAGGCGATCATCGACATCAACTGCAACCGGATCGGATCACCGAGGGCCTTGAACGCGACCGACAACACCCCGGCCACCTGCGCCGGGACGCGGGTCTGTGCCATCGGCGGGCAGCACGGCACGCCCGCGTCGAGGTCGATCACGGTGAGCGGCGACGCTGATTTCGACATGCTTCGAGGTTGACAGATATCGAATCCGCGTGCAACTGTCGGTTTCGACAGTCATCGAGTTCGACATGGATCGAAGTCGAGTGAGTCTTCCGGAGGTCCGTCATGTTCCGCATCACCCGCCGCGCCGCCCGCCTTTCCGGCGTCCAGTTCTGCGACAGCTGCGCCGAGGTCACCACGGCCGCCGAACGCGCCCGGCTCCACCGAGAACGCACCGTCACCCGCGCGCTGGCGCAGATGCGGCCCCGCTGACCTGCGTCCCACCACATCCGATCGTCCAGCAGTTCCCTGACCCGTGAAGGAGTACGACCATGAGTGACACCCAGACCCCCGGCGGTTTCACCGGCAACCCGACCGCAGCGCTGACCGCCACCGGTACCGGCGGCTGCTGCGGCAACCCGCCCCAGGCCACCCTCACCCTCCCGGACCCCACCGAGGCAGCCGGGCCGTGTTGCGGCACAGCGACCGACGCGGCAGCGGAGGGTTCCTGCTGCGGCAGCACCGCCAAGGCCGACGCCGTCGCCTCCGGCCAGGGCTGCTGCGGATGAACACCGCGACCGGCCCGGCGGACGGCCTAGACCTGCTGCTGGCCGAGGTGGACGGCGGGCGCATGGCCGCCACCGTGGCCAGGCTGGCGGATGAGTCGTTCGCCGGGCGGCCCGTCGGCACGCCCGGCGGGGCGGGGGCCCGCGCCTGGCTCGGCCAACACCTCGCCGACCTGGACGCCACTGTCAACTTCGAGCACTTCCCGGTCCCATCCGTACCCGAGATCTACGCCGCGCCGACCGTTTCCTGGCACGACGGCGCCGATGTTCGGCACCTGGAGTTCGGCCGCGACGTGGCCCTGCACCTCGCCTCGGCGGAGCAACCACTGTTGCTGCGCGGGGATCTCGCCGTCGCGGGGCACGGCGACCCGGCCGGGCGGTGGCTGCTCGTCCCGGCCGGGATGAGCCTGTTCGACGCGCACAGCCATGCGGATGGTGCGGCCGGGCTGCTGATCGGCCGTGGTGTGGACGCCGACGGCTGGCAGTACACGATGCTGGCCGGCCCGAACCCGGGACCACTGCCGATCCTGACGCTCGACATGGCAACCCACACCGCACTCCAGCGGGCGGCCGAGTCGGGCCGGGGTTGGCTTGCCGGCACCGCGCCGATCCGTCGCCTCGACGTGCGCGCCGCGAACGTACACGGCCGCTGGCGCACTTCAACCGAGGGCGGGGTGGAGCTGTTGTTGACCGCGCACTACGACGGGGTCGGTGACCATCCCGGGCTGCGGCAACCGGCGGCGGCGGACAACGGCAGCGGCGTCGCCGTCGTCCTGGAAGCCGCCCGCATTCTCGCCCCGGCCCTGCCCGCCGCTGTCGGGCTGTCGGTGGCGTTGCTAGACGGCGATGAGGCCGGCGCGCTCGGTTCGGCCCATCACGCTGCCCAACTGCGCCGCGACGGCGCCCGGCCGCTGGTCGTCAACGTCGACGGCGCCGGGCATTTGCGGCAGGCCGCCGCCGTCGAGGCCGGCGGCCCGGCGCACGCGCTGCTCGCCGCGCTTGATCAGGCCGGCCGGCACACCGGGCTACCCCTGGTGGCCGGTCCGGTGGCCTCCGACAACCGCCGCTACGCCGCCGCCGGTCTCGCGGCGGTCGGGATCGGCGCCGGGATGGCCGGCTACCACAGCCCGGCCGACACCCCGGACCGCGTTGACATCGCCACCATGATCGCCCTTGCCCGGCTCGTCGTGGCCACCGGCCGGCTCGCCGCGACCGCGCAGGCTACAGTTTCATCGTCGATCGGCGATAGACGATGAGGTTGGTGAGTGATGGCCGAACTGCTGGATCGGGCGGTAGCCGAGGAGTACGCCTCCTGGTTCCGGGCGCTCGCCGACCCGTCCCGGGTGCAGATCGTGGAGTACCTGGCCCGGCAGGCCCGGCCGATGAGCGTCGGGGAGATCGTCGCCGCGGTCGGGCTGGCGCAGTCGACGGTCTCGCAGCATTTGAAGATTCTTGCCGAGGTGCGGTTTGTGCTGGTGGAGCCGGTCGGCAACGCCCGGCACTACCGGATCAACACCCGCTGCATCGACTGCTTCCCGTCGGCCGCCGACGTGGTGATGGGCCGACCCGCACCCATCCCGGCCGGAGGCTGCTCATGATCCGGGTGACGGTCCGGCCGATGCGGGCTACGGACGCCAAACAGGTCCTCGCCATCTACCAGGCCGGTATGGACAGCGGCAACGCCAGCTTCGAGCACACCGCACCCGAGTGGGCGGCGTTCGACGCGGCGAAGCTACCCGAGCACCGGTTCGTCGCGGTCGACACCATCGGCACGGTGCTCGGCTGGGTCGCGGTCTCCGCCGTGTCCTCCCGGTCCGTCTATGCCGGCGTGGTCGAGCATTCGGTCTACGTCGACCCCGCCGCCCAGCGCCGGGGTGCGGGCCGGGCGCTGCTGGAGGCGTTGATCGTCTCGACCGAGGCGGCCGGGATCTGGACCATCCAGTCCGGAGTCTTCCCGGAGAACACCGCCAGCCTCGCCGTCCACCACGCCGCCGGGTTCCGGACCGTCGGCATCCGCGAGCGCATCGGGCGGCACGAAAGCCTCGGCAACCGCTGGCGCGACGTGATCTTCATCGAACGCCGCAGCCCTCATGTCATTTGAACCTCCCACGCAGCTGATCGAGATCGTCTCCTAGACAGGAGTTGTTGTGAGTACTCGTTTCGAGGACCTGCCGGTGGTCGTCATCGGCGCCGGGCCGGTCGGGTTGGCCGCCGCCGCGCACCTCGCGGAACGCGGCATCGGATTCACCGTGCTGGAGGCCGGTGACGGCCCAGCCGCCGCCGTCCGCCAATGGGGACACATCCGGGTCTTCTCCCCGTGGCGGTTCAACATCGACGCCGCGACGGCCCGGCTGCTCGCTGAGGCCGGCTGGGTCCGCCCGGACGACGACAAACTACCCACCGGCGCTCAGCTCGCCGCCGACTACCTGCAACCCTTCGCCGACCTGCCCGCCGTCAAGTCGCAGATCCGCTACGACGCCCGCGTGACAGCTGTGACCCGGCTCGGCCTTGACCGGGTCCGCACAGCCGGCCGCGACACCACCCCGTTCCTGATCCGGCTCGCCACCGGCGACGACGTGCTCGCCCGCGCCGTCATCGACGCCTCCGGCACCTGGGACACCCCGAACGTGCTCGGCGCCTCCGGCATCCCCGCCCACGGCGAAACCGAGGCGGCTCCCTTCATCGAGCACGCCCTGCCCGACATCCTCGGCACCGACCGCGACCGGTTCGCCGGCAAGCGCGTCCTGGTGGTCGGTGCCGGATACTCCGCCGCCAACACCCTGCTGCTGCTCGCCGACCTCACCGAACAGGCACCCGGCACCCACGTCACCTGGGCGATCCGGGCGACCAGCCCGGCGCGCACCTACGGCGGCGAGAGCGCCGACGCGCTACCCGCCCGCGGCGCCCTCGGCACTGTCCTGCGCGAACATGTCGAAGCCGGCACCATCCAGCTCGTCACCGGCTTCGCCGTCCAAAGCGTCACAGCACTCCCGGACGGCGGGGTGGAGCTGTCCGACGGCACCCGCACGATCACCGCCGACCGGGTCGTCTCGGCGACCGGGTTCCGCCCCGACCACAGCATCACCGCCGAGCTGCGCCTCGACCTCGACCCGATCATGGGCGCCAGCCGCACCCTCGCCCCGCTGATCGACCCGAACGAGCACTCCTGCGGCACCGTGCCACCACACGGCGTCGACGAACTCGCCCACCCCGAACCCGGCTACTACGCCATCGGCGCCAAGTCCTACGGCCGCGCACCCACGTTCCTGCTCGCCACCGGCTACGAACAGGCCCGCTCCGTCGTCGCCGCACTCGCCGGGGACTGGCAGGCAGCCCGCGACGTCCAGCTCGACCTGCCCGAAACCGGGGTATGCAGCAGCACCGTGCCGGTAGACAGCGACCGGATCGACAGCAACGACAGCGGCTGCTGCGGCACACCGACCGCCCAAACCGTCACGATCTCGGCCGGGCGGGGTCTGGCGACCGGGCTCGCCGGTGGGCTGCTGTCCGCGCCGTTGACCCTGCTACCCGTCGCCGCGCCCGCCTCGGACGAGCAGGCCAGCGGCTGCTGCAGCTGACCCGGTGCTCCGGGCGACACGAACCTCAAGGGTGGCCGCCGGCCTGCCGGTGGGCGGCCGCCCGCCGGGCGGGCGGGGCTGGTCGTTCGTGGCCCAACCAACCTCGGGTAGCCGGGTGACACCGGTGATCAGGAAGAACAGCACCAGCACCGCCAGCAACACATCGGCGACCCGGCGGCTGACCCGATGCACCCGCTCCGCCACAGCCGGACGGCGGCGGCGCAGCAGCATGCCCACGACGACGGGCACCACCTGACCCAACAAGCCCCCCCACGACCAGCACCACACCGCCGAGGCCGGCGGGCACGAGATCCTCGCCGGCGACCCACGCCCACAACGGCACGCTGAGCAACCCCAACGGCGCGTACACACCCTGCAACGCGGCCCCGACCGCGAGATCACCCCGCGCACGCAAGGTCAGCAACGCACCCGTACCGCCCCCCGGCGCGGCAGCGGCCAACACGATCCCCAACGTGGCGTCCGAGCCCACCCCGACCAGCCGCGCGAGCAGCACCGCGAGGCCCGGGACAACGACGACGTTGACCAGGACCGCCAGCACCGGCACCACCGGCCGGTCGGCCAGCGCGCGGAAGTCAGCAGCGCGCAACGTGGTGCCGACCGGCAGCATCGAGGCCACCAGCAGCAGCGCCAGGGCGGCCGTGCTCACCGGCCCACACGCAGCGCCGGTGCACCCTGCGAGGCGAGCGCCTTCAGCACGTGGGCGGCGTCGCGGCCGACACCGCGCAGCGTGGCCGACGCGAAGCTGCGCTGCCGCTCCAAGCCGACGAAGCCCAGCCCCGGCACCGTGGTCGACACACCCCCGTCATGCAGCGGATTACCCCTATCGTCCAGCGCGGCGCTGCCGTTCAGGAAGGGCAGGTCCGGCCGGAACCCGGTCGCCAGGATGACCGCGTCGACCCGCTCGCGGATGCCGTCGGCCCACACCACGCCGTCACCGTCGAGCCGCGCCAGCGGCCGATGATCCGGCTTCCCGGCCGCCACGGCGGCGCGGTACCGGCCGTCGTCGGTTCCAGGATCAGGCCGTACGTAGAGGGCGGCGATGCCTTTGGGCGCGTACATCTTGTGCCCGGCCAGGGTGAGCAGGTCGACGCCGAGCGCGGCGACGTCGATGGGGATTTTGCCGGCGGCTTGAGCGGCGTCGGTGTACAGCAGCGCGCCGTGGGCGTGGGTGATGGCGGCGAGTTCGGCGATCGGCTGGATGGTGCCGGTCTCGTTGTTCGCCAGCATGATCGACACGAGGGTGGTGTGCGGACCGATCGCCGCTTGCAGGTCGGCCGGGTCGACCAGGCCGTGCCGGTCGACGGGCAGGACGGTCACCTCGACGTCGTGCAGGCGGTGCAGAGCGTGGCAGGTGGCCAGCACGGCGGGGTGCTCAGTGGCCTGGGTGATCACCTGCCGCCGGTGGTCGGTGGCGGCGAGGAGGGTGCCGCGGATGGCGAGGTTGTCGGCCTCGGACCCGGAGCCGGTGAACACGATCCCGGCCGGGTCGCCGCCGATCAGCGCGGCCACCTGGCCTCGGACGGTGGCCAGTGCTTGCGCGGGGGTGGTGGCGTAGCGGTGGGCGCTGGACGGGTTACCGAACCGGGTGTCCAGGTGGGGCTGCATCGCGGTAACGACGGCCGGGTCGACGGGTGTGGTGGCGTTGTAGTCCAGGTAGATCGGCTCGCCGTGCAGCGCGGGATGCGTTCTCATCGTCGTCAGCTTCCCGCCGCGGCCGGTCGCGCCTGGCGTTGATCGCGCGGGTGGGTTTCGTACATGCGGACGGCGACGATGATCCCGGAGACGGCGGTGATGGCGGCGACCACCCAGATCGCGGCGCGGATGCCGAAAAGGTCGGCGGTGATCCCAGCGATCAGGGCGCCGATGGCGTAGCCGAGGTCGCGCCACAGCCGGTAGGCGCCGACGGCGCGGGCGCGCCAGGTGGGGTGGGCGACGTCGCCGATGACCGCGAGCAGGGTCGGGTAGACCATGGCGGTGCCGGCGCCCATGAGCACGGCCGCGATCGCCCACGGGGTGAAGCCGGTGGTCGCGGCGACCACGGCGATGCCAACGGCCTGCAGCAGCATGCCGGCGGCGATGAGCCATTTGCGGCCGCAGCGGTCCGACAGTGCGCCGGTGAGCATCTGCCCGGCTCCCCACACCGCCGGATACAAGGCGACCAGGACGCCGACGCGGGCGACGCCGAGCCCGGAGGTGGCAAACAGGATCGGGTAGAGACCCCAGGCGAGGCCGTCGTTGAGGTTGTTGACCAGGCCGGCCTGGCTGGCGGCGGAGAGGGCCCTTTCGCGGAAGCTGGTGAGGGTGAAGATCTGCCGGCCGGTCAGATCCTCGTGGTGGCCGCCGTCGCGGTGGGTGGTGGCCTCGTGCCGGGCGTGGTGATGGGTCTCGCGGACGAACAGGGTGGACAGTCCGAGGCCGAGGGCGGCGAACGCGAGGCCGAGCAGGAACGGCGTCGGGCGCAGGCCGTGCGCGGCGGCCAGAGCGCCGGTCGCTGCGGAGGTGGCGGCGAGGGCGAGGTAACCGGCGGCCTCGTTGAATCCCATGGCCAGCCCGCGCCGGGCGGGTCCGACGAGGTCGATTTTCATGACGATGGTGGTGGACCAGGTCAGGCCCTGGTTGACGCCGAGCAGGATGTTCGCGGCAATGACCCACCACCACGACGGTGCCCAGATCAGCAGCAGCGGCACGGGTAGGCCGACCAGCCAGCCGGCGACCAGGACCGGTTTGCGGCCGTACCGGTCCGACAGAGCACCGGCGGCCAGGTTGGTCGCCGCTTTGGTGACGCCGAACGCGACGATGAACGTCATTGAGGCGGTGAACGCGCTCAACGCGAACACCTGGTCGGCGAGCAGCGGAAGAACCGTGCGTTCTTGGCCGATCATCCCGCCGACCAGAGCGTTGACCGCGACCAGCAGCATGAACTGCGGCAGGTTCGCGCGCAGGCCCAGCCGTGGCGGCGCCGGGGTCGAGGAGGTGGCGGTCATCGGCGGATGGTCAGGGTGCGGCCGGTGGTCTTCGCCCAGTCGTCGGGGCTTCCGGCGAGGATGGACGTCTCGTGGTGGCCGGCGCGTTCGAGCAGGCTGGTGGCGGTGGCGGCACGCTCCCCGTGCCCGCACATCACCGTCGCGGGGCCGGTGGGCAGGTCGCTGGCGTGTTCGGCGAGGCTGCCGAGCTCGATCAGATGCGCGCCGGGCAGGTGCCCACCGGCCACCTCGCTGGCCTGCCGCACGTCGACCACAGTGGTCGTGTCCATTTCGGCGGGGCTCACGACGGGAGTGGTGGCGAGTTGTCCGCCGGCGGCCGTCCACGCGGCGACGCCGCCGGCGAGTTCACCGACGATCGTGGTGTGACCGACGTTGAGGGCGGACCAGAGAATGTCGGCGGGGTCTTGGCCGGGGTCGCGGACGACGACGATCGGCACGCCCGGCTCGGCGAGCCAGCCCAGCCAGGTCGCGTACTGGGCGCGTAGCGGGATGGCGAGCGAATTAGGGAGGTGCCCAGCGGCGTAGTCGGCGACCGGGCGTACGTCGACGGCGATGGCGCCGTCACCGAGCAGCCGGCGTACCCGGGCCGCGTCGAGCGGGGCGAGCAGCGGCGCCGTGGTGACGAGCTGGCCGTGGCGGTTGAGTTCGCCGAGCCGGGCGAAGTACGCCGGATACGAGCCCAGGCTGTCGAGCAGCATCCGCACGAAGGTGTCCTCGTCCGGTGCTTGCAGCAGCGGGTTGCCGGTCTTCTGCTCGCCGATGGTGGAAGTACGCGCGGCGCCGGGCGGTGCGGAGCAGAACGAGCCCGCCCCGTGGGTCGGCCACACCGCCGTGCTGTCGACGAGGGCGGCGAGCCGGTGCAGGGAGGCGTACTGGGCGCGGGCCAGCTGTTCGGTGCGCTCCGGGCTGATCAGGTCGGTGCGGGCGGCGGAGCCGACGATCAGCGACCCGCCGGTGAACACCCCGATCTCCGTCGCGCCGTCCAGCAGGAGGAAGGACAGGTGCTCGGGGGTGTGGCCGGGGGTCGCCAGGGCGCGCAGCCTCAGCCCGCCGAGGTCGACCTCGTCGCCGTCACCCAGCGGCTGGTGGTCGAAGGTCCGCTGCCCGGCGGCGGAGGCGAGGATCTGCGCGCCGTGGTCGTGGGCGAGTTGCCGGGCGCCGGACAGGAAGTCGGCGTGCAGATGAGTCTCGGCCGCGTACGCGATGCGCAGGCCGCGTTTCGTGGCGGCGGCGTCGGCGGCCCGCAGGTCCAGGGACGGGTCGACCGCGAGAGCGCGGCCGTCGCCGAGATCGAGCAGGTAGGCACTGTTACCCAACCCTTCATCCACCAGCGGGATCAACCTGTCGTCCATGCGCGTCACGCCCTCCTCCGGGGTCCGGGTGGCGGCCACCCCACCTCATCTCCTACACTATTCCATAGAACTTTGGAGGATGATGGCATTGGGTGACCGCGAGCACAAGACCGCGCTGTTCGACCAGTTCGCCCGGGTCGGCAAGGCTCTGGCGTCCGGCAAACGCCTGGAGCTGCTGGATCTGCTCGCCCAGGGTGAACGCGACGTCGCCTCCCTGGCCGCTGCTGCGGATCTGGGCGTGACCAGCGCGTCGGCGCACCTGCAGACGCTGCGGCAGGCGAACCTGGTCACCACGCGCCGCGACGGCACCCGCATCCTGTACTCCCTGGCCGGGCGCGACGTCGCCGACCTGTACGCCCGGCTACGCGAGGTCGCCCAGTCACACCTGCCCGACGTCGAAGCCGCCCGCGTCGCCTACCTCGGCGACGACGGCGGCCAGCCGGTCACCCGCGACGAGTTGCAACAGCTGGCCAAGACCAGCACCGTGACCGTGCTGGACGTGCGCCCATCCGAGGAGTACACGGCCGGGCATATCCCCGACGCGATCGGCATCCCCCTCGACGAACTGGCCGACCGCCTCGCGGATCTGCCCGACGACGGGCAGATCGTCGCCTACTGCCGCGGCAAGTACTGCGTGCTCGCCCACGACGCCGTCCGGCTCCTGCACGCCCACGGCCGTGATGTCGCCCGACTGGAAGACGGGATGCTCGAATGGCGCCTGGCCGACTTACCCGTCACCGCCTGAACCGACTCACTCACGGCCAAGCTACCCATCGCGCCCACCCATCATGATCCGGCCGGCGGTGCGTCGGTTCCGCGCAGGCCACCGGTTGCCGATTCACTACGTGGCCGTGCGCCAGGCCCGCTCGATCACGCCGATGAGCGTGGGCTGCTCGACCTCGATGCCCTCGGCCAGGCGTGCCGCGGCGTGCACCGTCAGCCACGAATCCACCTGCGGCAACCGATACCGCGAGCCGCCGTACGTTCGCGCGTACCCGTGGGCGAACACCGAACGCCCGGCCGCCATCAGCCCCCGAGTGATCAGCGGCGTGCCGGGCAGCGGATCGGCCCACCGCAGCAGCAACAGCGTGCGCGCATGATCGGCTTCGGGCACACCACGGGCCGCGTTCGCCCAGTCGATGACACCGACCCGGTCGGCAGCGACCAGAACGTTGCCGGGGTGAAAGTCGCCGTGACACAGGCGGTCCCCGGTCGCTAATCCGTCGAGGACCCGCAATGCGAAAGCCCGCAACGGTGCCGGAAGGGCTACGTCTTGGATGCGGGCGGCCAGGACCTGGCGGAGGTCAGGAAGATCTTCCGGTGCCTGGACCTCGTGGACGGCAAGGTGGGCCTTGGCTAACGCCCGCGCGAGGGCGAGCACCCGCCACGGTTGGCGTGGCAGCAGGCCCAGCATGTCCGTCCCGCCCAGCCGCTCCAACACCAGCCCCGGGCGGCCATCGCGGTCCACGACGTCGAGCAGCCTCGGGGCGAGGCCGTGTCCGTCCAGCGCCGCCAATGCCACGGACTCAGCATGGTGCCCGAGGTATCCGGGACGGTAGAGCTTGACGACCGCGTCGTCACCCCACGCATACACCTCGGCCTCGCGGCCCTCGCCGACCTTGGGTCCGATCACTGCAGCACCTCCCGCGGCCGGTTGGTGCGTCACGATGCGACCGGCTTGCGCGCGAGGATGCGTTCGATCGTGCCGGCCTTGAGCCTCTCGGTCTCGACGATGTCGAACCCGGCCGCCCGCACGAGTGGCAGTTGCCGGCGGGTGAAGTGCTCACCGGCGGCGCGGATCGTCACCCGTTCGAGCAGCCACTGCGCCGCCCGGATCGGCGGCCAGGTGCTGCCGATGTGGTCGAGCAGCAGCAACCGTCCACCGGGCACCAGCACCCGCCACATCTGACCGATCGCGGTGGCCGGGTCGGGAATCGTGCACAGCGACAGCCCGCAGACCACAGTGTCGAACAACGCGTCGTCGAACGGCAGCGCCTCGGCGTCGCCGGCGCGCAGGTCTACCGCGCGGCCGAGGTCGGCGGCGCGCTTGGTGGCGATGGCCAACATCGCCGGGCTCAGCTCGATCCCGGTCACGGACACGTCGGCCGGGTAGAAGGGTAGGTTGCGGCCGGTGCCGACGGCCACCTCCAGGACCCGGCCCTGGACGCGGACGCCGAGCCATTGCCTGCCGCCGCCGAACCAGACCCGCTCCAGGAAGGCGATCTGTTTGTCGTAGCCCGGGGCCGACTTCTCCCAGGCGCGTAGGACCTTGGCGGTTTCGTCTGGCTTCGTAGGCACGATGCGCTCCAACCGGTCAGGAGGTGTTGGGTAGGGAGTCGAAGCCGCCGATTGAGGCTGCCGCTGTGATGACTCCGGCGATGACGTGCCGGACCCGGTCGGCGGCAAGGTCCGGGTCGGGTTGCCCGGCATCGAGCCAGGCGATGATCGACTCGATCGCCGCGGTCGGCGCCAGTTGGGCGGCCCACCGCGCCCACCGCTGATCGGCGACGACGGTCGAGATCTGCAGCAGGGCGATCTCGGTGATGTCGTTGCGGAACCGCTCGGCCAGAGCCTTGAACTCCGGCTCGCGGGCGGCGTGCGCGAACAGCAACCGGAACCCGTCCGGTTCAGCGATCGCAGCCTTGAGCAGTCCGTCGATGCTGGCGTCGGTGAACCCGCCCACCGGCTCGGCCACATGATCGGACAACACCGCGCAGAACCGGTCCAAGGCAGCCTGATACAGGTCGGTCTTCGAGTCGAAATGCCGGTACAGCAGGACCCGGGTGATGCCGGCCTCGGCGGCGATGTCATCCAGGCCGGTCGCGGTGAACCCGTTACGGGCGAACGCTGTGGTCGCCGCCGCGAGGATCTGCTCGCGGCGCTGAGCACGCGGCAGCCGCCGCACCGGCTCCGGCTTCGCATCCACCACCGCGGCCACCCTTCGACTTGTTGACTCGAAAGTGTACTAAAGCCTATGTTCACTTTCAAGTACACAACGGTGGAGGCTCCCCATGGACGCGATCATCGCCGTGGACGAACTGACCAAGCAGTTCCGCGACGGCACCACCGCCCTCAACGGACTGAACCTGAGCATCCCGCCCGGGGTCATCTACGGCCTGCTCGGCCCCAACGGCGCGGGCAAGACCACCCTGATCCGCATCCTGGCCACCCTGCTGCGGCCCGGCACCGCCCGGGTGGCCGGATATGACGTCGCCGGCCATCCCGCGGCGGTCCGTGAACGCATCGGCCTCGCTGGGCAGTTCACCGCTGTCGACGACCACCTCACCGGTCGGGAGACCATCGCGATGATCGGCCGCCTCTACGGCCTGTCCCGCCGCGACGCCCGCGCCCGCACCGAGCAGGTGCTCCAGCGCATCCACCTCGACGACGCGGCCGACCGGCAGGTCAAGACACCCGACGGCCCCCTCACGCTGCGGCGCACACTGCGGCTACTCGACATACGTGTACTGGCTTATCCCCGGCATCCTCGCCCAGTCCGCGGTCTTCGGCTCCGCGCTCACCGCATACGGCCTCAACAACGACACCACCACCGGCGTCCTCGACCGGTTCCGGTCCCTGCCCATGGCCCGCTCCGCCGTCCTCGGCGGGCGGACCCTGTCCGATCTGGTCCGCTAAACGTTCATCCTCAGCCTGCAACTGGCCGTCGGCATCCTGCTCGGCTGTCGCTGGCAGAACGGATTCACCGACCTGCTCGCCGCCATCGCCGTCGCCCTCGCCTTCGGGTACGCCTGCTCCTGGCTGATGGCCTACATCGGCCTGACCATCCGCAACAGCGAAGTCATCCAAGCCGCTATCTACCTGGTGGTCTTCCCGATGACCCTGACCAGCTCGGTGTTCCTGCCCACCCAGACAATGCCCGGCTGGCTGCAAGCCTTCGCCGAACACCAACCCATCACCATCATCGCCAACGCGCTGCGCGGACTCACGCTCGGCCAAGGCGCCGTACCCGCCGGACACACCGTCACCGGTGAGACGATGCTGGCACTGTCCTGGACAGCGGGCATCCTCGCCGTTTCCGCCCCCTTGGCGGTACACGCGTACCGGCGCAACAACAACTGATCCTGCCAGCGCTCGTCGCAAAGCCACACCGGCGCGGCAGCCGGCCAGCCAGGAGCTGCGCGCTCCCACCCCCGCCCGAGCCTGCTTCCCCATCGCAGTGGCCCGCTGGGCCATGATGTTTCTGAACTTGCGGCCGTTCGAGCGGCGCTTCCGATCTCCCGCCGAGGATCTCCGACAAGCCCGCGAAGGCTCAATTTGAGCTGCTGCGCATAGTTGACGCGAATCGGTTCGCCGTGATCTGCCGTGTGCAACAGCTACCTCCCACAGCGCACCCGTCAGCGGCCCGCGGGCACGTAGCTGTGTCGTATCGCGCCCGCCTGGCTCGGGAGCATTGGGCATCCGCCTGCGACGTCGGCGCGAGCCTATGAGGACACTGCGATCGGTGAACGCCACGGACGCCACCGACGCCCCGGGGAAGTTGCGGAAGCCGATTGAACGCCGTCGTGAGCCGCACACGGCATCCGACGATCGAGGCCCGCGGACACGATTGAACAGGCGGGCGCAGTGGTCAGAGCCGTTCTTCGAGGCGTCGTTTCAG
>Ga0307516_10006729_pt1 | contig 13433 bp, 6 predicted proteins | sample 19_EM_MG_FD_203310 | JGI IMG/M metagenome (GOLD analysis project Ga0307516, IMG submission 203310) | Populus trichocarpa ectomycorrhiza microbial communities from riparian zone in the Pacific Northwest, United States - 19_EM | ecosystem: Host-associated > Plants > Roots > Unclassified | place... | reverse complement strand
CAGACATGTCAACTTGTTCAATAATAATATTGCTCCAAATAGGGGATGAGGAGATTAACACCATTGCTACCTAATTAAAGTGTTCACTTTCTTGGTCTGAATGTCATACATCTTCTTCACTGCATCCTTAATCTTCTTCTTATCAGCACGAATGTCAACAATGAAAACTAAAGTGTTGTTATCCTCAATCTTCTTCATCGCTAACTCAGTTGTGAGAGGATACTTTAGAATCTGATAATGATCAAGCTTGTTCCTTGGAGTTGCACTAATGCGAGGGTATTTGGGGTTCCTCTCCTTCTTCAATGTCCTGGGGCGATGAAATGTGACCTTAGTTCGTATCTTCTTGGACTTCTTGAAAGCTGGCGCACCTGATTTCAAGGCCTTGGCAGCTTTTTGAGCTTGGGTCTTCGCATCAGCCTTCTTCGCATCTAGGTAACGAAGACCCAAGAGAGCAAGTATACCACCATTTCAATTCCAAATGTTCATATATCAAGCATTTCATCCTTTCCTATTATTACAAAGCTCATTTATAGTACTCTTAAAACTCTAACACCTCACTATGTCATACTACAAAAATACAGAATACAACCCAAATATATATATCCTCTAGAATATAAACAACAAAGTCACTAGCGAATACGAACAAACAACCTGGTTATTCCCATTGCCATGTCTTGATCTTTCACTAACTTATTATTAGCACCCGAGCCTATGAGAACCACCCCTAAAGATCCTAACAACTACAAAATCAGGTCCATAACCAATGCAAGAAACTTAAAAGAAATCAAAACTGAAAACAGCTAAAAAAGAGAGCCGAGTGAATATAACAAACATATTGCTGAAAATGAAGATATCCCATGAACATACCTTTAGGAGCGATTGCAAGGCAGGAGAAAGGCCACTCGCAAAATTGCTGTTAGTTAGGGTTCCGGATGGATTACACAATTATACACGGAGCAGTCACACGTATCTAGGCCCGTGAGAGAATAGAGACAAGCCCAGGTTAACATCTAGGCCCAACATTATAATTATGACATGTACTAAAATGCCCAGCGCCTTTTTTTTTTTGTTATTATAAATATTTTTCAAAATTTGTTAAGGATTGAAAAGATTATATGATGAGGCACCAAAGTAAATAATATAGAGAAACATAACGTCTAGTCTTAGAAGCAAATTTCATTTTAGTCTTAGATTTTATTTTTCTTATTTTTTAGTAGAGAAAGTTGCTATTGGAATCGATTCTAGCAATGAAAAAAGTCTATCTTAATGTCAACATGTTACTTTCAATAAGAAAAGTTTTATTAAGATGTTATTTGGCTTTTATCGTAATTAGAAAAGTGGATCTTACCTCTAAAAGATTTTAAAAATTAGGTTGAGTTTCAATTTTTACACTGAATTTTTAGATGTTTTTTGCCATAAATAGATTTATTTTAATTTATATTTGTTTTGGGGTTGAAAATATGGGTTTTAGAGACAAGGATTCATCTTTCTTTCTTTTTTTAGCCACCACTTTGGTGGTTGAAATCTAGGTTTATGTCTAGTAGACAATATGTTCTCTATTACCTTAAAAAAAATGAATTTTGTAAAACACAAAGGACAATCATTGTAACACTTTTTTTGGTTCTCGTAATTTTTTTTTCAATTGCATTCTTTTATGAACCAATTGAAGAACAATTTGTTATAATTTGTTAAAGATTGAAAAGATTCTACATGGGAGACCAAAGTGAACAATACATATAAACATAATGTCCAATTAATATATTAAGAAGCAAATTTTATTCTTCAGTTTCTAATAGAAAGATATGAGAGAGAAAGTATCATATTCCAATCAAAAAAAGTTTTTTATTAGAACTAATTCTATTTATGAAAAAGATAGATCCTATTGTCAAATAGTTACTTTTGAGATGGAAGTTTCATTGAGATATTATTTAGACTTTATCATGTCTGGAAAAGTAGATTCAACCTCAAAAAGGTTTTGAAAATCGAGTTGTGTTTTGGTTTTTACATCGATTTTTGAGGTATTTTTCGATAAAAAAATGATTTTTTGTGATGTTTTCTATGTTTTTTTTTTGTTAAAATAATTGAAAAAACAGGTTTTATGATCAAAAATTTATTTTACTTGTTTTTCTAGCCACCACAGTAAGTGGTTGGAATCTAGGTTTACACCCAATAGACAACTTATTTTATTTAAATAAAAACCATGTTTCACAAAAGTGTGTGATCGTGTGGTTAAAGTTATTATTTTCAAATATCTTGGGTAGTTTTTTGTGAGTTTAAGAAATTATTTTGAGATGCTTGATTTAATAAAATAAAATTTTATTTTATTAATTAAAAAATATTAAAACTTTATGTGTTAAATTTTAAACTAAAACAAAAACTTCAGCCTTTTTTTTTAATTGTACATGAAGCCTGCTTTCAATTATCTTAGTCCTCAAAGTTCTTAGTTTTTTTTTAATTTCAAAATTTAATATTGAATTTTTGTTATTTTTTAAATTTTATTATTTAATATTTATTTAATTTTGAATTGGTTTTTATATTTTATAACTAAATTAAAAAAATATTATTGAATTTAGTACAGTCAATGGTAATATCAGGTTTAACCAACTAAATTAGATTGATTTGTATATCACCATTTTAATATTTTTAAAAAATCATCCTAAAATTCTTTTATATTTAACAAAATTTTGGATGAAGCACGAGAAATAACCTGGTATAATCTAAACACGCGTGGAGAGAAGCCCAAGTTAACATCAAGGCCCAAAATCTAAACTATACACGCGTCGAGAGAAGCCACAGGGTGGTGGTCCTGATAGGTGAACCAAATATAGAAAGACGAAACGCTCCAGGACTGGGACCCACCTATTAACTATAGTTAGAAACTTAGGAGGCCAATTGGGTTAACTTTACCTGGCTGTACACAACCTTGGTTAAATTAAAGTCTTCCTCGGGTTTAGCTTCCGAAAAGATCGATCTCTCTTGCTCGTCCTCCTATTCAAGATTGTACTTTTTAGGGTTTCAAAAAAAAAAAATCCCCAAATTTTCTCTTTCAGAATTTACAAGTTTTCAATAATTCAGATTCAAATTGAGTGATGGATTCATTGATTACATGTTTAAATAAAGAGGATTAAGAGAGAAATGGAAACGCAGAGAATAACAGAGTTTCCACATAAAAACATGGATAAGCGTCCCAAGAAACGACAACGTTTAACATGGGGCGTACCTCCTCCTCTCTTAGCTCCTCCAAAGGTAGGTTTTGATCTTCTCTAAAATCTAAGAAATCAGAAACTTTCAATTTTAATTTTGATTTTAATTTTTTATTGCAGCAGGTGATTCCTGGGATGTTTTGTGGGTATGGGTTTTACAATGGGAATGGTTCACCTCCTTGGAGACCTGATGATAAAGATGGACATTATGTTTTCGCCATTGGAGAGAATTTGACTCCGCGCTGTAAGTCCCCGTTAAAATTTCCTTACTTAATTTGCTTTGATAGTATTTAAGGTTTGATTTAATTGGATCATTTTTTTTTTTTGGTGAAGAGGATTCCAAAAGTGCCATTTCTAAGCATCTCGTATTTTTAACTGGTTATTCTGAGAAACTGTAAAGTTTAATATATTGGTTCTGATCATATTTTCTATGCTGATACTGTCTTTTTTTTCCCTTTAATCTTGCAGACAGGATTCTTAGCAAGATGGGTGAAGGTTAGTACTTTTTTGGGTTTTGATTTTGTCATATTGTATCCCTTTTATATGAATTTGTGATCTATAATTTAAGAAGTTATTTCTATCGTTTTCTTACTCTTATCTCGTGATTGCTTTCATGCAGGAACTTTTGGGCAGGTCTTGGAATGTTTTGATAATGAAAAGAAAGAAGGAGTGGCAATCAAAATTGTCCGCTCCATACACAAGTATCGCGAAGCTGCAATGATTGAAATTGATGTCCTGCAGAGGCTGGCTAGGCATGATTTTGGTAGCACACGGTAAGGCTTTGCATTTTCTTTTTTCTACCCTTGTTCATTCTAGAAGTTTGAAGTGATTTTAGTATAAGTGGTTTTATTCTTTGCAGTTGTGTACAAATACGGAATTGGTTTGACTATCGTAATCATATTTGTATTGTAAGTATTTGTCAGTATTTCTGATTTGATTAATTTGAGAGCAATAAATGCTCCTGCATGCCTAAATGTTCTGTGAGCTAGCTTGCGGATGAATTTAAATGGTTTCAACAGGTATTTGAGAAGCTTGGACCAAGCTTATATGATTTTCTCCGCAAAAACAGCTATCGGTCATTTCCCATTGATCTTGTCCGGGAGCTTGGCAGACAACTTTTGGAGTCTGTTGCATGTGTGTGGACAATTCTTGTACCATTTTTATCTATATTTTATATAAACTCGATGCTCAGATGCTCTTAATTGGAAACAAAATTTAACCATATATTCTAACTTCTTTTTTCCATTTTCTTATTTTCTTGAACCCCAAAGTAAATATTGTTTGGATTAGCATGGAGTTGGTTGATAATAGAGATGGTATTTTTAGTTTGCTCATTAGTTTGTTACCTTTGCAGTTATGCATGATTTACGTCTGATTCACACTGACTTGAAGCCTGAAAATATTCTACTTGTTTCCTCTGAGTACATCAAAGTGCCAGATTACAAGGTAATGTTTCAAGGTTAATGTTTTTTTTTATTTCTTTTTTGTATTGCATGATTTTGTCATGACTTTGAACTTGTATCTGCAAGTTTAAGAGTGTAAATGAACTGGAATTTGGAACACAACTGAAGCTTCTCTTAGCCAAATAAAAGAATTTGTCTTTTTTTTTTTTTTCTTGCATGTTCATTTTTACACCTGAACCTGTTAATGTACTTTAAAATTTTGATTTGATTCTTTATCTAAGCAGCATTGTTGTTAGAACATTCCGTACCATGCGCCATGCATTGTTAAGATATGTTACTCCTGCGTAACATCATATGCTAATCATATAATATACTTGCAATTTGAAAGTTTTCCTTATATTCATGATAACTGCCAGGAGATACATTACAATGGAGCTTTCTCTTATTTCCACTTCCCAACCCAAGCCATGATTGAATTGTGTGTTTTTTTCTCTTTTCCCCTCGTTGTTGATTGACTGATGATTTTTTTTCTTCTCTTTCATGTGATTTAGTTTCTTTCACGGTCCACAAAAGATGGTTCCTACTTCAAGAATCTTCCCAAGTCAAGTGCTATTAAGCTCATTGATTTTGGAAGTACTACATTTGAACATCAGGATCACAACTATGTGGTGTCAACACGGCATTATCGTGCACCAGAGGTTGTTTTAGGTAATCACTAAAACTATTGTTGCGCTGATGCTTTGAATTTTGATGCTTGTTGTCAAATGACATTCCATGGCACATGTTTTCTTCAGGTCTTGGGTGGAACTATCCCTGTGATATATGGAGTGTGGGCTGCATACTTGTTGAATTATGTTCTGTAAGTAACATCAGTTTTGTATTCTCTCCCCTTGATTACATTTTCCCGTGTTGCTGAATAATGGTTCTGGTTCTTATTGGCCAGAAAGGGTTTCAAGTGAAAGGTTAAGTAAGACAGGCTGCAGTGAATCGGAACTGCCTGAGAAAATAAAAACATTCTCTTTGTTTGATGCATTTCTAGTAGCCAAATATTATTTGCCAAGTTTTTTATTAAGGCATGTTTGGCCTGGGGTGATTTTGTGTTCTCAGATGGACTACTTTGGGACATAGGGCATCCATAAAGAGTGTGAACTGTAATTTAATATTGCATACTTGAAGGAAGCTAATTTATGTATATGTTATTTTGGTTTGTCTATGACTAGGGTGAGGCCCTTTTTCAAACTCATGAGAACTTGGAACATCTTGCCATGATGGAGAGGGTTTTAGGACCTCTGCCACAACACATGGCGATCAGGGCTGAGTAAGAGAATTTGCTGTAGTTGCTCTATTTGTTTGTTCCCATCTTTCCATGTGGATGAATTACTTCCTTTGTGCCCGATCTTGTTGCAGTCGACGTGCTGAGAAATATTTCAGGAGAGGTGCGCGATTGGATTGGCCTGAGGGTGCAACTTCAAGAGAAAGCATGAGAGCAGTTACGAAGTTGCCTCGTCTGCCAGTAATTTTTCAGAATCCATCTCAATTAGTTTACTTGTAGAATAACCTGCTGCCTCTGCCTATACTTGTGCTGAAAAAGTACCTGGGAATTTCAGTAGTGATAAATGGTAATCCACAAAGAGAGGTCTTGAAAAGCATGGTTGAAAAGAGCTGGTTGCATTTCTTAAATTTTTAGAGTATCTTCCAAAATTCATCTCACTCAATTCCCAGAATAGCTGACAAACATATCTTTGAAATAACTATTTCTTGCCTTGCTCCATTCTCTGTTGAAAGAAACAACTTCGCGTTCATTCACTTAAAAAAAGCAACCTCTTAATCAGATTTTACTCTTTTCCTGTGTAGAAACTTGGTTATGGCTTTGTTTTCTGGTCCTGTTATAACATGCACTTTGATGTCTGCCGGTCACCTTTATTTGTATTTGTACCTGATTTTCTCCGGCTCCCCCCCCCCCCTTTCTTTTAATTTCTCACTTCATGCAATTGCAAATTTATGTACTGTTTTGAATTTCTTTGGCAGAACATAATAATGCAGCACGTGGATCATTCTGCCGGTGATTTAATTGATCTCTTGCAAGGACTCCTAAGATATGACCCAGCAGAGCGGCTCAAAGCCAGGGAAGCGTTGAGGCACCCATTCTTCTCAAGAGATCTTAGAAGATATGGCTACCCCGTGTAATCGGGATTCTCCCCTCTTCATTTTGACGAGCTTTGAGCAACCATATAAACAAAGAGAACATGCAGCGATTGGCGTTGACTGGCATTATATGATGTCAGGTTAATTGTACCCTTGTTCCATATAGTAAAGTGTAATTCTCATTCCCTACAGTGCCCACTTGCCTTTTATTTTTTGGTTTTCTGATCCAAATTGTTTGTGTACCAACAACCCACTAAATTATTTCTACTTTGTTTTGTGAAGATGAAGAAAAATCAAAATTTATTATTCTATGTCTCAGATTTGGTTCATCATCTTGATTTCTTGCCAATAGCACTCCCTCTTTAAATTTTGGTGCCTGTGGCAAAGCAATCGGATTGGCTTTTGGTGCCTGTGAACCCGATGAATTATGTGCAGTAAAAATTAATTAGCATCTTATCTTCTCAAGCATATCAACATTGCGTTGGTGATGTCGCTGTGAGCTTAGAGTAAACAATAAACATGTCATAATCGCGTATTAGCTGTAATTGCACAAGAGCACGCGTTATCTGTAACGCATTTAGAGGAAATAATTAGTACTGCAAATTGTAGTGCTCTAGATATTCTAATGTTTTTACTAAAGTAAGACTATCAAGAAAGTAAAGGTCGGAGACTCTATAATGTGACCCACGACCTCCTCAGGTTAGTAGCTGAAAGTTGAAACGGTGGGGCATGGGAGGTTTTGCCTTCTTTTGCAGATATGATGTGCTTTCACGGCTTCGTGTGAATATCTTCTTCTCTCTCTCTCTCTCTCTCTCTCAGTGCACTGAACTTGACACTGCAGAAGGTTATTCAAAGAGATGCTTGGCACATTTTTACAGCGGTGAGCTACCTGGTTATAAATGGATTCCAAGCAAATGAACATCAGATCCACGATTCCTAGCTAAAAATACATTAAATAGACGGGCACAGTTTCACCATCACTGAGCTTAGAAAGCGACCGCTTAAAAGGAAAGAATAAAATCCCAAAAATCCATGAAGTAAAATTCCTAACCATTGCATTCGTTTTGTAAACATGAACTTACCTTCTTGGTAAATAAACCAAAAACTCCACATGAAAAACATCAAATTCGAAGGGCTTAGCTTAATGGTGAAAAAGAGCTCCACCAAAATACAACTTCTTGTAAAATCCTTATACACTAAGTTTATTAATTTAGTGTATGTTTGGTACTGTGCTATAACTTGTTTTTTTAAAAAAAATATTTTTTACTTGAATATATATTAAAATAATTTTTTTAATTTTTAATATCAACACATCAAAATTTTTAAAAAAATACTTAAAAATATATCAATTCAATATTTTTTTTTTCAAATGAAAAATATTTTAAAAAATATTAAAAAACAAGAGATAATACTCTCAAATGATATATACAAAAAGACATCCAGCAATTTAGCAGTCACGACACTAATCATAGCTTTAGTTGATTTTATCCTAATCATAATAAGAATAGTTTTCTACTAGAAAATAAATCCATGTATTGATTAAAATTTTATTTTTTTCTTTAAATAATTTTAATAATACACTTTCATATATGTCTGTATATTTTTTAAAAACGTTATATACTAATTTAATATTCAAATTCATAAAGTTAGAAGAAAATAACAAGCCTTTTAATTTGAAATCAACCCCTCAAAGTTATAAAAATAAAATAAAATAAATACATTGAAGAAAAATATTATTGACACAAACTGCTAAAAAAAATATTCTTCGCATCGAAATCAGAAAAAAAGAAATGCATTCACCAAAAAAAGGGAGCCCGACGTCCCCTCCAATTTGTACACTTTTGCAACGAATCCGGACAAGGGCAAATATAGAGTCTAGATTCTTGCCTTTCACCTTGAAGATTTTACATTTTTTTTTTCTCGAATGCTATGAATCGTAGCCCTTCTGGTGCGGAGGATTATTGATGTGCCCCACGTCAACATGGGATTTCTTTTCGCCGAATAGGCCAAGACGGAATTCGAACCCGGAGAAAGCACAGCTTATTATATTCCCATGCTATATATATATAGAGTTTTTAGACATTATTTTTAGTATATTTAAGATCTAAATAAAAATAAAAATAATTTATTTTTTTATTAAAATCTTATTAAAAATGATTTGAGGAGACTCAACTATGAGATACTTTTTGGTGAAAAAATTGATAGAGTCACTTTAATAGCTTTGATAAAAGGAGTTAGAGAATATACTATTTGAAAAAAACTTTATGTCTTATTAGATAACAATCTATCCAGAGCGAAGAAATGTATGGAAAATCACATATGGGTTGAAGAAGCCAATTTGCTATGACATAGACCTCCTTGTTTTTTCAAGGACACCCAGCACGACTAACCTTCTAAGTGAAGTAATCAGGGTATTCTAAGTAAATATCTTAGAGCTATCTCTAAAATGACCTTTATTTTTTTCCTGGTGATGATTGAAGGCCTCTCAACACTTATTCTAGGAATGTGCAATTCTCCAAGGAATGGATAGACGTAGTCTTCCTAGTGTTATATGCAACAATCTTCAAGGGATAGACATAGTCTTCTCAGTGTTATATGCACCAGTCTCCAATGAATGAATGTGATCCTCCCAATGCTATATGCACTAATATCCAATGGATGAATGTGATCTTATCAGTGCTATATGCACCAATCTCCAGAGAACAACCCCAGTCTCCAAGGGATAAATGTGGTCTCCCTAGTAATTTATGCACAACTCATCAAGGGATTGACTTAATCTCCCTAAATGCAATGGACCCTCAAATTACCAAGGTATGGACTTATCCCCCTGCAATTTGCATAACTCTATCTCTCAAAGGCAATAACCTTAATCTCTAGAGGTCTTCCTAGTACAATAGTAACGTCATCCAATCACCAGTCTTCAATGAGGAGCTCTTATACCCCGATGACAATACTGAGAAAGCTATAGGCTTCCACTCTCCTAAGAACTTATAATCACTTAGAAATTTCTAAGTTAAGTTCACCTCCATTGGATTTCATATAGCCACTTAGGAACTTGTATAGATGATGGGTATGGTACCCTCAATCTCTTAGAATTTTTTTAAGTATAAATTATTAGTCTTTTATCTTTGAAAGAAGTTCTTTAAGTCCAGATGCATATTTCTCTGTTTTTTTCCCAGTTTGCCTCCTTTTTATACTAGCAAAACCCACCACTCTACTTGAATTGAGAGATTAATTAAAGTCTTCGCATATTATTACATCACAAAGATTGGAGGACTACTGATGAACCAAGATTTTATCAATATATCTTTATTATATCAACACCTCTCTCAAGATCAAAAGGGCTGATACACTTCACTTTGGCTTCCAAGTTTGATCAAAACCATCTATCTTGTGATAAAATCAGCCTGGTTTTGGTTTGTTATAACTCCAACAAACTCTTTTAGAAGCTCTGAATCAACCTCTAAAAGAAGAGGTAATCTAACAGAAAAAAGGAAAAGAGGGAATGAATTTGTTTAAGGTCTAAAGGATTCAATATTGAGTTCAAGAGCTCGGAAAAAGGTTTAAAGGTTTGGCTTTATTGGGTTTAGAAACAAGAAGAAAGAAAAGCAGCAGCATAAATCTACTCCCATTAAAGATTTCAAGCTTGAAAGGTATACTTTTGCAAACTTTAAAAGTGAAGTTCATGAGGCTTGCTAGATTCAAAACCATTTGTTTAATGTATAATGCAATGTTTTTTTGAATATATTGATGTGAAGACTAGTGTCATGGCAAGTTAAGCTTGCATTTAATTTCATTGAAATCTACCAAATATGACAACAAGGTGTTTAATGTTTTTATAGTTTGTTAATGTATTGTTCCAGACTCCAAAGTTTTGTTTTAGTACTATGGAGTGTTAAAGTGTTATTTTTAAACTTTATATTAGTTAAGCATGCTTGTTGTTTTAATTTGGCAATTTTGAAAAATGAAACTTAGTGCATGTTTATGATGATTTGATGTTTTTGTTAGTTTTTTTTTTATTTAACTATGCTTGGTATTAATAATGTGGTTTGTGATGACCAAAAGCAGTAAGGTTTATAGGGCCAAAAGTCCATTTTTTATGTTTAGCAGCTTGTTCTTCAATTCTGGGTTTTTTACTGGGCAATGTTCTTCGTGTTCTTGGGAAGAACATTGCTTTAGCCCCATGATTTAGACCAATTTTGGTCTATTTCTTTGCAGTGAACCATCTAGGGAAACTCGATTAGTCAATAATCTAGGATTTATTTGCATCATTAATAAGTTTTTATGGGTTTTAATCTTAGGGTTTCAGTTTTGAATCAAAACTCATTTTGATCAAACCATGTCTTCTTAGTGATAATTAATGGGTTTTGATGCTTGCCTTTTGATCTATACATGTTTACGAATAAAACCATGCCTTTTTTGTTTGAAATCTAGTTTGGGTTGGTTTTCACGTTGCTAAGTTCGGGTTTGAATCTTTATTTTCTTTGTGTTTGATGCGTTTCATCTAAGAAATTTTGAGCTTTTATGTTTAATTTGTTTTTGGATTTGGTCATTGTTTTTGGTTTGTTTTCAGGTCAATCTGGTTGGGTCAAAATCGATTCAAATATTTAAGGCTCTGTTTGGTTTGCCACTTTTTTGTATAAAAGGATTTTTGGCCTAAAATGTGTTTGGCAAACACACCCTTAGACCTATTTTAGCAATTTTCTAAGGAAGAAAAAATGTTTTTGTCCAAATATGGCCTTACAAAAAAAATTATATGTTGCATATGGGTCAATCTTTATAAAAAAAAAATTGCATTTTGATTTATTAAAAAAAAAGAAAAATAATTTAGTGTTGTTTTAGAAAATACCTTTGTTGATTTTCCTTTGTATTTATTTTTTGGAATTTACATAAAATTTGTAAAATTCCTTAAGAATTTGGTTAATATTTCAATAACCTTAAAAATTTGAATTCATGAAAATTAATAGCCAACACCCTGATATAAACATTAGATCTATAAGTAAGCTGGTATTTAAATACCAGAAGTTGACTAGAAAATTTTCAGAAATATTTTTAGATATTCACTAATTTTAATTAGGAATATTTTTCACCACAATATACGAATTGTGAAAAATTCTTTCACCTTTCAGGATAGATAAACCATGTCAAGGCACTTACATATACCATTTTTATAAGAATTAATCTGGGTATACGAGTCTATAATAAATTCAAAATACTAAACTTATTCGTAAGAGTAAATCTTTATCTTAAGCTATAGACAAACCACAAGTTAGGAACTCATCAAAACCTTTAAACCATATTTAGATCACGCAATGCAATTTACTTCAAGTGAAATGTGCTAGGGGCGCTAATATTTTTCCTAGCCACAACCAACCCCTTACTTTTGAATTTCATATAAGACCAGTACACTCGGGTCTCCTGTAGGTGATGACTCCTTGACCCTCGACGCTACTCGCCCACATGCGACAATTATAATTCAACCCAAGTCTTCCACATATAACTTTTTTTGTATCTTTAAATGACATATCTCTAGTAGCATTCAAGAACACAGTACTCTCATCAATATAAGTGACATTATTATCTGTATCAAGAATAGTAGTACCATCATAATGACAACATAAAAAAGCTTGAAGACATGTTATGTAAATTAAAATACTAATTTCATCAAAATCAAATTATCTCACAATTCAATGCAAACCCTAATTGCGATCACTTTGACCTTAATAATATCGATGAAAACATATCTAATTGCACAAATTAAAAACTAAATGATCTCAACTGAACAAAATCCTCAGTTACGATAATTTTTTACCAAAATTCAACGTAGACTCTAATTACTATGATTTCGACCACAACTTTATTAATAACATCAATTGATTAAAAATCTATCTAATTGCATCAATTAAAATGATATTTATCTCAATTCAAACAATTACATTAAATATGATAAATGACTGGACAATCAATTTAAAATCTAATTTCTATAATTCAAACCTGTTTAATTCCATAAATAACATAAAATGTAATAAAATAATTGCAACACTCAAAACTCAAAATTATCTCAACATCAACAAAATACCTAATTATAAAACACAACACATATAATCATAAATTAAAATTTAAAATTTATTAATTCAATAATAAAACCTATAAAAATAAGAGACAATGCGAGGCTATCTAGGCCTGGAAAGGCTGTTTAGGTCAGCGGTTTGCAAAGAAAAAACAATAGAAAGACTAATTGAGATAAGGGAAAGATGATTTTGGTGGGTGATTGAAGGCTATTTCAATTAAGCGATAGAAAGTTGGTTTGGGTAAAGGTTTTGAGGTTCTTAGGATTTTTTTTCTTTGCATGCTCGAGAACCATGGAGAACAAATAGGGGATTATATATTCATCGTAACCAATATTTTGATTCATAATTGTATTATATAACCGTTATTCATGATAATTACAATTATATTAAACTTGTGATTTTAAATCGGAGTTTATAATAAAATCGCAATTCAAAATAATAGTTATGTTTAAAAACATGATTAGAAATTGTGGTTATGTTAAACTATATTATTTTTCTAAATTTTTTCAAAACCCTTTCTAATAACAGTGTTAATTTTGTTTTGTTTTTTTTTTAATTCATGAACAAGGAGGGAGCCCTCCGGTTCTGGTTTAAAATGGAAAGTGGAGGAC